>Ga0272442_10003181_pt1 | contig 23189 bp, 20 predicted proteins | sample SSMForm2O_FD_200262 | JGI IMG/M metagenome (GOLD analysis project Ga0272442, IMG submission 200262) | Marine sediment archaeal communities from Little Sippewissett salt marsh, Falmouth, MA, United States - SSM-Form-2O | ecosystem: Environmental > Aquatic > Marine > Wetlands > Sediment ...
AGCAAGAGCGAATCGGGCCGCAGTACTCGGTCTTGTGCCGATACGTCATTCTCCACACGCTCGACGAATCGTGGCGAACCCACCTGTACAACCTTGACGATCTGAAGGGGGGAATCGGCTGGACCGCCCTCGCAGGGACCGATCCGCTGGTGGTGTTCAAACGTGAGTCGTTTGCCCTCTTCCAGGACATGTTGGGACGAACGGCGGAGAAGATCGTTCGCATCTTGCTTAACCCGCGCCTCACGATCTCGACGCAACCGACCCCGCAGACGCCGTCACAGCCGATCCGCGCCGTACATCCGGAAGTGGACGGTGCCCAGGCCCTTGCGCCAGCGCCGAACATGACGCACACCGGCGTTCGCCGCCCGGTCCAAACAGATAAGAAACCGGGACGGAACGACCCGTGCCCATGCGGGTCCGGCAAGAAGTACAAGAAGTGCTGCGGGCGCAACGAGTAATCAGGCCGGACTCTTGAGCAGAAGCGCATCATCCGCGACGCGGTGCCGTGCGAACAGCTTCACCAGTTCCGGGACGGTAGCGCGTCGTTTCTCCTCACCCGACATGTCGTGGATTACCTGCCCCTTGTGCATCATGATCAGCCGGTCGCCCACGTTGATCGCCTGCTCCATGTTGTGCGTGACCATCAGCGTGGTCAGCCCCAGTCGCTCGACAAACTGACACGTAAGGTCGGTAATCATCGTTGCGTTGTGTGGATCGAGCGCCGCCGTGTGTTCGTCAAGCAAGAGCACCTCCGGCGGGACAAACGTAGCCATCAACACGGTGAGTGCCTGTCTCTCTCCCCCGGAGAGGAGAGAGACGGCACAATCGAGGCGATTCTCCAATCCGACATCGAGGCGCTCGAGCTGGTCGCGAAACTCGCTACGAAGTCGGCGAGTGAGTGCCGGGCGAAGGGATCGGCGTCCCCGTTTAAGCGCCAATGCGAGATTCTCCGCCACCGTCATCGTCGGAGCCGTTCCTGCAAGCGGATCCTGAACGATCCGTCCAATCCGTTGTGCACGGTTGTGCGCGGGAACCGGTGTAATATCGCGACCGGCAAGCAGAATCCGCCCGGACGTCGGAGGGAACGACCCGGCAATCAGGTTCAGAATCGTGCTCTTTCCTGCGCCGTTGGAGCCGATGATCGTGAGGAGTTGCCCGGTATCAAGAACCAGATTGATGTCCTCGACTGCAACGACCCGATCGCTCCCCGAGTGAAAGGCCTTCGTAACCCGTTCCAACGTTAGCATGCGCTTACCTTCCTCGCCCGTCTTTCGCGTATTCGTGGAACCACCAGAGCCAGAATCACGAGAAGCGACGTAATCAGCTTGAGATCGCTCGCCTGGAAGCCGACCACATGCCCGTAGCGCAACGCTAGAGTGATGGCGATGCGATAAATCAGTGAGCCCACGAGGACACTCGCCGTCATCCATCCAACACGCGTCGAACGGATCAATGACCCGCCGATAATCACTGCCGCAAGGCCAGTTACAATCATCCCGATTCCCATCCCGACGTCGGCGAAGCCGCTGTACTGGGCCACAAGAGCTCCGGAGAGCGCCACCAAACCGTTCGATAGAGCGAGTCCGAGCACCTTCATCGTGTTTGTGTTGACGCCGTGCGCTGTGATCATCGGCTCACTGTCTCCCGTTGCACGTAGCGCGAAGCCGAGCTCGGTCCTGAGGAAGGCGTCAAGTAGCACTTTGATAAGAAGCGTGAGAAGCGCAATGAAAACGAGCACAGGAAAGGTCCCGAGTGGAGCCCAAAGCTCCTCAACGATCTTCGTCGCCGTATCGACACGCAGGAGCGAGAGATTCGGTTTGCCCATGATCCGTAGGTTGATCGACCAAAGCATGATCATCGTCAGCACACCGGCAAGAAGGTTTGTGATCCCAAGCTTCGTATTCAGAAGCCCTGTTATGACTCCAGCGAGTGCCCCGGCGAGGAACGCGATGACGAGAACCGTGAATGGATCGATTCCGTGATTGACGAGAAGGAGAGAAGCGATGGCCGCTCCCGTCACGAAACTCCCATCAACAGTCAGATCAGGGAACTTCAGAATACGATAGGTCAGGAACACTCCCAGAGCTGCAATCCCGAATGCCAGTCCCTGTTCAATCGCGTGAATCAGTAACGTCGCCATCGCCTCTCCTCGCTGTCCGATCGATACAATCTGCTAATCGGATATCTCCGTTTATCCGCTATTTAGACCAGACGTATCCGCTGTAGTAGATGCTCGTTGCCTCATCAATAACCTCTTGAGGTAGGGAAACCCCCGACAATCCTGCTGTGTCGATGTTGAGGACAACTTGGCGCTGATTATGGATTGTGTCCTTCTGGTACGTGATCGGGATGTCAGTAGGTGCCGAGCCCTGAAGGATCTGTAGTACGACGTCCCCGACAAGCTGTCCGTGGGAATAGTAGTCCCAGCCAGCACAGACCGTGGGGCCTTTCTCAACGCTTGTCGGATCAGCCATCAGGAATGGAACGTCGATCTCCATGGAAACGTCGACAACCGCTTCAAGTGCTGATGCCACGGTGTTATCAGTTGTTGCATAGAGCGCGTCAACTCGGCCTGCAAGCGATTGAGCCGCCTGTTGTACGGCTGCCGTGTTTTCTGCAGCGGCTGTGACGATCTCGATGCCAAGTTCTTCGGCAGCCTGCTGCGCGACATCCGTGAGATACGCAGAGTTCGCCTCTCCCGGGTTGAACACGATGCCAACCGTTTCAATTGTCGGGTCAATGCGGAGTAGCAGTTCGAGATCGAGCTTCGGATCGATCAGATCCGAAACACCCGTTACGTTTGCGAAACCGTCGAGCCCATACTCCGCCGGCGCAGTGACCGCCGCGAAGATCACCGGCGTACCGGATCCCTCGAACACTTCCGTGGCGGAGAGTGCGCTTGGCGTAGCAATTGCCACGACGATATCCACATTCTGCGCCTGGAAGTTCTGAGCTATGGTTACCGTAGTTGCCATGTCACCTTGGGCGCTGGCAAGCAGATACTCGACATCTACGTTCCTCTCGTACCCCGCGGCCGTGAGCGCATCGATGACGCCTTGTTCACACGCGTCCAACGCTGGATGTTCGACGATCTTCGTGATCCCGATCTTGAGCGATTCGGCGGTCGCAACGGCTGCGACGAGACCGAGCAGAATTCCAATGACAAGCGTAATCCGTAGACTTTTCACTTTCTTTCCCTTCTGTAGTACGCTTGCACGCGCCGGTCCCCGATTCGGACCGGCCGTGCGGACAGTTCACTCCGTCCGTACCGCTCCCGCCCGCGATAGTCGCCTTCTGCCGCTACGCGGGCGGGCCTCTTCCTCTCTTCAAGTGCGGCTCTCGATTTACGTGCCTCCCTTCATGTCCACATCAAAAGAAAAAGACCGCGGAGTATCCGCAGTCTTCGCCCTGGCTCTCCTTCTCGTCGTGCGCTTGTCGTCAGCTAGCGCGCGGCCGAAGAGCCAGGTGCAAACCAAAACCAATAGAAGGAGAATCCGGCGGTCACGCGCTGTCGCTGGATCGGACCTTCCGTTTTGATCATATCGCTGCCCACTATAGGGGCAATCGACCGCCGCGTCAAGCGTTTCAGACCGCACGATTGACAGGAACGCTCGTTCCGGCTACCATTAGCAGACTTATCGACTGAGTGCTAACGGTGAACAATGAGCTTACCCGAACGACAACGATTGATTCTCAAGGAAATCGTCGACCGGTACATCCGGCTCCGCGAACCCGTGTCCTCGCGGATGATTCTCGAGGAGTACGGACTCGACGTAAGCTCGGCCACCGTTCGAAACGACATGAACGATCTGGAGGGACACGGCTACATTGCCAAGCCGTACTCCTCCTCGGGTCGCGTTCCGACGAAGAAGGGATACCGTTTCTTCGTCGACTGGCTCCTCGACCTTTCCGAACTCACGCGCGACGAGCGTCACGAGATCGTCGAGGTGTACGAGTCGCGCTGCCTCGACATCAGTGAGGCGATCCGACAGACAGCGGTCCTCCTCGGGAGCCTGACGGGGTATGCCGCGTTCGTGGTTCCGCCGCGGTGGGAGGAGACGAGACTGGAACGCGTCGTTGTGCTGCGGATGGCGGAGCGGCTCGTGTTCCTCGCCGTGGTCTCCGACATCGGCGTGATCGAACACGGCCTCGTCCCGCTGGAAGAGGATCTGTCAAGCGGAGAGATCGTGCACATTGCCGAGACCATCAATCACACGTTGCGTGGCGCCAGCCTCGCCGACGTGCGAGCACTCGCAGCCGATGAGGGACCGGACGGATGGTACGAACGTCCTGTTCGCCACGCGTTCCTCGCGCTCGGACGTCTGCTGGAGAAACAGATGAAACAGCGCGTGACGTTCGAGGGGATGGTCAACCTCGCCGGCGAACTGCGAGCGATGGTCCCGGACGAGGCAATCGACCGATTTACGGCACTGTGGCAGGCCGTGAAGGATGAAGACGCGTTCGTTCGTGCCCTGCACGCTGCGCGACGCGGCGGAGCACCGAACATCGTGATCAACATCGGGGACGTGCCCCTCCGTGGGCTCGAGGAGTTCAGCGTCATCAGCTACGCATATCGTCCACATTCCGGGCTGATTGGGGTGATCGCTCCAACGTGGATGGACTACGGCCGCGCCTTGTCGACGACCACGTATATCGCAAACCGGCTGGAGACGCTCCTGATCACGTCCTGCACAACCGCCTTCGGGAGGATGACTTGATGAGCAAGATAGACAACACGCTGCGCGATGACAAGACACCACGATTCGAGGTTCCGATCGAAGACATTGGAGCGGAACAGCAGGCTGCGCAGCATAACGAAACCGATGATACCGCACAGCCGGAGCCGCGCGAGTCCGTTACGGGGACATCCGAGGAGAGCGATGCGATCCGCGCGTTCGTCGACCGGCTGAAACGAATGCAGGCGGAGTTCGACAACTACAAGAAGCGAACGGCCCGCGACGCTGCGACACTACAGGAGCGAGCGGCGGATCGTGTGCTAGTGGATATTCTTCCGCTCTATGACAGTCTGGAGCGCGCTTGTCTGGCGCACTCCTGCGACGACGAGCCGGCGGCGTTGTACGAGGGGATGCTGCAGATTCGAAGCCAATTCGAACAGCTGCTTCGCACGTACGACGTCGAGCGGATTGAGACCGCCGGAGCGGCATTCGATCCTGCGGTTCACGAAGCAGTTCTCGCCATGGCAAGTGACGAGGAGCGGAATACCGTACTTGAGGAAGTAACACCTGGATACGCCCGAGGCGGGCGCACGCTACGACCCAGTCAGGTCACCGTGAGTCAAGGTCCAGTAAAGCATCAGGAGGAAGAAGAATGAAGGAAAAGATTATCGGCATTGACTTGGGGACGACGAACTCGTGTGTCGCGATCCTGGAGGGAGGGAGTCCTGAGATCATCCCGAACGCTGAGGGAGAACGCGTCACGCCGTCTGTCGTAGGATTCTCGGAAGGCGGCGAACGCCTCGTCGGCCGGCTCGCCAAGAGACAGGCAATCACCAATCCATTGAACACCATCGCATCGATCAAGCGCGAGATGGGAACCGACCATCGCGTGAAGATCTCGCACGACGGCAAGACGGAGGAGTACTCGCCCGAGCAGATCTCGGCGATGATCCTTCAGAAGCTGAAAGCCGATGCGGAATCACACCTCGGCGGCAAGGTCACCAAGGCGGTGATCACCGTTCCCGCGTATTTCAACGACTCGCAGCGGCAGGCAACGAAGGACGCGGGTCGCATCGCAGGCTTGGAGGTCGCCCGTATCATCAACGAGCCAACGGCCGCCGCACTGGCGTACGGGCTCGAACGGGGGCACGACCAGACGATCTTGGTCTACGACCTGGGCGGAGGAACGTTTGATGTCAGCATCCTCGATATCGGGGATGGTGTGTTCGACGTTCTGGCCACCGACGGCGATACGCGGCTCGGTGGAGACGACTTCGACCAGCGGATCATCGACTGGCTCGTCGAAGAGTTTCGCAAGGACACGGGGATCGATCTGACCAAGGATCCCAGCGCGCTCCAGCGGTTGAAGGACGCAGCGGAATCCGCAAAGAAGGAACTGTCGTCGCGCATGGAGACGTCGATCAACCTGCCGTACATCACGGCGGATTCCACCGGCCCGAAGCATCTTGAGAAGAAGCTGTCGCGGGCGAAGTTCGAAGCAATGATCGACGATCTGCTCCAGCAAACGCTGTCCGTCGTGGACGCAACGCTTCGCGAAGCGAGCAAGAACGCCGACACGATCGACCAGGTTGTGCTCGTGGGCGGCTCGACTCGGATTCCCAAGGTGCAAGAGCTGATCTCCCAGCGTATACCCGGCAAGATCAACCGCGAGATCAACCCGGATGAGGTCGTCGCCGCGGGTGCTGCAATCCAGGGCGGCGTCCTTGCCGGTGAAGTCGACGAGATCGTGCTGCTCGACGTCACGCCGCTGACGCTGTCCATCGAGACACTCGGCGGAGTCGCCACACCGCTGATTGAGCGCAACACGACGATTCCAACGGAGAAGACGAAAACCTTCACCACGGCTGAAGACAACCAGCCGGCGGTGGAGATCCACGTGGTGCAGGGCGAACGGAAGATGTCCAACGACAACAAGTCGCTCGGGAAATTCCAGCTTACCGGACTGCCCCCCGCCCCTCGCGGAATCCCGCAGATCGACGTAACGTTCAACATCGACTCCGATGGAATCCTTCACGTCACCGCCAAAGACAAGGCGACATCGAAGAGCGCATCGATCTCGATCACGGACTCCAGCCGGCTCGACGAAGCGGAGATCGAGCGGATGCAAAAGGAAGCCGAGGAACATGCGGAGGACGATCGGAAGAAGGCCGATCTGGTCGACGCAAGAAACCAAGCGGACCAGTTGACGTACGCCGCAGAGAAGGCGCTCTCCGATCTCGGCGACAAGGTCCCAAGCGAGAAACGATCGGAGATCGAAAGCCTCGTACGGGAACTGCGTGAGAAGCTCGATCAGAACGCGGAGATCGCCGAGTTGCGTCGCCTAACCGACCAGCTGTCCAAGGCGACACAGGAGATCGCCCAGCAGGCATACCAGCAAGAACAGGGCGATGGCGGACAGCCGGGCGCGCCGGCGGACGACGCACAGGGCGCGGACGCGGGTGACGACGGTGGCGAGTACATCGACGCGGAGTACGACGAGAAGTAACGATCCATCAGGGGGCGGCGTGGCCAAGCGCGACTACTACGAGGTCCTCGGGCTGTCCCGGGACGCGGACGAAGCGGAGATCAAGAAGGCGTATCGCCAGAAGGCTAAGGAGCTCCATCCCGACCGCAATCCCGAGAACCGGAAGAAGGCCGAGGAAGACTTCAAGCGGGTTGCCGAAGCGTACGAGGTGCTCAGCGACCCGCCGAAGCGCACGCAGTATGACCGCTATGGCCACGCCGGCCCGGATCAAGGATTCACCTTCGGTAATACCGATTTCCATCGCGCGCGTGAAGCGTACCGTGAGTTCGGGTTCGGCGGATTCGACAATCTGTTTGACATGTTCTTTCGCCAAGGCGGACCGCGAACGCGTTCGCGTCAGTCGCCGGCACGGCGCGGTGAGAGCATCGAGTACAAGTTACGCATCACGCTCGAAGATGCCGCTCACGGGACGAAAATGACGGTCACCGTCCCGCGCATGGTTGCCTGCAGTGCGTGTTCGGGCTCGGGAATGGAACCCGGTTCATCGAAGCGAACGTGTCCGACGTGCAAAGGGCAGGGGCAGATCGAGTACCGCCAGCAAAGCTTACTGGGGAGCTTCGTGAACGTTCGTGCGTGTCCGGAGTGCAGCGGAGCCGGGGAAATCATCGACCAACCGTGCCGAAAGTGTCATGGATCGCAGCGTTCGCGGGAATCCAGCAAGATCTCGATCACCGTCCCCTCAGGAGTCGACAGCGGATCGCGGCTCCGACTGCGAGGCCAAGGAAATGCGGGCATCAACGGCGGCCCAAGCGGCGATCTGTTCATCGTGATCGAAGTCATCCCCCATCCTGCGTTTACGCGCGAGGATCGGAACGTCCGATCGAAAGCGACGGTCGCGTATCCGGAGGCGGTCCGGGGAACGAAGCTGTCGGTCGATACGCTGTGGGGGCAAGAGACCGTTACGGTCCCTTCGGGAACGCAGCCCGGCACAGTGCTCCGGCTCAAAGGAAAAGGGATCGAGAACATCCACCGCGGCGGAGGACGGGGGGACCACCTCGTTGAGGTCACGGTTGACGTTCCGAAGAAGTTATCGGCCAAGCAACGCCGCGCTCTGGATGCGTACGCAGAGACGCTCGAGCTAGACGCGTAACGCGTTTGAAGCGACAAGCCGCTCAAGAATCGGCACCATGTGCCGGATGGCGTCCCGCCGATGACTGACCCGGTTCTTCTCTTCCAGCGGGGTTTCCGCGAACGTAAGATCGGATCCATCGCGGACGAAGACGGGATCATAGCCGAATCCGCCGTCTCCGGACGGCGCCGTTGCAATGGCTCCTTCGAGGATCCCCGTTGTAATGAACGTTCGCCCGTCGGGCAGCAGGAGACAAGCCACATCGACGAATCGAGCGCGTCGATCGGAGATTCCTCGTAAACGATCGAGGAGAAGCCCCACGTTCGTCTCGTCTGTTGCACTGGGACCCGAGTATCGCGCCGAGTAGACACCCGGCTCTCCCCCCAGCGCGTCCACCTGCAATCCCGCATCTTCCGCAAGCACGGCGAATCGTGTCTGCCGCTGGATCTCACGGGCCTTGAGGATGGCGTTGTCGAGAAACGTAGTCCCGGTCTCGTCCACATCCGAGAATGGAATGTCGCTTCGAGTCAGGATGCGAAGCGACGGAATCGACTTGAGAAGCGCAAGGAGTTCCTTCACTTTTCCGGGATTGCCGGTTCCCAGCAACAGCGTGTTCATCTCATCGCCCCCCTGCTCCGAGGATTCCGAAAGCAACATACCGAGGCATCGTCCGATCAAAGGAAAGCGAACGAGCAAAGCGATACTCGGATCTAGCCGATAACCATGAGAGCGAACCCGAAAACCAGGAACACCGTCGCCAGGACGACGGTTACCGTCCGTTTCGGGTCCCGCGTCTCATCACGGCCGAACACCGTGTTCGACGCACCCGAACCGAACGCTCCTCCGAGCCCGGAGTGCTCGCTCATCTGAAGGAGAATGATCCCCATCAGCGCCAGCGAGTTCACGAAGAATACAATCTCCAGCAAGTATCTCCACCACATGTGCTGATCTCGATCCTTTCGTTTGCGACAGAGACTTGAAACGCCGCAGGATGCCGATGGTAGCACAGGGACAGGCGCTGCACAAGCCGCCGTGTCCTCCTTGCACGTGTTTTCGCACTCCCGTATCCTGTGAAATCCTCAGATCGAGGGGGCGCGAGCGCGTTGAGGAAGTTCGTCTTCATCACCGGCGGAGTGTTGTCCGGACTCGGAAAAGGCGTAGTCACCGCCTCAATCGGTCTTCTTCTGAAACTTCAGGGGTACCGCGTCAGCCTTCAGAAGATCGATCCGTACGTAAACGTCGACGCCGGAACCATGAATCCGTACGAACATGGGGAGGTCTTCGTCACGTTCGACGGCAAAGAGACCGATCTCGACATCGGTCGGTACGAGCGGTTCCTCAACGAGCGGCTGTCCGCATCCAACTACTTCACCACCGGGCAGGTGTACTGGAACGTGATCCGACAGGAACGAACCGGAACGTTCCTCGGCAAGACGGTTCAGGTCATTCCGCACATCACCGACGAGATCAAGCGCCTAATTCGGCTTCCGCTGGATGAGGCCGGAGCGGATATCGGCGTCATCGAAGTCGGCGGAACCGTCGGGGACATCGAGGGGCTTCCGTTTCTGGAAGCGTTACGGCAGATGAAGGATGAATTGCCAAGGGAGGACACGTTCTTCATTCACGTCACCCTGCTTCCGCACATCGGAACGTCGGACGAGATCAAGACCAAGCCGACCCAGCACAGCGTGAAGGAACTGCGAGCAATCGGCATCCAGCCGGACGCCATCGTTGCCCGCAGCGACTTGCCGCTTCCCGATTCGGTGAAGCGGAAGATCGCGCTGTTCTGCGACGTACCGCAGAATAACGTGATCGAAGACCCGACGCTGGCGACGATCTACCACGCGCCGGTGATGCTCAATGAGAACCGCCTGACGCAGTGTGTAACCGGCGGCCTCGGTCTCCCGCCGAAGTCTACCGATGTCTCGTCGTGGGCCGATCGAATCGCGCGGATCGACGAGCCAGCGAACCGCGTGTCCGTGGGAATCGCTGGGAAGTACGTCGAGCTCAAAGATGCGTACATGAGCATACGCGACGCGTTCACACACGCGGGGGCAGGGGAGAACATCGGCGTTGACATGCATTGGATCTCATCCGAGGACATCGCAGCGCACGGACCTGCGCGATACCTCGACGAACTGGACGGCCTGTTGATCCCCGGCGGTTTCGGACATCGCGGCATCGAAGGCAAGGTCGAGGCCGTTCAGTACGTACGCGAACGGGGCGTCCCGTTCTTCGGCATCTGCCTGGGCCTACAATGTGCCGTGATCGAGTTTGCTCGCAACGTTCTTGCGCTCGCCGATGCAAACAGCACCGAATTCGAAGAAGAGACGCCACATCCGGTCATCGGCCTGCTCGATGAGCAATTGACGATCACGCAGAAGGGCGGGACGATGCGTCTTGGAGACTATGAGACGGCGCTCGAAGCGGACAGCACGGCGGCCGCCTCCTACAACGGACAAACGATCGTCGAGCGTCACCGCCACCGCTACGAATTCAATCCGGCGTACCGCAAGCCGTTTGAGGATGCCGGACTGAGGATCACCGGAACGTCGGGCAACGGTCTGGTCGAGATTGTCGAGTTGACGGATCACCCATGGTTCGTCGGGGTTCAATTCCATCCCGAGTTCACTTCGCGGCTCTTGCAGCCCCATCCTCTGTTCTGCGGATTCCTACAAGCATGCCTCGCGCGAAAACGGTCTTCGTCATCGTCTGCGTCGTAGCGATCATTGCCGCCGCCGGGGCACTGCTCTGGCCGCGTTGGTCCGCGCAGACATCCGCTCCGTCCGCAACGGCCGCCGGTCTGTCTCTCTACGGATACACGGAGGACTCCCTGCTTACCTGGCATGTGACCGCAGAAAGCGGAACGCTGGTCGACGATGGAGGAACTCTGTACGGAATCGAACTGGCCTTCTCGGAGGACACATCAGATTCGACCGTAGTCCGCGCCGACGAGTTGGCAAGAACATCGGACGAGAGTGTTCTCACGGGGAACATTCAGGTGAAGCGGGAGGACGGGCTCTACCTAACGACGAGCCGAATCACCTGGAACGAGGGCGACGAAACACTGGTCGCATCGCAAACGGACCTCCATTACGATGACATACACGCATCGGGGCGTCGGTTCGCCTATGATCTGGCGGCGGGGGATGCGACCCTCGCAGAGCAGGTGTTCGTCATGGCAGACGGCGAAGACGGCTGGCAACTCACATCCGAGATGCTTCGTGTCACCGAACAGGTTCTCATGGCAACGGGTGGAGTCGAAGTCGAAACGGAAGACGCTGAGCGATACATCTGTGACCGCTTGGAATACGACATGGAGACAAAGGAGATCTCGATGACCGGAGGTGTCGATCTTGCGTTTTCCTCCGGGCACATCACCGCGGAGAACGTGTCCGTCACGGCCGATGGGTTCACAGCAACGTCCGGCGTAACGCTTCGCATGGACCTGGTATCGGAAACGGGAGACAACGGATGACCCTTGAAGGGCGGGAACTCGTCAAGCGGTACCAGCAGCGACCCGTCGTCGATCGACTCAGCTTGACTGTCAAGCAAGGCCACATCACCGGCCTCCTCGGGCCAAACGGCGCAGGCAAGACGACGACGTTTCTCCTGCTGATCGGGTTCCTCGCCGCGGATGGGGGCCGTGTTCTACTCGACGGAAGCGAGATCTCCAGCGAACCGTTCTACCGGCGTGCACGCCGCGGCATCGGGTATCTGCCGCAGGAACCATCGGTGTTCACCCGGGGCACCGTAGCGAAGAACCTCGACATGGCGTTGGAATGGACGAAGCCCCCATCCGGCCGGGCAAAGCGACGCGAGCAGTTGCTCGACGAATTCAAGCTCACGTCTCTACGCGATCGCAAAGCAGGAACCCTCTCGTCCGGCGAGAGGCGTCGGCTCGAAATCGCTCGATCGCTCGCCACGGCTCCACGCTACATGCTGCTTGACGAGCCGTTCTCCGGCATCGATCCGCTTTCGATTGCCGATCTGAAAAAGGAGATCCTCGAACTCAAGCAGCGGGACATCGGCGTCGTCATCACCGACCACAACGTTCGCGACACGCTGTCGATCACCGATCATACGTACCTGATTAACAACGGGCAGTTGATGTCCGAGGGCACCCCGGCGGAGATCCTCGACGACCCGCTTGCTCGCCAGTTCTACCTCGGGGATGACTTCCGAGCGTAAGTCCCTGGGACAGATTCCCGATTCCCATTTGGTCGTCGCTGACGACCCGCTTGCTCGCCAGTTCTACCTCGGGGATGACTTCCGAGCGTAAGTCCCTGGAGACGGATTCCCGATTCCCATTTGGTCGTCGCTGACGACCCGCTTGCTCGCCAGTTCTACCTCGGGGATGACTCCGAAGGGGAGACCGGCTACGCCGGTTCGGACGGACGCGTCGGTTCACGCCCGTACAGCCGTCGCACGATGATCAGCGCACCGAATACCGCGATAAGCACGGCACTGACAACGTGGGCGGCACGAACCGGCCCGATCCACAGGCTGTCGGCGCGAACGAAACTCACGATCGATCGCCCGACCGAGTACAGGATCACGTACAGCGCCGTGGAGAATCCGTCGCGGAACCCCCGTCTGCGTACCCACCACCACAAGACGGCGAAAATCGCAAGGTTCAGAATCATCTCGTAGATCATCGTCGGATGGGTCGGTCCGGCACGCACCCATGCCCCATCGACAAGTTTCAAACCGGCCGGCACGTCTGCGGGAAACTGGATTCCCCACGGAAGGGACGTCTCGAGACCGTGCGCGTCCCCGTTCATCAAATTCCCGATTCGTCCGATCGCCTGTCCAAGGATCAAACTGGGCACGAGCGCGTCGGAGAGATGCCAAAACGACAGCCGTTTCGCACGGCAGAAGACGTATACGGTGATTGCGCCCGCAATCACGCCCCCGTGGATGGCCAGTCCCCCCTCCCAGATCTTCACGATGTCGATTGGGTGCGCAGAGTAGTACGACCATTGAAACACCACGTAGTACAGCCGCGCCCCAATGATCGCCATCGGGATCGTCCACAAGAAGAGATCGAGGAGTCCTTCCGACGACAGATCGATCCGTTTGCGCACAACCTCCCGGCGCACGAGGAGAAACCCCACCACAAACGCGATGACGTACATCAATCCGTAGAATCGAATCGTGATCGGCCCGATCTCGACAAGAACTGGATGCATGACGCCCCCTCTTTCCGGATAAGATCAGTATATGCTGCGCAATCGATGGGGCAAGATCGCGCTGGCAGTTCTGTCCGGTGCGCTGACCGCGTTCGCCATGCCCGGCGTTGGCGGCGGTCTCTTGGTGCTGATTGCTCTCATCCCTCTGTACATCGCCCTCGAGTCCGGCGGTTTCCTTGTCGGCCTCTTCTACGGGATCACCCTCTTCGCGATCGACCTTCGTTGGACTCTGACGCTCGACCGCTTCAGCCCCTTGATCTACGCCGGTTTCGTTTTGATTGTCCTCTACATGGCGGTCCCGTTCGGCGTGCTCGGCGGTGTGGCGGCTTGGCATCGGCGGCGTTCGGGAAGTCTGTCGATCGTGCTCGTAACCTCACTGTTCGTTCTGGTTGAGTTCCTGCGTGCGCAAGGCGCGATGGGAATGGGCTTCACCACGCTCTACCTCTCGCTGCATCGCACGCCGTGGCTCATCCAGTCCGCTGCATGGTTCGGACCGTGGTTTATCTCCGGGGCAATTGCACTGGCGAACGGCCTTCTCTACATCGCATGGCGCAGGCGGCGGAGCGCAGCGTTTGCCGGCGCCGTTGCCGTGATCGGGCTCCTCGCCGGCGCGTCCCTTGTCCCGATTGGTGAAACCGATGAAATGACGATCGACGTCGCCGTCGTGTGTTCATCCGTCGATCAGCAGGTCAAGTTAGACGCGCACAATCTGCCGGACCTTACCGAACGGTACCTTGCACTCCTCGACGAAGCGGTCGTAGCGGAGCCCGACCTAATCGTGCTCCCCGAGTCGTTCCTTCCCGCGTACGTCTTGCGACGAAGCGATCTGCTCGGCGAGCTGAGCTTGCGGGCACGGCAATCAGGAGCGCGCCTCCTGTTCGGCACGGGAGACTTCCGCGACGACGACATCCAGAACCTCGTAGTCCTGCTCGACGACACGGGTGCGATCATATCGACGTACGCCATGGTACGGCCGGTACCGTTCGGTGAGACGGTTCCGGGACGCGAGATCTGGTCTGCACTCGGACTCGGCAACGTAATGAACTCGTTCTTGCCGATCGACCTTACCCCGGGATCGTCGTACGAACCGCTCGGCGGAATCGGAACCCCCATCTGCTTCGAATCGACCTTGCCGGCAGGGTCTCGCGCGTTCGTGCGGTGCGGTGCCGAGCTCCTCGTAACGGTCACCAATGATGCCTGGTTCGACTTTGCATCGGAGCTGGCGGCCCACTTCGCATCCGCCGTATTCCGTGCGGTGGAGACGCGCCGATGGGTCGTCCAATCGGCAAACGGCGGAATCAGCGGTTTCGTGTCGCCGCGCGGCGTAATTGTGCAAACAACGCGTGACGAAGGCGTGCTTCTTGGATCGGTCGCCACGCGCCAAGACCTTTCCTTGTATGCTCGCTGGGGCGATGTCCCGCTGCTCGTCGTTGCCGGACTTGTCGTGGTCGGGTTCCTGGTAGGCAGCTCCCGGAAGAGAAAACGCGAACGGGGGGAGTGAGTTCGTCACTCCCCCCGATCCGCATCGGAGGTCATCCTTCAGATGGTGCGCCCGGCGCCTACCGTTTCGACGCGGGCGACACATTGTCCCCGGTTTCCGTCAGCTCCTCGACGTCTCCGGTGGCGAAGTCCACGATATAGATGTGGTACTCCGCACCGTCGTCGCGAACAAAGGCGATACCGCTATTATCTTCCAACCAGAACGGGCAGAACTCGTCGTCACCCGTGGTGATACTGGGGTTCGTGACTCCATACTCCGTGTTTACGAACTCTTCGAGTGACTGTGCACCGGACCCATCGCTGCTCTCGATAATGTAGATGTCGATATCGGCTCCTGCTTCTCGCGCGAACGCGATGTATTCCCCATTCGGAGACCAGCAGGGGCGCGAAATTCCAGCGCCAATCGGAAGGTTGAGACCGACAGAGAGACCGACGATCGCCGGAGAGGCATCCCCCGCACGTCCCCCGACCACCGCGGTGTCGTAGAGCTCGGTCGTCGTGCCATCCGCTTCGCGCAGCCAGAGAGAGCTGTCGCCTGTCGAGCCCATGTTTGATACAAACACAATGTCGTTATTCACTGGGCTGTACACTGGAGCGATCGCCCACGACGGAGACTGCGACGTAAGTTGACTCACCGAACCGCCGGCCGCCGTCATCGTGTAGATTTCCCACGTCGTCGTCGACGGGGTTTGCGTTGCGTTCGACGCGTACGCGATCGTTGCTCCATCCAGTGACCACGACGGTTGAATCTGGTTCGAATCGTTGGTCGGTGTCGTCAGCTGGCTGTCGCCCGATCCGTCGACGTTCATCGTCCAGACGTCCCAGTTTGTGCCGTCTTCGGCCGCGTACGCAATCTTGTCCCGGGTAATTCGCATCAGATCCGGGAACAACTCGTCGTACGTCGTGTTGAGAACAACGGCCTGATCCGAACCATCGGCCTGCATGCGATAGATATCGAAGTCGCCGACGCGATCGGCAGCGAACGTGATCATCACCGGGCCAATCGTGACGACCGCATTCGTCATTCCGATCCGTCCGTCGTTGTCGGTGATGGTCAACACAACTGTGTACGAACCGGCCGTGTCATATTCGTGCTCAATCGCTACGCTGACGTCGGTACCGGTTTCCGCCGTGGTCCCGTCTCCGAAGTCCAATTCGAAGCTGGCGATCGTCCCATCGGGATCGTTTGAATCACTCAGATCGAACGTGACTGTCACCGGGACCTCTTGATCATCCCCCTGATCGACCACGAGAAGAGCAATCGGTGCCTGTCCGAAGAATCCCCGGCATGCGGTCAGTGCCCCGGCCGCAGCGAGCAACAGACAGACAACCGCAATGATCTTCTTGCCCCCTGTGCGGGTGCCGTTTCGGTTGGCGAGCATCTTCATGACCTCCTTCAAGATGAGCCGTCCTTCGCTTGCATATCCAAAGCAACAAGAAAAGCCATCGAACAGCAGTGTACTTACGGATTCGCGGTCTCTTCTTGGACGACAGGACATCCGGACCGGTTGGTTCGTCCTCGATCGAGGTGACCGATGTCGAACACGAAACGACGTCCGGGAAAGCGTGTATATTGGACACCGAGGAGGCAACGAACAGGGTGTACCGGCTACAGGACGAGGTGACTCTATTGCGCGCATCTCTCGATGGCGAAACGGCGGCATGGGGCGAGGTCGTCACGCGGTACAAAGACGCGGTCTTCGGACTGTGTCTCGGGTTCCTCCGGAACCGTGCCGACGCGGAGGACATCGCTCAGGACGCTTTCGTCCGCGCGTACCTCAACCTGCGTCGCTACAACTTGGAAAAGAAGTTCTCGACGTGGCTGTTCACGATTGCGGCCAATCTATGCCGCAACCGTCTGCGATACCGAAGGAACCATCCGGTGGTCGAACCTCCGGATTCGATGCCGGGTGGAGGAGATCCGGCGGCTGCAATCGCCCGCGAGGATCGCCGGGCGAAGGTCAAGGCGGCGCTGAGTCGTCTACCGTACAGCTACCGTGCTCCTCTGATATTGAGGTTCTACAACGACCTTTCGTACCGGGACATCGGTGACATCCTCGGCATCCCCGAAGGAACCGTGAAAACCCGGATCCATCGGGGGAAAGCGATGTTGAAGGACTTGATGGAACAGGGAAGTGATGCATGATGACTAACCACGATCTCGACGATGTCCTGCGGGACGTACTGCGACATGAAGTCGCGCAGGAGTTGCCTCGGCTGAGCGCGCTCGAAGAGCGCGTTGTCGAGGAACTCGGAGAGCGCGTTCCCCACAGAGGTTTCGTCGGTCACCTGCGACAGATGCTCGCCCCGACACGGGGAGGCCGAATCAGTCAGCTGGCGATCGTCGGAGCTACCGCGGCCGCGTTCCTGGTCCTGGGATTCTTCCTGTCCGATCGCAGCTTGCCGCTCGTCGATCCATCGATCAGTTCAAGCGGTCTAGCGACGACATCCAATCAGGATGTGCTGTTCGTCGTTCCGGCACCGGACGCAGACTCCGTTGCCGTCGTCGGTGACTTCAGCAATTGGGAAGCCGTCCCGTTGACGGACGATAACGAAGATGGGATCTGGACAGCGTCGATACCCTTAACGCCCGGCCGCTACGAGTATGCGTTCCTTATTGACGGCCTATGGAGAGGACAGGACCTTCTTGCGGACGAACATGTCGAAAACTACGGGCAGTTCACGTCTGTACGTTACGTTAGCGGAGGCGATGGAGCATGAAAGCAAGGATCCGCTGTCTGATTGCGGCGTTTGCTCTTCTCGCAGCCGTTCTTCCCGTCGTCGGGCAGGTCGAGCTGTCGACGTATGAACAGCTTCTGGCTTCGCTCCCCGTGAGCGATTTGGTTCGCACACTGTCTGCACTGGAGGCGGGACTGTCTCAGCCGGGGTTTCCTGCAACGCAGGTTGAGTCCCTGCTCCGAGTGCTCATTGCGACACCGGGGCCGGACAGTGACAAGGATGACATCGTCATTCTGCTCGTTCGATACATTGAGGCGGGATACTCCGTCACAGGACTGCTGTCCGCCGAGCAAGATCTGATCAATGCCATGGCGGAAGGGCTTCCGGTTGATGGCGTCGTCCTCGAAGCACTGAAAGGGATCGCGCAACACCGCTCCGCAACCGTAATCGAGCAGGCAATCGACCAGCGACTCAGCCTGCTGTGTGGCGTTCGCGACCTCCTGTTTGAGAAGAACATCTTCAGTACACCTGAGAGTCAGGGTTCAACTGCCGCAGGAGCGCTACCCGAATCGCGCTTCAACGCCCTCCTCACAAACATCGCTGACACAATCAGCGACTTCCTCGAGGGAGGCGGAAGCCCGTTCGACAGCGATCTGCTGTACGAGCAAGTCGAGGATCGACTGACGAAGCTGTCGGAAGGTGTCAGTCCATCGATCCCCGGATCCGATGTAGCCCTCGTGCTGGAACGCTTCGGACCCGATGATTTGAAACGTGTCGCACTCGCGGCGGTATCTTAAGAGGCATAAGAGGCATACGTCTACGGAAAAGGAGGAAGACATGAACGCCAGAACGAGGCGAGTTGGACTGCTGTGCGTGTTCCTCGCGTCGATGATGGCTTTCGCCGGCTGGGCACAGCCCGCCGTCAAAGGACTCATCGTCAACCCGCCAGGGAACACATCATTGGAGGTTAGCGTCTGGGTGGACGAAGCGTCCTACGCCGTGGGCGAAACGCTTCTCGTACACTACAGCACAAATCAAGCAGCGTACATCTACATCTGGGACATCACACCCGCGGGCGACGTCGAGCCGATCTTCCCGTCGTCGCAGTACGCAGGAGGTATGGACAACTACGTCGAGGCGGGAACGCACGACGTTCCCGTGACATTCACGGTCGCCGAGCCCATCGGTACGGAGTACCTCCAGATCCTGGCAACCACAACGCCGATCGATCCTTTCGCGTATGTTACCGGTACGCCGGAGGAGTTTCAGCAGAACGTCGAAGTCACGGTCCTCGGACTCATACCGGTGGAACAGCGCTCGTGGGCGTACAGCAGCTTTGAGATCGTGTGCGCGGCCAACCAGGGAACGATCACTGCGACGAGCACGCCGGACGGCGCGACCGTCACGGTGGACGGCTCGGTCGTCGGAATCACACCGACGATGTTCTGTATGAGTTCCGGGTTCCATCGAATCACGTTCTCGAAATCCGGGTATCAGAACGCCGAGTACCTCGTGTGGATCCTCGGAAACCGCTCGCGGACGATCACGGCAACGCTCACACCGCTGGCATCGGCCAACGCGGCACCGATCGCCGACTTCTCCTACTCCCCGTCCGCTCCGGCAGTTGGAGAGTGGATTCAGTTCGATGCGTCATCCTCAGCGGACAGCGACGGAAACATCGTCTCGTACGCGTGGAACTTCGGGGACGGATCGAGCGGCAGCGGCCCGTACATCTGGCATCGCTTCTCGGCTGCCGGCACGTACACCATTGCGTTGACCGTTACGGACGACGACGGGTCCACCGCGTCGTACAGCGAGACGCTGATGATGGGGAGCGTGAACAACGCTCCGACAGCGCTGTTCACCTACGATCCTGCGAACCCGTTGGCGGGGGAGTGGATCAACCTCGATGCCAGCGCTTCTGTTGACGTCGACGGCAGCATCATTTCCTACGCATGGATGTTCAGCGACGGAACGTCGGACAGTGGAAGCAGCGTGTGGCACCGATTCACGCTGTCGGGAACGTATTCCGCTACCGTCACCGTTACCGACGACGACGGAGCAACGTCCACGATGACACAATCAATCGTGGTCGGAGCAACGAACGCATCGCCGACGGCATCGTTTACCTACGATCCGATGAATCCGATCGCTGGAAGCTGGGTGAACTTCGACGCGTCGTCGTCCACGGATTCCGACGGAACGGTTGTTTCATACGCGTGGACGTTCGGGGACGGCACGTCGGACAGCGGAACCAGCGTGTGGCACCGATTCACGCAGAACGGAACCTTCCTCGTTACGCTCACGGTGACCGACGATGACGGTGCGTCTTCATCGATCTCGCAGTCGGTGACGGTGTCTTCCACCAACGTAGCGCCGCAGGCTGCGTTCTCGTACTCCCCGATCGCACCTGCGATTGGTGAGTGGATCCGTTTCGACGGGACCGCATCGAGCGATTCCGACGGCGTCATCTCGGCGTACACGTGGACGTTCTCCGACGGTACGTCGCCAGCCACCGGATCGAGCACCGTGTATCACCAGTTCGCAGCGGCGGGCAGCTATCTCGTTACGCTGACGGTGACGGACGACGACGGGGCAACAGATTCAACATACCAGACCGTGGTTATCGGAACGCCGACTCAGGCACCGATCGCTTCGTTCACGTATTTCCCGGCGTCTCCGATCGTGGGCGAGACAGTCACACTCAACGCGCAGGGATCGTACGATCCCGACGGAACCATCGTGTCGTACCGCTGGGATCTAAACGGCGACGGCGTTGTCGATGCAACGACGTCCAGCCCGCTGGGCACTGTGACGTACCAAAACGCCGGTGTGGTCACCGTCACGTTGACGGTCGTCGACGATGACGGTCTCACGGGGAGCACGAGCCTACCGATTGTCGTCTCGACAAGCGGCGGTGGATCGACGAGTGGAGAACCGGCCATGGGAACCACAGCCGGGATCTACGTCTGGGGCACGACCGAGTGGCATATCACCGTCAACGCCAGTGCCGGATGGGCGTCCGCCCGCGCGTACCGAATCGAGCTTCGTACCGACGGGACGTTCCAGAACGTCGGCCAGGAAGCCTCCAGCACCGTCACGCCGCTGGGGCTCGTTCCCTCGCCGATTGACGGGGGCAAGACGCTGATCTTCGAAGGATCGATCCAGCAAGGATCGGTCGACTACACGTTCACGATCCCAGATTCCGAGTCGATGTGGCTGCGACTGCAGCTGGACACCGACGGAGACGGATCGCTGAACACGTCGCCGTCCATCGCTAAGCTCCGGTCCTTGATGGTGTCACCCATGGCGAACCCGTTCGTCGTCGGACTGCCAGACGGATCGACCGCGGAGCTTCTCCCGTCGATCAACTTCCGGGTTGGAAGCGCGGTGTGGTACAACGAAAACTCGCAGTTCGTCATCTTCAGCGGGATCACGATCGCGGATCTCGAGGGCATGTAATCTCACGCGGGAGGCGGCCTTCGGGCGCCTCCCGCGTTTCCTTTTGCCGTTCGTTCTCGCGCCCGGGTAAGATACACACCATGGACCGATGCGCGTTATCCGTCGACTGGCCGCTTACCCATCCGTCGATTGCACAGGAGGGGTTCTTCCAACGAACCTCTCTGGCGTCCGTGGATGCCGTGTTCCTCGACCCTCTCGCGATCTCGCATCACTGGTCAGACGCGGTATCGCCGAACCGCGACGGAGTCCGACGCACGGATCCGACACGGGATCACGGCTTGGGACGAACCGTCGTTGCGTGGATGCGCCGCCGCCGTGAGGAGGCCGAGGATCTGCTCAAGCATGGTGGCGGCATTCTCGTTTGTCGTCTGCGTGCGCACGGCGAGGTTCTGGAGATTGTCTCGGCGGACGCTCCGCCCGAACGGGTCGATCGCTACAGCTGGCTGCCGTCCGCCGCTCTTGTCGATCGGCATCACCAATTCTCATTCCCTGCGAACAGCCGCTTCCTGTCGCGGCATGGTGAAGACGTCGTCTTCGCGGACTCCGGATCGCCGTTCGAGGAGTATTTGCGAACGTTCGCCGGACACATTGCGTACGACGCTGTCTACGAAGACCTTCTAGCAACACCGCTGGAACGCTTCGCTACGGTGTTGGCACGCAACCGCGTCGGCGATGTTCTCGCCATCGAGATTCCGTTCGAAGAAGGCCGACTGGTCCTCGTTCCCCCGCTACGCGGCGTGTCGCCATCCCGGGAAGCCACCGTACTCCTCCAAGCAATCGAACAGGCCGCGTTTCGCCCTGCGTACGCCGCAACGCCGGACTGGCTCGCATCGTTCGCGCTTCCAGGGGAAGACGCGTTGGTCGATGAGGTCGCCAGCCTGGTGGAGCGACGCGACGCGCTCATCGAGAAGACCAAGGAAGTCCAGTCGCAGTTGGAGGAGAAGACCCATTTCAAGCGGATTCTCTACACTCGCGGCCGATTTGCGTTCCGACCGGCCGTGGCCGACAGCTTTCAGGCTCTCGGGTTCGACGTGGAGTCGGAGGCCGACCATCTCGTGCTGCGATGCGGGGAAGGGGATGCGATCGTCGTGGCGGCCGCGACGCCGTCGACCGTCGAGTTGCCTCCGTATCAGCACCTTCGCGACGCCGTCGACCAAATGATGACCGACGGGGACGGCTACTATAAAGGAATCCTGCTTGTAAGCGGTTCGCTTGAACTCGACCCGAAACGGCGGCCAAGAGCCTACTCCGACGCCGTGTTACGTGGGTGCCGCGGCCAAGGATTCTGCGTGCTGACGTCGTATCAGTTGTTTAAACTGGTACAGAAAGCGCTGTCCGATTCGAAGAAGGCGTCGCTTGCCGCACACCGACGTGCGCTTCTTGAATGTACGGGAGAGTTCAAGGAGAAGCGCACCACGTGAGCATCGTTCTCCTCGTCAGCATACTGCTCGTTCCTGCTTCCGTCCTCTCATGCAGCATTCTGGCTCACTGGATGCGGAATCACCATCTCGGGCAGTACATCCGCGATGTCGGACCGGCGAGCCATCACGTCAAAGCCGGAACGCCGAGCTTAGGTGGCGTCGCGATTCTTCCGCTATGGGTCGCCGCCGTCTGCGGCCTCGCCATTGCGAGACAGACTCCTCCGATGACAACGTTCGTTCTTGCGTCGGGTACTGCGTTCGCCGCGATCGGTGCAGCCGACGACCTGGTATCGATTCGGCGACGGCGGTCGATGGGCTTGACCGCCGGATGGAAGGTCCTGTTGACTGTCCTAGTCGCCGCATTGCTGTACGCGCTGTTCCGCGAGCACATCGCGTCGACGCTTTCGGTTCCATTCTCGAATGCGTCGGTTTGTCTTCCGGCGTGGGCCACGTTCCTCTTAACCGTAGTCGTCTTCCTCGCTGCAACGAATGCGTTGAATCTAACGGACGGTCTTGACGGCCTCGCCGGTGGATGCAGCGTGTTGATCCTTCTCGGATTCACATTCGTCTCCTCGGCCGAATCGGTTCACGCCTTGGCTCTGCCGCTTGCGGCGACAATCGTTGGATTCTTGTGGCTAAACGCCC
>Ga0272442_10003182_pt1 | contig 23182 bp, 21 predicted proteins | sample SSMForm2O_FD_200262 | JGI IMG/M metagenome (GOLD analysis project Ga0272442, IMG submission 200262) | Marine sediment archaeal communities from Little Sippewissett salt marsh, Falmouth, MA, United States - SSM-Form-2O | ecosystem: Environmental > Aquatic > Marine > Wetlands > Sediment ...
GTTTTCCCTGCTGTAGAGACATGCATGAGACCTCGATACGCCTGCGGCCGCGAGAATGAGATCCCGGTCCGAACCCCGGCCGATGGTGAACCGCTGCTTGTAAACAGGCACAATCCAGGGTGAAGCATCGGACAGCTGTCCCTGCAGGTACCAGGTATTCATATTCATCAATGTAAATTATACCAAAGGGCATATACAATAATCCAGCCTCCGGGGATATGCTGTATATATGTGTATCCAATGAGGAGGATGAAAATGACTGAAACCGAGAAAACCATACCGGAAAATATTCAAAAACACCTGCAGTACGTGGCCCGCTCCTTCGGGCTCAGCCAGGACAAGGAGACCGTTCAGGAACTGGCCGCCTGCTGGGAGGAGAAACTGGAAGCATTCGAAAGCAGGATGATCGAAATGGGCATGGATGAGATCGGCTTCTTCGCAAAGGACGATGAGCGGGCTGCCCTCGCCCTCACCTACTCGGGATCTTTGCTGTCCATCGGCCCTCTCGTCGATGGAAGCCGGAAGATCGAGTACACCAGCATCGGCCTGCGCAAAGACGTTCCCGCCAGCATACAGGAAGAGAACTGCAATCTGAAAGAAGATATGGAAGTCGAGAAGAGCATCGCCTTCGAAGGAGCATCCATCAAACGGACCTCCCAGATCTACAAGATCGTGGCCTGCCCCTTCTCACTCGACACCGAAGAGCAGGAAGAGATGATCGATGAGGCCAAGACCCTGATCATAGACACATTCGTCGATATGAACCAGGACCTTTTTTGACCCTATTCAAAGTGATTGAAAAAAGTGTCCGCAGCTCCGGGGTTTCCCTTCCCCGGGGCTGTCTTTTTTGCTTCCTGCGGCCCGTTCTTGGCGGACAAAGAACCTATTTCTCAGATGCGAGAGCGAATCCCTTCATGAAACTTTCCTGCATGAGGAAAAACAAGAAAAGCGGCGGTATCATGGTGATCATGACGCCGGCCATTATCACACCCCAATTGTTCATCGCCTCAGCCTGTATGAGCATTTTAACACCGATCTGAACGACCCTCATATGTTCCGAGTTCGTAGCCATCAGGGGCCAGAGATACTGGTTCCAGATGTAGATGAACTCGATCACCGTCAGAGCCCCGATGGAATTCTTCGACAAAGGGATGAGAACCTGAAAGAGATACCGCATGGGATGACAACCGTCCATCTTGGCCGCGTCCAGCAATTCGATTGGAATCGTCCTGAACCGCTGGACGAAGAGAAAGGTTCCTGTAGCACTCGCCAGAAAGGGAAAGATCAGACCCGCGTACGTATCGATCCAGCCGAAGCTGCTGACTATGCCGAACAGCGCGACGATACGGACCGGTATCGGAAGCAAAAGCGTCACGATCACAACGAAGAACAGGAAATTTTTCCCTTTGAAATCGAAATAGGTAAAGGCGAACGCCGCAAGCAGACTGAATACGATTTTTCCGCCCGTCACCGCTACAGCGATTATCGTCGAATTCAGCATCATCCGTCCGAGACTCACACTGCGCCACGCAGCCGCGTAGTTCGCAAAATGGCCCGAAGGCAAAATCTTCGGAGGAGATGAATAGACCTCCGCCGGTGTCTGGGTGCTGATAACGAAGGAGAGTATGACTGGAAGACTTACAATAAGGATGCAGAAAACAATGACCGTGTGAAGCAGTACAGACTGAAGTTTTGTCCTTTTCATTTCATACCTCCTATTGATAGTAGACCTTGCGGCCGGTAGTCTTGAACTGTACCAGGGTAAGCAATACCACCAGGGTGAACAGAATCAGGCTCTCAGCGGCGGCATATCCGGTCTTGGCATTGACGAAGAAATCACGGTACAGCTGATAGATGAGGATATTGGTAGCGTTGGCCGGCCCTCCTTCCGTCAGAACATCGATCAGGCCGAAAGATTGGAAGTAAGAGTAGATGATATTCATGATCAGCAGAAAAAAGGTGGTCGGAGAGAGCATGGGAAAGGTGATATAGATGAACCTTTTAACGGCGCCAGCACCGTCGATCGCTGCCGATTCAATAGCCTCCTTCTGTACATTCTGAAGACCCGCAAGATAGAAGATAATGTTGTACCCGAGATTTTTCCACGTAGCCGCCACTGTCACGACAACAATAGCCAGAGAACCGTTTGTCAGCCATTCCGCATTGAGGCCTGTGGCTACCTGGAAAAAATGGTTCATATACCCGTTGGCCGGATTGAACAGGAACCGGAAAATAGCTCCCGAGATCGCCGGTGAGAGGGCGTACGGCCAGATAAGCAGGGTGCGGTAGACTTTTATTCCCTTCACATCCTGATTCAGCATGAGTGCGATCATAAGACTGATACTGAGCCCCACGACTACAACCGCAACAGAGAAGACCACCGATGTAGTGAAGCTTTTAATATATACCTCATCGGTAAAAAGATTGGTGAAATTGTAGAGACCGGCAAAGATCTTCTTCAGCCCGAAGGGGTGTACCTTGTAGAAACTCAAGCGGAACGTTTCAAAGGCAGGGTAAAACAGGAATACAATCAGTATGATAAACGTCGGAAGGAGTAATACGTACGGCAGCCTTTTATTATGAAAATAGGATTGCATGGCTTTTGTCCTTTCTGAATTGAAGGGAGGACGGCGCATCGGCCGCCCTCCCTTACTCAGTTACGCTGCTGGTTATTCGACCAGTTCATTCCATTCGAGCATCGCTTTGGTTGTCTTTTCAGCCGCTTCATCAAGGGCTTCTTTCACAGTCATATCGCCTGCGTATACTTTTTGGATAGCCGTCTCTACCAGGGAACGGGATTCCGGAAATACTCCCATAAGAGCTCCCGCTGTGTTGAGAGTATAAGGACTCTCGAGAAGCTGATCAAAGGCGGTACGGAAGTTGGGGTTCTCCTCGAACCAGCCTTCTGCCTCGAGCTGGTCCATGGCTGTCTTGCGGACCGGAAAGTATCCGGTACCCTTGTGCCATGCCACCTGCGGTCCGTCGCTTGAGATGTATTTGACAAGTTTGAGTGCAGCCAGCAACTCATCATCAGGATGGCCGTTGGATATCCAGAGTGTGCCGCCACCGATGGCTACACCGCCTTTCGCTCCTTCAGGCCGCGGGATATAACCGGTGCCCATTTCCCAACCGTTTTCCTTCAGCAGACCGGTGAGCTGATTGACATCGGAGGTTGAGGACATGATCATGGCAACTTCACCCGAGCCGAACGCGGCCCTGTGGTTCGCCCATCCGGGTCCGACGTCGAGGAAGAGTCCGTCCTTCTCCATACCGGTCCACCAATCGAGGATCTGCTGTCCGGCCTTGCCGTTGTACACCGCCTCGGTGGGGAATTCGCCTTTGCGTCCGTTATCGTTGTTGACAAGCGGAGCATCCATCAGGCAGTGAAACTCTTCGAAATACCAGCTGTGCAGGTTCCAGGTTACCGGAGCCTCAAGCTGCGGCAGTTTTTCCTTGAGTACCTTCGCGTATTCTACAACTTCAGCGAATGTCTCCGGGGGATCTTCAGGATCGAGTCCCGCCTGTTCGAAGAATGTCTTGTTGTAATAGAGCAGCGGGGTCGATGAGTTGAAGGGCATCGAATAGTGCTTGCCGTCTATGGTGTAGTAATTTTTTACCGGTGAGAAGAATGCATCCCAGTCAATCGGATCCCAGTCTTCGATTTCATAAATCGGAGTAACGATTCCGCTGTTCGCCATCTGCAGGGTCCCGATTTCATAGATGTGAAAGACATGGGGAGCGTTCCCCGCCTTGGACGCCGCCTTGGTTTTATTCAACGTATCGTTGTAGGAACCGGTGTATTGCACCTCAACCTTGATGTCGGGGTTCTCCTTCATGAAGTCGTCGACTATGCCCTGGATGAGATCGATTCTCGCCCCTCCCATGGCATGCCAGAACTGAATCGTAACAGGTTCGGTGATTTCCACCATCTCCTTTTCCGCTTCCATCTCCTCGGGCTGACCGCCGGCAAAGAGTGGAAGACCGATCAGGATCAAGCTGCACATAACAAGTAATACCTTTTTCATAAGCCTTCTCCTTTATTAATTTTCACAGGGCGAATGACCCTGTATTAATATTAAATAACGGTTATTATCGTTTGTCAAATATTTTACTATCGTACTTGTATTGTTTTGTACATCACCGAACATGTTGACAGATAATCAATCTTCATTTTGTATATAGGTATGAAAAAAATCCTCCTGCCCAATGGAAAGACAGTGGCCTGCCTCGACACGCTGACCGCCCTCTACTGCTACAACGAAATATACGGCGATAACGACTACCTGCGGGAAGGAATAAATGTGCATCCCGGCAGCGTCGTCTTCGACGTAGGGGCGAATATCGGTCATTTCACCCGCTACGCCGCCGAGCATTATGAGGACCTCGTGATCTATGCCTTCGAGCCGGCGCCGCAGATATTCGAAGCTCTCCAGGAAAATGTACGCAATCTGAATGCCGATGTGCATGCCTTCGAACTCGGACTGGCCGAACAGGCCGGAACGTTTGATTTCTACTACTATCCCAGGGTCTCGGCGGACTCCGCCATGGTACCGGTTGACTGGCCCCGTAAACGGACCATGATGCTGGAGCACTACCCGCAATACTGGAACTCGCCGCGGGACCGGCTGGTACCCCGCTGTCTGCGCCGGCGGTACCTCGACATTGTCCATGCGTTCATGTACCAGCCGCGGAAGACGACCTGTCGGACCGCAGCTCTCTCCGACATCATCCGGGACTACGGCATTACCCGTATAGACCTGCTCAAGATCGATGCCGAGAATGCCGAATCCAAAGTCCTGGCCGGGGTCGAAGATGCCCACTGGCCCCTGATACGGCAGATTTCCATGGAGGTCCATGAACATATCCCGGGAGGCGAAGGACTTCTCGACCGGCTGCAGTCTATGCTGGAATCCCGGGGTTTCACCGTCCGCGCCGACCGGAACAGCACCTTCTCCAATGTCGGCGTTCACATGCTCTACGCGGTGCGTCCCTGATCCTCCTCTGTCCGGGCCGTCTGCGTCCGCCGGGCATACTCTGAATCCGAATGCCGTCCCCCTGAAAAACAGGTACCGTTTTGTGGACACTCCGTACGCTTTACATTTATATCCGTTTTTACTATCATTTCCATGGCCAGACGGCCTTTTTATCTAAAAACACTGAAAGGATCATTTATGAAAATTGCTCTCATACAGCCGCTACTCATATCGGAGGAAGAACTGGAGAAACAGTTCGCTCCCCTCAGGAAGGCCGGCCACGAGCTGGTCTATCGGGACTGCCGGGGTAAGAACGATGCTGAAATCATCGCGTTTGCCGAAGATAGTGAAGTGCTCATGCTGGCGAACATGCCCCTCTCGGCCGCAGTGGTCGAGGGTCTGCCGAAGCTCAGGATGATCAGCGTCGCCTTCACGGGCGTCGATCACATTCCCATGTCACTCTGCGGTGAAAAAGGTATCGCGGTCTGCAATTCACAGGGATACGCCACCCAGGCGGTCATCGAGATGGTCTTCGGCCTTATCTTCGCGTTATACCGGAAGATCGTACGCGCGGACCAGGCCACCCGGAGCGGCGAAACGAACGCCGCTTATTTCGGGACTGAGTTATCCGGGAAAATATTCGGCGTCATCGGGGCAGGAGCCATAGGCGGCGAAGTTGCAAAAACCGCTCTGTCCTTCGGATGCAAGGTCATCGCCTTTGACACAACCGAACGTCCTGAACTCGAGAAGCTCGGGATCGAGATGCGCAGCATGGACGAAGTTCTACAGAAAAGTGATGTCGTTTCGCTTCACGTTCCGCTCATCGATGCGACCCGCGGCCTCATCAGCCGGGATAAACTCTCCCTGATGAAGAAGAGCGCCATCCTTATCAACGCCTCCCGGGGTCCCGTCGTCGACAACCAGGCCCTGACGGAGGCACTCATAGAAAAAAACATTGCCGGTGCGGGAATCGACGTATACGACATGGAACCGCCGATCCCTGCCGACTACTGCCTTATGAAGGTAAAGGAGAACGTAGTCTTCACCCCGCACACCGCCTTCGGCACCACCGAATCCTTCATCAAGCGCGCCGCTATCGTGTTCGACAACGTGCGGCTGTGGATCGAAGGGACTCCGCAGAACTTGAAAACTTCATAACGGCCACCGATTCTCAGCGGGAAAAAGGGCCCCGGCCATACAGCCGGGGCTCGTCTGTTTTAAATCTGCAAGGTTCACAACTTTTCAATAATCCTGAAATCACTTATGTTCGCCAGCATGTCTACGCTGTAGCAGCGTTTAAAGGCCGGCACGCCGTCGTGATACTCCCGAACCACCAGGAATTCGGTGCATGCGGGGATCTGTATGATCGTCCCCTGCTCCAGCCTCATCTGTAGCCTGCGGCTCTTCATAAGCTTCCGCATCGAATAGCTTTTTCCTGAATCAGGGTCGTAGTAGGCCGCGTCGCCCTTCTTCGTATCAAGTCCCAGGATCTCCCAGACCACCTGCGCCCTGCGGCCTTCGGCATTCAGTACCTGATAGTTGCGTTCATCTACCCGGATCAGCATCCCGGGCTTGAGGAGGGTCTCATTCCAATACAGTTCCATTATGTACAGTATACAAAAAAAGCCCCTGCAAATCTGCAGGGGCTGGATGGGCGACACGGGATTCGAACCTGTGACCTCATGCGTGTCGAGCATGCGCTCTAACCAACTGAGCTAGCCGCCCAAAATGATGGCCCTCTATTTGAGGCTCATCATGATTCGCTCGAGGACTTTGGCCCGGTCGAGCGGCTTTACTATATAGTTTTTTGCGCCGAGCATCAAGGACTTTTTGACTAAATCTTGCTTGCCGAGGGCACTTATCATGACAATTTTCGCTTCTTTGTCGAACTCGAGTATCTTCTCGAGGGCGGTGACGCCGTCCATTTTCGGCATGGTGATATCCATGGTTACCAGGTCGACGTTGGGGTAGAGTTCCTTGTATTTTTCGACGCCCTGTTCACCGTCCGATGCGGAACCGACCACGTCAAAACCTTCAGAGGTGAGGATCTGACTGATCTGCTTGGTCACGAACATCGAGTCATCGACGATGAGCACGCGATACGCTTCACCATCTTCCCTGAGACCGTCAGGTTTTCTTTCATTTATGCTTGGAAAATCCGCTTTCGTCTTCATTGGTATCCTCCTATGCTCTTTCCCGTACGGCAACGTTTATTTCGATCTTGCCTTTACCCAATTCGACCGGTACGATCAGTGCTTCGACTCCGGAGTTGGATACCTCCATGTTATCACCTGTAATGATTGCAGGAGGAGTCAAGTCAAACTTGAATCCGAGATCATGCAGTTTGGTAACGGCCTGCCCGGTGATCATGTTGGCAAGTTCGGATATGGTTGCCTTCGCAAGATCGTTCATCTCGCTGATCTCTTCACCGTTCATCTCCGATGCAATGGCGAGGGCTGTTTCTCTCTTCATGTCAAAGAGGACCCTTCCTTCCACATCGCCCGTGAGACCTACGATTGCAGCTACTCCGAGTACCGGCTGCGAGGTGGACTTCAAAAAGAGCTCTCCCCGCTTCACTTCATCACTCAGCACTTCCCGCAGAACATTGAATGCCGCTTCAACAAAAGGGTTGATATACTCAACTCTCATTCCTACTCTCCTTGATATATTCTCCTGCGATTTATTTCTGTTATCGCTCGATCTTTCTGTACACCCGTATACGGCCGGAGGAAATATTTTCGAAATCGGGGTGCTTGATTTCTTCATTTTCCCCGATGAAAAGCAGCCCGCCCGGCTTGAGTTTCTCATTGAACTCCAGAACAAGTTTGTTCTGATCCTGCTGTGTTTGAAAAGAGAGTATATCACGGGCAAAGATCAGGTCAACCTCTGGAAAGGGATTCGCATGCAGCACATTGTGATATTCGAAGAGCACAGCATCTCTGATCGTTTTATTGAACTGCAGTCCGTTTTTCCCCTCCACCGTGAAATCCAGGAGGCTGTCAGGAAGTATGTTCGAATTGAAGATCAGGTTCGGCGCGGTTGATATATTGAGAAGGTCATGGTCGTGCGCCCAGATTTTGCACTGAGGCTGAGGGAAAATTTCCTTGAGAGTTGCAGCAAGTGAGTATGTTTCATACCCTTCACCGCAGCCTGGATTCCAGACAAGCAGGTTGCCGCCTGTCTGCAGGCTTGCCAGCACTTCCTTCAGCCGTTCCCGATATTCATCGCTCCAGAACGTTCCCGTGTGTGCGGAATAGAAGGGCCTGAGAAATTGGGCTGCGTCTTCAACTTCCTGAAGCTGTACCTCTTCTCCGGATTTGCCTCGCTGCTGTTTCCAATCTTCGAACCGTCCGGTAAACCACTTCCGGTTGATATCGGAAACGTAAAAACTGCTGAAGGTCTGCAGGGATTCGCTGATAAATGAATAGTCGATCTCGGAGGGGCCGGCTTCGGCCTTCCTGGGGCCCTTCCTTTCAGGTCCGGCGGCTGCCGGTACCAGTCTGGGACGTATACGGTCCTCTTCCTCTCCTGTCCGGTCGCCGAGGATCTTTTCCACGTCGAGAATCAGGTACAGGCGGCCTTCATTTTCGACGACTCCTTTGATGAACTTGATGTTGATGTCGCCGAAAATGGGATGGGGCGGTTGAATGTTTTCCGAGTTGATGCCAACCACTTTATCGATTTCGTCTACGATGATCCCGATCAGGTACTCATCGAGATGGAGAATGATCATATCTTCGAAGGTATCGTCTATACGCTTCTGGGCGGGGAGATTGAACATGATCCGCAGGTCGATCATCGAGATGATGTCGCCCCGCAGGTTGTAGACACCCCGGACGTACGGTTCTGCATTCGGAACATAGGTGAACCGCTTGGCTTTGGAGATCTCCTTCACTTTCATGATATCGATCCCGTATTCTTTGCCCGCCAGAGAGAATGTAACCATCTTGTAGTCGATGCTTTCGACTTTTTCTTCCTGTTCCTGCTGTATCCTATTGCCAATCGTACTCATACATCCTCACACTTCAGCCTTATCAGGTTATTTTAGTCGCCCGGTACCGCCGATTCTCCATCTCCCGTCGGAGGCCCAGATCGAGGAGCTGACTCACATCGATAATCAAGGCTACCGTTCCGTCGCCGAGAATCGTAGCTCCCGCAATACCAGGGGTATTGGTGTACTTGTCCTTGAGGGGTTTGATGACCACGTCCTCCTCACCGATGAGGGAATCGATCATGAGCCCCATCTTCTTGTCCCCTGTTCCGACGATAACCACATAGTGGGTCTCTTTATTTTCATCGGTAGGTATACCGAAGAGCCGATTCAGACGAATAAGCGAGACGACATCCTCCCGGACATTGAACACTTCGTAGTTGTCGATCATGTTGATGTCCGAGGTGTTGATCCGGTGACTGTCGACCACCGAGGTAATCGGTATGGCATAGATTTCCTGGCCTACCCGGATGAGCAGCCCCTGAATGATCGCGAGGGTCAGCGGGATCTTTATGGTTATTCGGCTGCCTGCGTTCTTCTGTGACCAGACGCTCACATTACCGTTCAGCTTTTCGATCTGTTTTTTTACAACATCCAGCCCGACCCCTCGGCCGGAGAGATTGGTCACCTTCTTAGCGGTGGAAAAACCGGGTTCGAAGATCAGGTTGAAGGCCTCTATTTCGCTGAGCTTCTTGCTCGGATGGATAAGACCCCGATCGATGGCCTTCTGATGGACCGTGTCGATATCGATTCCCTTGCCGTCGTCTTCCACCTCGATGATGATCATGTTCCCTTCATTGCTCGCCCGCAGATGAACATGTCCTTCGGGGCTCTTTCCTGCTGCTTCCCGGTCGGCAGGCGATTCGATGCCGTGATCGATAGCATTGCGCACACAGTGAATGAGCGGATCCAGCAGGTCCTCTATAACCGACTTGTCGAGTTCCGTCTCCTCCCCGCTGATCTCCAGCTGGACCTTCTTGCCGACTTCCTTGGATACATCCCGCACCAGTCTGGGGAAACGGTTGAAAATCTGGCTGATAGGCACCATGCGAATCTGCATGACCCCTTCCTGGAGATCGCTCGTGTTGCGGCTGAGATTCTGGGCCGTACTGGTGAACTCGTTGACCGTGTTCTTGAACTGTGATTCGAAGCTCTCGAAGAGAGTGTACATGCCTCCGAATCTTTCGATGATCTCGGATTTTATCTTCTTGACCTGCTCGCCTTTCTGAATCCTTTCCAGGTACACCGGAAGGGAATCGAACAGCTCGTGAAGGCTTTCGTAGTAGGCACTGCGGGAAGAGGTCATCTCCGCCTGTGCGGCAGTGAATTTACTGCTGATCTGGTTGAAGGTCGCCTTGGTGATGACCGCTTCACTCACCAGATTGAGCAGGTTGTCTATCCGCTTGGAATCAACCCGGAGGACCGAACCGCCGATGTTTCCCTTCCGCAGGTCGAACTCCTTCCTGGGAGCTTTCTCGGCGGCCTTTTCTTCTTCAGCGGCTTCCGTATCCACGGATTTGCCTGAATCGGCTTCAGCCGCCTTGCCGGCTTTGTCTTCCGCCGTCTTCCGTGGGGCTTCCTGCTTCGGTGCAGGTTTGCCGGCAGCTGGTCCGGTCCCGGCAGCATCTTTCTTCGACGGGGCCTTCTTCACGGGCTTCTCCGCCTCGGGTTCCTCACCTGCCAGATCACTGATAGCTGAAATCGAAGTGTTCAGCACCACATCCGGCATTGCAAGCTTTTTATTGATTGTATCAATACTTTCCGCGGTAGATATGTAGTAGTAGACGACCGGGAAAAACTGATCTTCGTACAGTTGTTCGAATTCGGGATCGGTCTTGAGAACAGTTCCCACGTCCCTGAGAGCAGCAAATACCTGGACCCCGCCGATAGAATTCATCGGATGATCCTCATTGAATTCGACCTTGACCTGGTACACCTGTTCACCGGACCCGGCGGCATCGTTGAGCTCGAGCACATCGTATTCCGAGAGATACCCGCCGGATTTTATTTCGGCTTTCCCGGCTGTTGAACCCTGCGGCTTCCCCGCCGCTTTCGAAGACTTCCCTTTGCCGGGCTTTTTCCCGCCGGCCTTCTCCTTGCCCGCCGCTCCGGTGTTCGACAGCAGCCTTCTGAGCTGGTTCTTCAAGTCTGAAATATCAGCGTCGAACTCCCTGCTCTCCTTCTTTGACTCCAGCATCTCCTTGATGACATCGATCGAGTTGAGCAGGACATCTACGGCGTTCTCATCGGCTGAGATCTCGCTGCTTCGAATGGCATCGAGGACATCCTCAACAAGATGAGTAAATTCCGCGAGGTTCGTCATCTGGACAGTGGCTGCAGCCCCTTTAAGGGTGTGGGCCGCCCTGAAGATCTCATCGATTGCATCTTTCTCGTTGGGGTCGTTTTCAAGCACCAGGATGTTCTGTTCGAGGGTATCAACCTGGCTCTCGGCTTCAATGAAAAAATCTTTTAATAGTTCCTCATTGTTTGGATCTAAATAGTCGCTCATGTTGGATTAATCTTTATATATAACGTTCTTAAAGTCAAGTATAAACTTTACAGAGAGTCCAAAATGTCGATATTCTTAATAGAGCGTTCATTGTTTTTCTGAAATACTGATGTACATTTTTCATAGAAGAGGTTGCTATGCTCATGAAAAAAATAATCACCGCAGGCGTGCTCATAACCGCCGTTCTCGTGATTCTGCCCGTCACTGCAGCGGCGGCTGACCTGACCGTTCCCGAGCTGGAACTGATCACCCGGGGAATGTGGGACACGGCTTCGGAATCCGTCCTTCTCAGTACGAGAGGCAGAAGCGAGATCCAGGTCGGCGGGGGCTACAAGTTCGGAGGTTCCCTGCAGCTGGGATTCGAAAGCGGCGATCTTACTGGCATAAACCAGGACCCGCCGGATTGGGCGGATTACGACCCGGACACGGTGGGATATGCCGCCGCTCTCTCGGACTATCTTGACAGCCAGACCACTCTGGAGTTTCAGGGGGCCAGGATAACCTACCGGAATATGTTCGATTCATACACCGATCTGTCCTATTTCGTCGGCCGGAATGAACGGCTCGCTTCAGCGGAGTTTTTCCCCGAATACTTCGGCTCGCGTCCTATAACCACAAAGTACCAGGGTTATCTCTACTTTCCCGAGAACGAATACAGGGGGATACACACCATCAACGGTACCGGTATACAGCTGTCCAGCTCCTTCGGCAGCGATCAGAGCAGGACGAACCTCTTTCTCTATCAGGACAGTTATCTCGGGGAGGGAAACTACTCCGCCGACATCCAGTTCCTGGCGAATTACGACAATCTTAAACTCGAGCTCTTCGCCGGAGGATCCTTTCCCGAAGGAGATTACGGGCTCTACCGGGCGGGACTCATGTTCTATTTCAGCTCAGGTGAACGCGGGGAGTTCTTCAGTCAGGTCGGGGTCCCTTACTACAAGCCCCTCGAAGAGTTCAACATCAACAATTTCTACTTTCTCTTCGAACCCCGGATCCATTTCGACCTGGTGAGCGTCATCATGACCCTCTTCTGGCACCCCGGTTACTACCTGATGGAGACAACCGGCGAGGAGGGATCGGCAGACATCCACTTCAACCTGCAGTTCGGCGACCCACTCAAGAGTCCTCTGTCCGGAGGTCTGGAGACGAACTTCACCCTGGTCACCGAGACGAGCAGCGGGCAGGAATTCGAAATAACTACCACACCCTATCTCAGTGTTGTCACCAGCGGGGTAGTATGGAACTTCATGGTCAACCTCACCGTGGTTCCCTACGAGCTCGAAGAATTCGTTGAGGGCGTTATCGGAATTAAGGCGGAGTTTTAATATGAGAAAACATATCCTGATTTTAACGACATTTATTTTCCTCTCGGCTGTGAGCGGACAGTCGCTGTTCGCAGTCGATGTCACAGCCCTGTTTCACGGAGGCAATCTCACGTTCGACAAGGAGAGTACCGCTCTCGAAACCAGCTTGAGCGGTACGGATTTTTACTACGGCTTCAGTTTGTTCGGAGAACAGAGTATCGATGACAATTTAACGCTCAAGGCCGGCTTTCAGTATGATCCCGTACTCAGATACACGAGCTATACGACCTTCCAGTATGCACGGGATTTCTACACGATTGCAGTTGGACCATTTTTCGGCCTCTTCAATTCCTGGGATACCATCATGAAAAGCGGTATATCCACCTCGGTACGCCTGGACTTTCCCGGTGTCGCCTTTGCATCGTTCCGTTCAGACAGTTCCATAGCTGCGCGCTTCACCAAAGCGGGAGATTATCTTCAGGAACACAACGAGATATCGGTGGGCTATTATATTCCACACGCAATCTGTTCCCTGAACCTGGTCACCAAGCGCTACGTATCCCAGCAGACCGACACTCTCGAAGTCGATGATTCCTTTACCGAGTATTCGTACGATGTCAATATTTTTCAGAAGAACGTGCCGGTACGGGTGCTTCTCTCCTTCGCTTATCAGCACCTCGAAAGGATCTACTCGACCGGGGCGACCAGCGAGACCAACTCTCTCAATTCACTGATTCTGGGTACCGATTTCCGAATAGAGCTTTCTCCGACTATGACACTGATCACTATGCTCGACAGCAATATCTACTCATTCGGAAGCGCCGGCAGCGGCGCTCTCAGCCTTCCCGATAGCGGTATCGGTCTGTTTCTCTTCAGAGGCTCCATGGGTCTGGAGTTCTCCTTCTAAACAGAAGTTACAGGAGCAATCATCCAAAAAAAGGGCTGTCCGCGATGGACAGCCCGCTTTTTGCGCTCTGTACTTTACACTTTTGAGATAATCAATCAGAAAAGCCCTCTTCAGGCAGCATATATCCGTAAATTCGGATCTACTATTCCGTCTGCTCGCCTTCGTCCTGATGTATCTTGCGCTGCTCAAGCGCTCTCAACACCTGAATCTCACCGAGTCTTCGCCATTCTGCGTTTCTCCGTGATTCTTCACGTTCCTCGAGTATTCCCCAGAGGGATTCATTGTCGATATCAGTCGTACCGGGAAGTACAGCCAGGTCGTAGGTCATACTTACATCTTTGATGTAGGTGATGATGTCGCCGCCGTCCTGTGCAGCATCGCGGTAGATGATGAATCCCTTCAGCTTGCGCATCGGAGTCATCCGGGGATAGAGAGGCAAGCTGACGAGTTCGCGGTTGCGTACGTCATCGATGTAATTTGGATTGACCCAACCCAGGGTTCTCCAGCCTCTGAACTTCAGATAGTCGAGGAAGAGATTCTGTTCACGGCCGTTCTGGTCCTCAATGATGAGACCGAGACCGTTGGGAAAGTTTGATCCATAGACATTCACCGAGATCTTCTTTACCGCGCCGACGTTCTTGATGACGCCCTTGTTCTCGAACATCCTTCCCTCGCGGTCCTGCTCATCAGCCTGCATGTAGGCAGGAATCTCGAACGGCGGTTCAATGATGGCATAGGAGTTGAAAGGTTCAGTTGGAAAATGAACCCTTATGCCCATCACCGTCTCTCCTGCAAACTTCTGAGCGTCGTCCCGTACGGGAGCCTCGAGAGTATAGGATAGCCTCTGATTCTCTACCGTCCTTGACGAAGAGGCCAGTACGACAGACCAGTTCTCGATGGCCAGGGAGGTCTTCATCAATTCCTTTTCCTCTTCGGAGAACCCAATGCCCGCTTTGTCTGAAAAATCAACGAGAGTAGCAGAGTTGTTTCCGTCCTCAAGATCCGCAGTCAGTTCCGAAAAATCGATGAGAACCGATTCTTCCGCGGTAACAGAAAAACTTACCACCAATAGCATAATACCAAGTAGAATTCCGAACCGTTTCATCCAGTGCTCCTTTTTAAAACAAATTACCTATTGCATTTAAAATTATACGGAACCAGTTTAGTTTGTCAACGATTTTTCTTTTTTTTTCAACTTCCAGCGATTTCAGAAGTTAATTCGAGCTGATTCCCATTGATTGAGTAGACGATATTCCTCACCCTCGGGAAGTTGAATTGAATGCTGAGGCCGATAAATGAGAGCGATTCACGGAGAGAGAGGGATGAACCGGCTTCCCGGAATACCACATCGATAGTGAAATCGATATATAGGGTATCTTCACGCAGCATGATGCTGCGGATACGGCTGTCGCGGGGAAAAACCGGCATGTAATCGATGTTGAAGGGGCCGAGCAGTACCTCCTTGACCAGAAGTTCGATCTCCTGCTCCTTCGTATCTTTCCTCGGTAGTATACGCGCCTCTCCCCGCGCCTCCATAGTCTGATTGGTGGGAAAAAACAGCACCTGCTCTTCCTGTTCGTTGCCCCATATCAGGTACGAGACTGCGGAGATCAGAAACATAAGGGCCAATGCGCCGGCCAGAATAATGGTGGTTCGATCGAAATTTTTCAAAAATTACTCCAGAGAGAACGGTTTCTCAAAGTGCTCGATAAATCCGCACACCCCATTATAGATGCCTTCGGTGATCTTCATCAAGTGATCCGTGTTCTTCATCTTCAGTGCTTCCTCCCGGTTGGTGACGAAGCCGATCTCAACCAGAACCGAGGGCATTTTCGCATTGCGGACAACGAACCAGGTCTCTTCCTTCAGCCCGCGGTTTTCGTGTTCCGGGCCGATCTTTCTCTCCAGTCCTTCGAGAATATTCTGGGCCAGGAGTATGCTTTCGACGGTGTACTCCTCTTCCAGCATCGTGTTGAGGATGGGGGCCACTTCGCGGGCGCTCTGATCGAGTGTTGACGGATCTATCAGCTCCCGGCGGTAATTCGGCGGAAGATACCACACTTCGAAGCCTTCGGCTTTGCTGTTCAGCGAGGCGTTGGCATGTATGGATATGAATATCATCGCCTCCTGCTCGCCGAGTTCGATGCTGTTGGCTATTTCGGTCCGTTCTTCCAAGGTGAGATATACATCTTCGTCACGGGTCAGAACGACCCGTTTCTCCGGGTAGCGGTCCCCGAGTCTGTAGGCAAGCGTAGTGGAGACCTGCAGTACGAGGTCCTTCTCCCTGATCTCCGTGGTCTCCCCGTCGATCCTGAACCGTCCTATTGCCCCCGGATCTTTTCCGCCGTGACCGGCGTCGATGATGATAGCCGATATATACAGCTGCCCTTCCCTGTCAGGAAGTAGCCCGAGTTTGTCGAGTAGAAGAGGAGCATCCCGGTCGGAGAAAAAGATTTCGCCGCCGGGACCACGCCAGGGGGAGGTAATCGGCTCGACTGCCTCGTAATTTATCAGCAGGAACGGGGAGTTCTCACTCACGACCAGGGTTCTGTCGCCCTTCTCGATGCGTCCGATCCCCCGCATGGCGTCCCATTCGAGATGGGCGCCGGTCTTCTGCAGGATCTCCTGCAGTGAGATTCCTGATTCCGCCGCCGCTGCAGCAGCTGTGAAGAGAATGAATACTGTAAAAAACAGGAGGATACGATTACAGTTCAGCCGCATTGATTCAGACTCCCCGGCCCTCCCTGCGGATGGTGTCGGCAATCCAGACTCCGGCCTGGAGACCGCCTTTCAGAAATGCATTCCAGAAGAGGGACCCTACTATAATATCGGCATCATTATCTGCATCCACAAGCGTCAGTTGGGACAGCTCAAGGGCCCTGCGGAATGCGGAGGGAAGGGCCATTCCGTGCCAGTCGCGGCTCTTCTCCTCATCGATACGAGGGAGGGGCAGAACGCCGATCCTCAGATCTGCCGTATGCAGGTCCGCATGCTGCGATTCACTCTCCGTCATCCGGGTCGGCTTCATCTCCGGCATCGCCTCGAGAGCGGCGATATTATCGGGATGTTCCAGTTCAAAGGCGTTCGGAATCCATCCGGCACGGCTGTCATGGAGAAATTCCCGTGTGCGCCGGTTTTCCGGTTTCAACCGCACGAAAACGGCACGGCAGGCTTCTTCGGCTGCCTGAACAGCATCCTTTCTTGAATCTGCTACGGCAATGAAATTCCCGCACTTCTCCACGTTGTTGGTGGGAAAATCTATGGAATCACCCTGCCCGACCCGGATGAATATCTCTTTTATCCCTGTAATTTCCTTCGCTTCTTCGATACACTCCACAGACTCGACAATTCCCGGAATGGAGATAAACGCCCGTTCGGCGGACACTCTGTCGCGGACCGGTGTCAGACCTTCCGGCGTCTCGCCGACGGCCTGAAGGAGAGCCGCACCCGTCAGTTCAACGCCGCTGCAGTAGGGATAGGTCCACCCCGACATGTAGCCCCCCGAGAGTCTAGCGGCGACTTCCCCGATGACCGCCCGCTGCCCGTCCCACTTTACATCACCCTTGGCGGCGCCGTTGTCGATACCGATGGCGTGAACGGCTGCTTCGAAGGTCTCTTTTACACATTTCAGAACTTCTCCGTCCTCCCCTGTAGGAATTGTGTGCCCCATCTCCACGAAATACGGGGGAAAAAAGATGTGCCGGTCGGCTATACCGGTGTATAGAACCTGCCCGCGAACCACCAGTGCGTCAATACTGAACTCTCTCCCCGGAATGTACTCTTCCACGATCACGGTCCCGCAGCGGCTGTGCTGTCTGGCATCTTCGATTGCCTGCCGGTACTCCTGCCGGGTATCTATCCGCCGGATACCGCGTGCCCCCATATTGTCGACCGGTTTCACTACCAGGGGAAACCTGAGGTCCCGTATCGCTTCATCGGGGGACGAATCGTCCTGGAGAATGGTGAATCCCGGCGAAGAGACCCCGTGTTCCTTCAAAACGCGGCGCATTTCCGCCTTGTTGGTTGCCCGGTAGGCGACCTCAGGCGGCAGGCCCGGGAGATCCAGAGCTTCGGCCACCCTTGCCACCGTATATGAGAAATCCGTACCGGCGGTAAACACGCCGTCGAGTCTCTCTCTCTTCTTGATATCGGAAGCTGCCGCGATCATTCCTTCGACATCTGTCAGGTCCACATGGATGAAGCGGTTGGCCAGGGGAATTCCAACCGCCTGGGGGTTCCCGTCCGCTGCATACACGAACCAGCCCCGGGCCCGGGCCCACTTGAGAGCAGGCAGCTGCATGACCCCGGCTCCGAGTATCAATATGTGTTTTTTATCCATTGGATTCCCCCGTCTTGCGTGCATAGATTTCAAATGTGTCTCCCAGTCCGGCTAAGCGGCTGAGACTCTTCAGCAAACGGTACCCGAAGGGTCCTGCTAAGAGCTTGACTGCCTTGAAGGATGGAAACCGCTCGGGATGATGACCGGTTATCACTACCTTTTCGGTTGTTAAACCATACCGGGCAAGTGCGGTTTCGGCAACCTTCGGAGACCACACGATGTGATGGTCTCCTGGACTGCGCCGCAGGAACTCTCCCGGGTCCCTTCTGCCGCTGATCCCGCAGAAATTGGGAGTGGAAAGGGCCAAAATTCCCCCGGGCTTCAGCAAACGTGCAGCTTTTTTCAGAACCGCTTCCGTGTCGGAGAAGTGCTCGACAACGTACCACATCGTTATGACATCGAAACTGTCCGGGCCGGCATCGAAGGCTTCAAAAGAACTGTGATACGCGGTGAACCCCAGGGTGTCCCGCACGTACTGTACCGCCGTCTCGGCCACGTCTATGCCGGTCACCCGGAATCCCGTCTCATCCGCCTCCTTGAGAAAGGGGCCGTAGGCGCAGCCTACATCGAGGAGGGCGGGAGATGATCCGCGGGAAGGCTGCTCCGGCTTGCCGGAGCCTTGAGCAGGTATTCCGGCCCCTTCAGTGCCCAGCAGGCCTTTGATCCTCCTGAGCCGCTGCTTCGATAGTCCCCGGATTTTTTCAAAATCCTCGAGGTATGTACGTCCGTACTGCCGGCGGTATTCGGAGAAAAAATACTCCTCGGTGTACGAATCCCGGGAATCGGCGAAATCGACCTGGTAAATGGTACCGCAGTCCCTGCAGGTGAAAAAACTGCGGCTGTCTTCCCGTACGACCGCCTCCGATTCATTCTGACCGCAGACCGGGCAGGCGGTCACCTGAGGCGGCGAAAGCTCCAGCAGGAAGCCGGCCAGGTCCCTGGCAGCGAACGGAACCAGTTTTTTCAGGATCGGTATATGGGGAGCAGGTTCTCCCAGGCAGCGCTCCAGCTTGTTCTGTTCTATCTTCAGCACACCGATCTCGGTGAACCCGGCCAGACTTGAGAGCCTGCTGTGATATTCCGAAGGATTGAGGAGAAGAACTCCGGTACCGGCAGCCGCCGCCTCGTAAGCGGTAAGTCCGAAACTCGTGAAGACCAGATCGTAATCCGCAAGCAGTTCAGCCAGGTTCTCCGGCGATCGCAGCGTGCAGACCCCTTCCGGGAGTGCACGGTCCCCGAAAAGAGGTCCGAGCACGACGGTCAGGTCTTCAGGGGAGAATTTTCCCCGGTCGAGAAGCCATGCCGCCATCTTCTCGGTAAGATGGGCGGGATCTTCTCCCCCGAAGCTTATCAGGATCCGTTTGAAGTTCTCCGGCGGTGTCCTGCGGTGTTCGGGCTGGGGCAAAAAACCGGCATCGGCAACGTTGGGACTTCCATGCTCCGGAGGGATAGGAAACGTGTCCACCAGGAGGGGAAAACTCTGCCGTACCGCACCGCCTTCGTCGATGCCGACAGCCGCTCCAAGTGAAGCCCATCGGCGCAGCTCTTCAGCATCCGTTTCCCGCCGGTCCCAGATGGTGAAGTCCCATGATCCTCGGTCCAGCTCCTGAATATCGCTGATGATCTCGGTCCCCGGCGGCCGCAGCTCTTCTATCAGAGCAGCCAGTTCAGGTCTGGTATCCATATCTGGCACGAAGATTCCGGTACCGCCGCCGTCGGCGATCTCAGGGGACATCCGTGCCGCGAGACGCAGCGCCCGGCGCAGATGTCCCGAGCCGTTTCCCGTACTCACCGAGGGCAGAAACAGATACTTCGAGTCTTTCATTCTTCTACCCCGCCGCGAAAATGGAATGGGGTAATTCTCTGACCAGCGCTGTTGTCGGAATGGGTGCTCCACGGTACAGTTCGCGGTAAATCAGTGTGAGGCGCTCGAAGTCCTTTTGAGTATCCAGCGTAACTCTGAGCTGCGGTCCGTAACAATCCGGCGGCGCCGGCGGCCGGTAGATCGTAAACATATCGGGGTTGCGGTAGAGATACGGACACACATGTTCCCGGTCGTATTCCTTCCCGGCCTGCCTGCGGGCCTCCAGAAGGGCTTCCGTCCGCACGCACTCCACTCCTGTTCCCAGGGGCAGTCCGTCGAAGCCGCTGTAATCCGCCCTCTGCTGAAGATGCAGCTCGAGCAGCAGCTGAGCGCACTCTCCGCTCACGAGGGGATTGTCGCCGGTGGCCCGAATAATGGTGCTCACCCCGAAGAACTCAGCCGCCAGAGCGTACCGTTCCAGGACGTCGTCCTTGGGACCGGTGAAAACTTCGAATCCGCATGCACCCGCGAAGGACTGCAGAGATGCCGCGCTCTCCTGATCGGTCAGCAGGGCGTGTACCTCTGCATCGACTGATTTCAGGGCTTCCATCGCATGGGTGATGACCGTTTTGCCTTCAAGCCTGAGGAGAGCCTTCCGCGGGAGCCGGCTCGAGTCCAGCCGTGCCTGGAGAAAGACTCCCGTTCTTTTTTCCGGGATTACGGAACCCTTCATGCCGCGGAGGACCTTATGCATCCGGCTCCTCCCACAGGGCGGTAACATCCCTTGCGTCTCCGGTGAAACGGTATTGGTTGAGAGCTACCCATTCCCGCACTTTCCTGAACTCCTTCACGGCCGAGAAAAAAGAACTGCCCGAACGGAAGTAGTAAGGCAGGAACTTCCGCCAGGGTATCTCTCCCCTGTCTCCGTTGAAACAGACGCTCAGGTTTTTGAGAAAAAACTGCTTGTAACTCTCATCAGGGGTGGTATCGTCGGCAGGTTCGGTGGCCAGGTAGCGGACCCGGAAAGCCGTCTCGCACTCCTGACTGTATCCCCACATATGGGCCCGAAAGCCGAAATCCATCTTCTGCCAGTGAGAAGTCGGAATCGAGTAGTCGTAACCGCCGGCCAGGAAAAATTTTTCCTTGTTGTAGACCCCGCAGTAGTCAAAGGGAAACAGTGTCGGCACGCCGTTCTGCTGCGGAAGCATCGGCAGGACCTTCAGCGAGCGCCGGTGAAAAGCCGGCACCATGACCGATGGTACGGTTTCGAGTTTGGTGTTCTGGATCACCGGCACCGTGCAGAGCCGTTCGGCATCCACGAAACGGTGGAGGAGCTGCGGACCCATCGGCGATGAGACCTTCATATCGCTCCACATGACGAAAACGTACTGACCCGAAGCTTCTTTCATACCGACATTGATCTGTTCTCCCCGGCTGACTTCCTCGTGCAGAATCAGGAAGCGGATCTGGGGGTACCTGCGGCTCAGCGCATCGATGTCATAGGTCCGTACTTTCGATTCGATGGAGACTATTTCGATGGACCCGAGCTGTTCGAGTTCGCGGAAGTACTCCTGCCGGTACGGCCGGCTGCCCCTGTGAAGGAGGAGGATACTGATAGGAGGACTCACCTGCAGCGAGCGGTCCTCCTTCCGGCCCCCGACTATGGTGTACGCCACCCGTGTTGAGCTAGAAGTTGTAGGTATAGTACTCATCACAATTCCTGCAGAGCGGCGGATATTCGGCTTTCAGGTGCTGCATATAATACTCGCCGCCCCGCTCCCAGACATCTTCAATATTTTCAGTGAGAACATTTCCCAGTATATACTCGTTCTTCAGGTCCTCCCGGCACATCGGTACGGATCCGTCCATCAGCACGACCATATCCCGTTTGAGATGCCAGCAGGGGAACCTTTCAATCGGTGAGAGATCGGTGACTTTGCGCTCCGGCAGAAAACCGCAGAAGGAGTCGTACTTCTGTACGATCACCTGCAGATCATCCCGGTTCTTCCATCGCTGATAGAACTGGTCCAGCTGCTCCTCGTTGCTCTTCATCCGTACAGCCTGTACGTACACCTGCCCAGGGAAAAGTTTGCGCAGCAGCTCAACCGCCGCGAGGGCCTCATCCAGCTGCGGGCCCCTCAAACTGGAATACATCTCTCTTTCGTCCGAATCGAGAGAAACGATCCAGAACAGTCCCGGTGCGTCGCCGCTGTGCTTCTGCCGGTACTCATCCGCTATCCGGTTCAATACCGGAACGGACCAACCGACTCCGGATGTCTCAATAGTCAGAGAGAGTCCCGGCCGTTCGAACACTGCCCCTGCCAGATCGGCAGCGCGGGAGTGGAGGGCTGGCTCTCCCCAGGCGGAGATACCCATCATTGCGTCGCCGCAGAATGCGCTGACCTTGTCAAGAAGCGCTTCCCACTTTTCCAGCGGCATCTCGTCCCTGCGGTTCAGAATGTCTCCGCCAATCTGCGGATAGGGACAGTAGCTGCAGCTCTGCGGACATCCGCCGGTAATCTGCACGTTCACATACGCCGGCAGAGTCCGGAGGAGTTCCGGCTTCTCCTGAAGCACTGCCTGTACTGAAGCAGCATCAACACCCCCGGCACGTATTATCCGGTTCAGCTGCAGGAGATTCCGCCGGGAATCAGCCGTGAGATCCACCCGCAGAAGTCTCTGATCGACCGGAGCCACTTCAGTCTCCAGGTCAAAGGCGTTGATGTCCTTCTGCAGTACTTCGAACAGGTAATCCCGGCCGAGTTCGACTGTGTGACGCTGACTCAGTTCAATGAGCTGAGCAAGAGCTTCCGGTTTTATGATCTGGGGGGTTAATCCTCGGGGATAGCCGTCGGCGAAAGCGTAATCCGCAAAAAATCGCCGGTGATTCGCATACATCTTCATTGAGAGTTCGAGGTCGAGCAGAGGGGCATCCGCCCATATGTAAAAAATATGATCGTATCCCTCACTCTCATCCTGCAGCTGCCGAAGCATCGCTTCCACAGTCCAGTCGCTCCGGCTCACAATCGGTCCCCACTCGCTGAGCCAGTAGGGCTGCAGGACCTCGGCGGGAATGTCGGTCAGGACCACCGCCCGGTCCACTTCAGGGAGCTGGAACATCCTGCCGGTGAGCCGGGAGAATGCAGGAGCCTGTTCATCGTCCGGACTTTCAGGAGAAAGCGGATGCTCGAGGGCATACGGAGAGAGTCCGACAGCATGTAAAAAAAGTATATTTCCCATATTCCAAATATCGACAGCAAACAGATGCGATTGAGCAGTACAGCCCCTATTTTACCACCTATTGTGATTCATCATCCACCAGAAAAACAATATCTTCAGGCCTGGCGATCTC
>Ga0272442_10003184_pt1 | contig 23178 bp, 18 predicted proteins | sample SSMForm2O_FD_200262 | JGI IMG/M metagenome (GOLD analysis project Ga0272442, IMG submission 200262) | Marine sediment archaeal communities from Little Sippewissett salt marsh, Falmouth, MA, United States - SSM-Form-2O | ecosystem: Environmental > Aquatic > Marine > Wetlands > Sediment ...
CCGGTCTAGAGGCTGAACAGGCCGGAGGCCTTGAAGAGGCCGGGGCGGTTGAAGACCTGGAAAGCCTGGAAGGCTTCGAAGGGCTCGAGGGTCTCGAAGGATTCGAGGAGTTTGAAGAGGCCCCCGTAACGGAGGAGGCTTCGGCGGAAGAGATCGCCGGCGGAGAATTCGGGGAACCGGGCTTAGGAGAAGCTGAATTCGAAGAGCCCGGCATTGAGGGGCCCGGCCCGGAAGAACCCGGTTTTGAAGAACCGGTTTTTGAGGAGCCGTCAGCCGGGCAGTTTGAAGAAGCGGCAGCTCCGGAAGATGAATTAGAAGAGCTCGGAGAGATAGAAGAGATAGAGGAGATTCCGGAATTTCCGGAGGAAGGTGAAGAAGCTGAAACAGCCGCTCCGTCCGGCGTAGAGGAAGAGGAGGATTTCTCACTCCCCGAAGAGTTCGAACTCGATGAGGATCTCTTCGGCGAAGGAGAAATACCCGACTTTGCCGCTGGTGGAGAGGAAGCTGAAGAAGCCGTTCCTGAAGCGCCTGAAGGGGAATTCCCCCTTCCCGAATTCGGCGAAGAGGAGGAATTCGAAGAAGCCGGAATCGGCGAAGAGGAATTCGGTGCAGGCGATTTGGAAGAAGTTCCTGGCGTATCCGAATTCGAAGAGGAAGGCTTCGGAGAAGCGGACTTTGAAGAGGGAGAGACACCCGAAGCTCCGTTGGAGGGATTCCCGGAAGCTGGTCCGGCGGAGTTCGAAGAAGGGGATCTCGAAGCGGGCGGATTCGAAACGCCGGAGTTTGAAGCGGAGGAGTTGGAGGCGGAAGAATTCGAAACAGAAGAATTCGAAGCCCCCGAATTCGGCTCGGAAGAATTAGAGGCGGAAGAATTCGAAGCTGAAGAGTTCGAGCTCCCGGGAGCTGCCGAAGAGGAGATCGAACTGGAAGGCTTCGAGGAGACTCCCGGAGCTCCGGAAGAGGAATTCGAAGCTTTCGGAGAGGAGATCGAACTGTCCGGCGAAGGGATAGGCGAAGAGATAGAGGCCGGCGAGGAAGGACGGCTCGAAGAGCTCGAACTGCCCGAGGAGGAATTCGAGGAGGGTGAATTCGAGATTGACGAGTTCAACCTCGGAGACCTCGGCGAGGAGTTCGGGGTCCTCGAAGAAGGGGAACAGGAAATAGCCGCCGTGCCCGAAGAGGCGGGAGTTCCCATGGCCGGGGAAGAAGAGGCCCCTATCCAGCTCTCCGATGAAGAGTTCAAGACGATGCGTGAGACCCTCGTCTCACTGCCGAGGAACCTCAAGCTCATCATCGAAGAGCAGATAGGCGAGCGCGGACTCTCTGGACCGCCGTTGAGAAGCCTGATAGAAGCCCTCGTTCAGCGCAAGAGCCCGAAAGAGATCGCCCAGATAACCAGCAGAATTACCGGGAAGCGGATTCGAATACCCAGCCAGTATGAAAAAAAGACCGGGGCGGCCTTCGAAGCGGAGAAGGAGAGCTTTGCCTACGCTTTCCGTTACCGAATCTTCCCCATGCTGCGGACCATCGTTCTCAGCGCTGCCGTCGTCGGCCTGTTCATCTTCCTGGGAATACGTTTCGTGTACCGCCCGCTCTACGCTCTGCACCTGTACAACCAGGGGTATGAACAGCTCGAAGAGCGGGAATACCTATCCGCGAACAGTTACTTCCAGCGCGGACTCGATCAGATGGTTATGCGAAAACAGTTCTTCCGGTATGCCGAAGGATATGAGGAACAGAGACAGTGGACCCTTGCAGAAGAGAAATACGAACAGCTGCTGAATTTTTACCCCCTCGATAAGGAAGGAACTCTCGCTTACGCGGGGCTCGAGCTCGAGAAGCTTGCCAATTATCCCAAAGCCGCCGGTATTCTGGAAGAATTCCTGTCTGAAGAGCCCCGGGATTACGAGGCGAGTCTCCTGCTCGGAGACACCTATCTCGAGTGGGGCGGGGAGGATCCGCAGAAATACGACCGGGCCCGCTTCATGTACGCCGTTCTCATGGAAAACTACGGGATCAGCGATACCCTGCTCTTCCGGATGCTCCGTTATTTTATCCGGACCGATAACCAGGACGAGGTCCTGAATCTGAAAAACTACTACGACATACGGCCCAAGGTTGAAGTGGACCCTGAAGCATACACCGAGCTCGGCGGATACCTGATCGACAAGAACCGCATGGAAGACGTGCGTGATGTACTGCTGCGGGCGAAGAACGTGGATGACACCCTTCCGGAGACCCACTACCAGCTGGCCAGGTTTTTTCACATGACCGAAGAGGGGCAGGATGAGGAGAAGGCGCTGAGCCACACCCTCAGTCTCATGCAGAATATCTCTCCGCTGACGAAGAAGCGGATCGAAATGAAGGTCGACACCCACCGGCGGTACGGCGAACTGCTCTACGGGCAGCGGAAGTACCTGGACGCCCGCGCACAGTACAACCAGGGCATTCAGCTGTACGAACAGTCACTCGACCGGCGGCTGATCGAAACATCTCCTGAGCTCGGAAAAATCTATGCCGATCTTGCGGACATATACTACTACCAGAGCGGCGAGTACGGAGAAGCGGAAAATTACTACGAACAGGCCGAGAGGAACGGCTTCGACTCTCCTGAAATGAAGTACAAGCAGGGATTCATCTCGTACCGGAACGGTGAGTACCGGCTGGCGCTGCTGAAGTTCCAGCGGTCTGCCGGGCCTTTTTCGACGAACCCGAACCTGATGTACGCCACTGCCAACACCCTCTTCAGACGGGGCAACTTTCAATCCGCCCAGGGCTACTACTCACACCTCGTCGAACTGCTCGGCCGGGAACTGGAGCGCGAGATACCGCTGCTCATCGACGAGCGGCAGGACCATCGGGCCCTGGTGGAGAACCTCATGAGAGCCAGCAACAATCTCGGCGTGACCTACTACAATCTGTACCGGAAGACCGGACTGGCAGAATACTATTCCCAGGCAATGGTGCAGTTCTCCGATTCGAGCCGGTACTTCGACCGTCTGACCCGTAATCCGGAGACCCTCGAGCGGACGGGACTCTCCAATCTTGCCTATGTCAACCAGCGCAATCTCCTCTACCCGCAGAGAGATTACGACCTGCAGATCTACACCGACATACCTATCGACATGCGGCGGCTCGAGCTGGGACTGTAGCCAGCCAGTCATACCCGGATTGAACTCAGTTGCTGAATCCGGCGCGCTTTTCTCAGAAAAAAACGGCTGGTCCCCCATTACATGGAAAGGACCAGCCGTAATTATATATTTACCGGTATTTTTTTCTAATCGATCGGGAACATCCAGCCGTGCTTGTCTTCAATCTTGCCGTACTGTATCCCCTTGAGGGTCAGCAGGAGCTGTTCGGACAGCTCGCCCATCTTGCCCCCATTGAAGACAACGGTTGAGTCGTTGTACGTGATGGACTCGATGTAGCTGAGACCCGCCGCGGTGCCGGAAACGAAGCACTCCTTGCCTTCCTGCATCGCCTCCTGGATACTGATTTTCCTCTCCTCGGTCCTGACTCCCATGTCCTCGGCGATCTGGAGGATCGTCTTACGGGTGATACCCGGCAAAATGGTGTCCCCGAGTTCCGGGGTGACCAATGTTCCGTTCTTCAGCAGGACGAAAATATTGGACGAGGAACCCTCTTCCAGGTAGGTGCGGCTCTCCGCATCGAGGAAGATAGCTTCCATATATCCCTGAGCTTCGGCCTCTTTCTTGGCCAGAATCGGGACCACGTAGTTGGCGTCGCATTTTATCCAGCCGGTACCGCCCTTGAATGCGCGGATCTTGTCGGTTACCAGCCCCTTGTGATTGCCCGGCTTGAAATAGGCCCCTACCTGGGTAGCGGCAAAGACCACCCACGGGTGTTTGCTGATTCCGAGACCGATGGCTGGTTCGGAATAACTGAAGGGCCGAATGTAAATGGACTCGGCCGAAAGGAAGTCGTCCTTTTCCCATGCAGAATCGTACGTCGGGGAAAACCCGAGTTCCCTGTTCCGCCTGACCACTCCTTTGGCGGCATCGACGAACATGTCCACCGGGAAGCCGGGACTCTTCAGACCGACCATCGAGTCATGGAACCGCTGGCCGTTCTGGTCCGGCCGGAATAGTTTAAGAGTACCATCCTTCTGGGGAAAAGCCTTCATACCCTCAAAGCATCCCATTCCGTACTGGGTGGTGTAGTTCACCAGCGGAAGCTCCGGGAAGGAGTTGCGCTGCTCTTGAAGCGCTGTGCGTTCATCGTCGTCCATAGCTGCTTCTTCAGCGGGGGACTTGTGCGGCTTCTCATCGAACTTCCCGACCCATTTCTCATCTTCTGTATACTTTCCGATATAGACCCATGGCAGGACCGCCAGGGTGAAACCTTTGGCCATATGCATCCTCCTTCTATACTTGTATTGTACGTGAGCTTTGTGCAGTGGTCAAGAAAAAGTTTAATATAATGAACATAAATTCGCGATGTGTAACAGACTGCAGGGTCTGTGTGCTGTATCGCACACAGCGCTCAGCCCCGGCCGGTCAGAAGCGGTGTAATCACGTGCAGCACGATATCGGCGCTGAAATGCGCTGTCATGGCGGCGATCAATCCGTGCTTCCAGAAGAGCCAACCGCACAAAATGCCGACCAGGCCGTTCAGGATAATGGCTCTGGTGATGATCAGGGGCGTGAGAGCGGTGATCATTTTAGTTGCCGGCAGATGCCCCAGTCCGAACAGAATTGCCGTGATGATGATGGCAGCCCAGACGACCCCGGTTGCCGGAGTCCCTTCGGGAGTGTGCCACAGGAAACGCAGAAGCCAGACAAGGCCGGACATGATGAACAGCCTCATCAGGAGCTCTTCAGTGATCCCGCCGTAGAACGATGCCGTGAACCTTTTCCAGAGGGCGATGTTCATGTCCGCTGAGGCCAATTCAGCCGGCATCCGGGGCAGGAAGACCAGCAGCTCAAGGCCGAGCAGTATCCCGGCTGCGGCAATACCGGCTATCGCCGCTGCGGGAAGTACTCCAGTCCTGCTCCAGATCGGTAATCCGACGGCCTTCGCCGCAAGCAGACCGATCCCGCTCACGAAGAGGGCCATTACCAGTGCCTGCAGGAGCTGCGGCAGCATTCGAATCTCGCTCACCGACTGAGTCTGCGATACGAGGGGGCTCTGAGCGGCCATCTCGAGAGAGTAAGGGATGACCGCCAGCGCTCCGAGGAACCCGGCGGCCGCCAGGATACTGAATGTCGTTACTCCGTATTCATTCATTTGTTTTCTCCTTCTTTTCAGTTGTTTGTTTGTCCGCCGCCGGCATCAGGATGGTGGACAGCAGGTAACGCTCCCGCCGGTCCAGCGGGCCCGGCGGGATCCACTCCTTCCGGTCCGGCGGGATCCGGCCCTGCGTGTTCCGGTCAGTTCCATTCCGCTCCGGCGCCGAATACTTCCGGATCAGGGTATTGAACTCCCTGGAAAAATCCGCGAGCTCCTCACCGTTCAGATACACGGGGTGAGTGTGATATCCGATCCTGCCGGTGATCTCCCGGATATCTTCAACACTTTCGAGGCTTCGTTCAAAGCTTTTCAGCAGAGAGATCACAAAGGAGGTGAAGTAGCGCAGATGGTCTCCCCGGTCGGCCTGCACCAGCTCCTCTTCTGTTATGGAGGCGGCAGCCGGTCCGCTCAGGGCAAGCAGCCGTTCGTTTGCTCCGCGGACGGGATTGACCGCGATCAGCTTCAGGATACCCTCCCGTTCAAGCACCGCGATGTGCCGGTAGAGTGTCGCCTGCGGGACATCCGGAATCGCCTGCTTCAGTTGCTGCGGCGTCATTTCTCTGTCCTGTATCGCGGTGATGATCCTCAGCCTCACCGGGTGCAGAATTGCATCTATCTTCGATGTTTTCATATAACCCTTCTCAATATTGATAATGGTATAGAGATAATATTATCAAAAATGAGAATGGTCAAGGAGTACGAGCCGGGCATTGATAGTTTTTTTCAAATAATGGTAAAAATTACTATGTACCTTCTGTATATTCTTACTGGTCTGTGCCTGCTTCTGTCGTTCATCAAGAGCCGGCGGAAAAGCGCGCAGGCCCTGAAAATCGCCTGGAAGAAGTTCTCGCGCCTGGTGCCCGCTTTTTCCCTGATGCTGGTTCTCGTCGGGATTGCCCTCACGCTCATTCCTGATCGGCTTATCCTGGAATATCTGGGCGGCCGCGGTATCTGGACCGCCGCCGGGATTGCCGCACTCTTCGGTTCGATCACCATGATTCCCGGCTTCATCGCGTTTCCCCTGAGCGGGATCCTCCATGCGAAGGGCGTGGCCTACATGGTCCTCTCCGCCTTCACGACGACCCTCATGATGGTCGGCGTGGCGACCCTGCCGGTGGAACAGGCCTACACGGGGATGCGGGTAGCACTGGTGCGGAATCTCATCAGCCTGGTGCTTGCCCTTATAGTCGCCCTTGTAACCGGATTGTACTTTGGAGAGCTGTGGTGAACCAGGATACATCCGGCAGTTCTGCTGGAATGCCGGGAGAAGCCGATCAGCGGCCTGGTGATCGGCATCCAGGTGGCAGCGGGCCGGATGATGGGCATCCAGGTGGCCTAAGGCCTGGTGATAAAAACAAACGCGCCGGCTCCGGCTCGGGAGGCGCAGCGGGCCGCATCATCTCGCTTACAGTCTGTTTTTTATGCCTTGTTTTCATCGCCGTATCCGCCTTGACCGGCTTCGAAACCGGAATTCGCATGGGAAAAAACCTGGGAAGTTTTCTCCTCACCATGGTGATAATTCTGCCCGGAGCTTTTATCCTGATCGGGCTCTTCGATGTGTGGGTCCCGAGGCACATCGTGGAGCGTCATCTCGGGGAAGCCTCCGGCCTGATGGGACATCTCTGGATGATCCTCCTGGCAGGCACCTCGGTCGGCGGACTGTACGTGGCATTCCCGATGGCCTGTACTCTTCAGAAGAAGGGGGCGGCGCTGCCGGTCATATTCACCTATCTCGGGGCCTCGGGGATCTGCAGACTGCCGATGACCCTCTTCGAAATCTCCTTCATGGGGGCCGAGTTTACCATAGTACGATACCTGGTGTCGCTGCCGCTGCTGGTCCTGTCGTCGCATATTATGGGAACAATCCTGCAGAAGAGGGGTTTCGAGCTTACCGCGCCGTGATGGTGTACATCTGAGCGGCATGCCCGTGATTTCGGTACATGGCAGATCACTTCAACCAGCTCAAAAGCGCCCCTGGACTTGCCCCGGTTTGAAGGATACCCATTTTTTTTATAAAATAGAGCCAGGAACGAAAAGGAGGACCCATGGTTGACCATGTACTGATACTGGCAGGCGGATCGGGGACCCGGCTCTGGCCTGCATCCAATTCGAAGCTGCCCAAGCAGTTTATCCCGGTGGAAGACGGTAAGAGTCTTCTCAGGCTGACGATCGAGCGGGCCCTGGCCCTCGGAATCAGGGGAGACGTCATCATCATTACCCTGAAGGACCAGCTCGAGCCGATTCTCGCCGAATGCGGGAAGATCGGCGACGGTGCGGAACGGATCAAGGTGATCCCTGAACCGGCCGCCCGCAACACTGCCCCCGCAATCGCCATCGCCGCTGAGTACCTCAAACACGCAGCGGGAGGCAGGGGTGAGGAAACTGCCGCGGTGCTGACCGCCGACCACCTGATCACGCCGCTCGAACGCTTCGCCGCCGATATGGAAAACGCCGACGCCCTTGCCCGTCAGGGGAACCTGGTGACCTTCGGGATCCCCCCGACGCGCCCTGAGACCGGGTACGGCTACATCGAAAGCGGCGAGGAGAACCAGTACGGCTTCATGGTCGCTTCCTTCCGGGAAAAACCGGATGAAAAGACCGCCCGCAGCTTCCTCGACAAGGGAAATTACTTCTGGAACTCGGGAATGTTCGCCTTTCAGATCGGCAGGTACCTTGAGGAGCTGACTGCCCACTCACCGGATATCGGTAAGCTCTTCGATGGAATCGGGGCCTCCGGAGTATCCAGGCGTTCCGGCGCCGTGGAGGTAGTGATGGAGGGAGCCGGGGTCGAAGGGATCTACCGGAAGAGCCCGAAGGATTCCATCGACTACGCGGTCATGGAAAAGAGCACCCGCTCTGCCATGGTCCGGGCCACCTTCGACTGGAACGACGTGGGCAGCTGGGAGGAGATGGCGGCCCTGTACGCGGAAAAACAATCCGAAGCCGAAGGCTCCGCGCCGGACGGGCTTCCGAATATAAACGGCGGAGACGAGGAGCTCATCGCCGTTGAGTCCGGGGACAACTTCATCTATTCCGACCTTCCCGTCGCTCTTTGCGGAGTGGACGGTCTGATGGTGGTGGTGAAAAACGGCGCCGTTCTCGTTGCGAAAAAAGGGGCCGGACAGCAGGTAAAACAGGTGGTAAATGAACTGAAGGAGAGAGGCCGAACCGATATTCTGTGAGCCGGTTCGCGATCGGGCAAATACCGGCGGCCGGGTTTACAATCAGGTTTACAAGCGGCCTGCAATCGGCTTACAAGCGGGCTGGCGGCCGGACGAACGTGCGAACAGAACAGGCTGGCGGCCGGGCGCACGTGCGAACAGACGCATGGGCTTGCAAGCGGGCTGTCAGGGCGCGGCGGCCGGGCTGGCAGGGCGCGGCGGCCAGGCAAACAGGGCGGCTATCCAGTCGGGCTTATCCCTTCATGGGCCGCACCCACTCGGCGTAGCGGTCGAAATACCGGCCCGCCTGTTCGCCGAAGGCTTTGCTGATTTTTACATTGTCATCCCCGAACGGGGCCAGTTTTTTGTACATTTCGAGCTCCCGGCTGAAGAGCCCGATGTAGTAGGGTTCCCCCGCCGCGAGTTCTATCAGTATCTCCCGCATCTGGAAGCGCTCCTTCCTGGCGAACTCGATGGTCGAGTAGATCCGGGCGGCATTCCTGACCTGTTCCCTGAACAGATTGTCCAGGCTGGAAAAATCATAGCGCTTCAGCAGCGGCTGGTTCTCCGCAGGCCGGTTCTCCTTGAACTCCTCGTCGATGAGGGTCTGGTAGGCGCCGCGTATCTTCTCCACGATCTCCCGGAAGGTGGCCTGGAAATTCTTTCTGAACCCTTCCTTTTTCTCAGGCGGGATATTCGGTTCGAGGCTGCGCATTTTTTCCAGCTCGGTGTTGTAGTACTTCAGCTGGGCCATGATCCGCTTCACTTCCGAATTGGTGCGCAGATCGGGCTTCTGACGGACCATTTCCTGGACTTCCGCCACTATGGTTTTAACGTCCGGCACATTCTCCTTATCACCTTCGGCTGCTTTGGGTTCTTCTTCGATCTCTTCGCCGCGCACCGAGTAGAGCCGCAGTTTTTTCATTGCAAAAAGCCGCTGCACTGCAGGCGTCAGCACGGCCATGGCTGCCAGGCGGACCTCTCTCTCGAGGCTGGTAATGGCCTTGCTGTCCCATTTGAGAGACTTGAGCGGCGCCATCATGGTGTGGATAAGGCTTCCCTTGTATTCGATGATCCCCTGGTCCACGGAGAAACGGAGCTGCTTCGCGCCGCCTGTGAACTCTTCGGGGCTTATCTCGAGATGATCAATTAATGTATCCGGATCGTCCAGGGTACTGCGTATCTCGTACCAGTCCCCGGCGATCTGCTTATCCAGGTCGCTCACGGTATGAATGTATCCCTCTTCGGAACTGCTATCAACGTATTATTCCTGCTTCTGGAGGTTTTTAAGGAGCCATGCGATGTTTTCGCCCAGTCGATGCATGGTTTTGATCCCTTCAGCGTCCTTTTCCGCATCACCGACTGCGCCGGCAAGACCGAGGTTCCAGTAGCTGGACCCGACTACAATCATGTCATTGATCAGGAAAAAATGGTTGATGGAATCCAGGGCGTGCATCGTTCCCGCCCGGCGGGCTACCGCGATCCCGGCGCCCACCTTTCTGCTCAGGGAGGTATTGTTACCCCGCGTGACATATCCCGCCCGGTCGATCAGGGCCTTGGTCTCGCTCGTCACGTCGGCAAAATAGACCGGAGAACCGATGATGATCGCATCCGCCTGCTCCATTTTGTCGATACAGTCGTTGATAATGTCGTTCGCTTCAACACAGCGGTCGTTGCCCTCTTCCCGGCAGTACCCGCAGGCCGTGCAGCCCCGCACCACCTCGCCGGCCAGCTGTACCAGCTCGCACTCGATTCCGGCCGCCCTCAGGGGTTCGAAGGTCTTCTCGATGAAAAAAGCAGTATTACCGTCACGTCTCGCGCTGCCGTTGAATCCGACTACATACATCCGTGTCTTCTCCCGTGTCAAAAAAGTATACCCCAGTATAACTGGTATCGCGCAAAGAGTTAAGGGCCCTGCATCGCCGGGCGGCTGGTCCCGTCGCCCGCCTTGCTCAAACCCGACGAATGGGGCACACTATCGCGAGGAGTACATCATGAACCATCATGGAAAAACATCTCCGCCCAGGGCGATCCTGATCGACCTTGGAGACACCATCGTCGACATTCTCTCGCGCGATAGAAAAAGAGGTCTCTCGGCGGTCCTCGAATTCGCCGTGGATATCCCCGCGGCCGGACCCGGAAGGGATGAGCTTATCGACCGGCTGGCTGAATACGGGGAGGCACTGGACGGCCGCTTCGAAGCCCTCTGCGTCCGGCACAACCTCGAGTACCGGCAGCTCGACTTCCACCGGCTGCTGTACGGCCGCTTCGGAATAGATTTTTCCATAGACGAGGACCGCCTCGAGTGGGAGTACTGGAAGGCTTCCCTGGAACTCGCCGCGGCGCCCGGACTGGAGGCCGCCCTTGCTGCCTGCGCCGCCCGGGGGATCCGCATGGCCGTCATCAGCAACACCACCTACCGGGGTTTCGTCCTGCAGCGGGAGCTGGAGCAACTAGGTGTAATGCATTCCTTCGACTTCGTCATGGCTTCCGCGGACTTCGGCATCCGCAAACCCGACCCCCTCCTCTTCGAAATCGCCCTGCGCCGGATGGGAGTCAGACCGGATGAAGCCTGGTACATCGGCAACGCCGTCCCGATAGACTGCGCGGGAGCGGCCGTTGCGGGAATGGTCCCCGTCTGGTACGCCGCCGACGATATCCGCCGCGGGAGATATGAATCCGAAGCGGCGGAACTGCCCGCGGGAGCGCTTACTATCCGGGAGTGGGCGGAACTCGGGGGACTGCTCGCGGGAATCGAAGGGTAATGTGTCAAAATTGAGCCCTGGCAGCGTCTCTTTTCCGGCTGCATCATACTGATAAGTCCGGCTTAAAAATTTGCATTCGCACTTTTTATGTGTTAAAATCGGTCACGGACTGACTGGACAAAACTCCCGGATCAGTTTATAGACATAGGAGCGTAACCTTTCACCCCGTGAATTGTTACAGTAATGTGTCAATATGGGATCTCCACTGCCGTGGGCAGTGATAAAAAAAGGCCACTCCGGCCAAACAAAAGGAGCGCATAATGAAGAAAATAATTCTTGTATTGGTTCTGCTGGCCCTGGTGATGCCGGCCTTCGCCGACGAAGCCACCGTTCTGCCCGCAGGAGTACTGAGGACCTACATCGTCCCGGTGTATTCGTTTGCTACTCAGAAATATGACGCTGAAGGGGATGCTCAGGATATCAGTCTTGAAGGTATACCAGTTGAAAAAGTGACCCTTTTCAACCTCGGGGGCGCCATCGAATACGGTGTTAACGACTGGATCAGTGCGGCTGTGCAGTGGACACCTGGACAGACTTTTACAACCAAATTTGATATTGATTCTACTGTTCCTATTGAATCTACTATCGAAGAAAATCTGACGGCGAAGGGTCCCGCCGAAGTTTTTGTTGGAGCCAAATTCCAGATTGTCGGCCCGAAAGCTCCGGTGAAGAACGAAATGTTCCGGATTGCCGCAGCCACCGGTGTTATGGTACCCGCAGCCTTCAACTATGATGCTGAACAAGAGCTTGCAAATTTTATAGCTTTGACTGGAGGTAGTGCCACAGCAACAAATGCAGGCGTGACAAAGAATGCTTTTGGTTTGGGTGGACGTTTTTATGCGGATTATGTTATCAACAAGATGTTCTTCTTCAACCTCTACAGCCAGTTCAAATACTTCCTGCCCGTGGCTAAGGAGAAAACCGATATAATCAATTATAAAAATGCTCTTCTCGCAGGTGCTAAAGAGGTCAATTATGGCTATGAACTGACCCTCGAAGCCGAACCTCACTTCAAAACCATGGTAGCAGATGGGGTGGAACTCTCAGTTGGTGTTCCCGTAACCTATGTCATGACACCGAATGTTAAATACGATGATGCTGAGGATGCAGATACCGATACTTACAGCCTCTATGTGAAGCCGAGTGTATCAACTTTCCTGATGAAGCTCCCGCTTCCTATGGAACTTAAGCTTGAATATGATTATCCTCTCATGGGTAAGAATGTATTTGCACGGAACAACGTTGTATTCCAGCTCAAGGCGTACATGAAGTTCTAAGCAGCGGCGATAAACTTAGAAGATCAACCCGGCCCCGCGATCCGCGGCGGCCGGGTTTTTTTATCAGCTCCCCCAAAGCTTATGGTTGATGGTATTCTATAGCGAAGAAAAAATGATTCTTGACGCTGCAGACCCAAAGGCCTATCATTTCAATATATGCCTGAAATCTCGAAGGATGAGATTATTCATGAACTATCCTCATATTTCTCCGGTCGTTCCGACGTAGCATGTGCTGTTCTCTTCGGTTCTCTTACAGGCGGTAGATATGGTCCTCTATCCGATATCGATGTGGCGGTCTATTTTTATCCACAGAGCAGTGAATTAGAGATCGAAGAAGATGTGTTTTACGATCAAGAAGATGAGATATGGGCACATATTGACCATGCAACCGGGAGAGAAACCGACCTTCTGGTGATGAACCGTGTTCCTGCTCGGCTTGTGTACACAGCTCTCAGTGAAGGAAGCGTTCTGCAGATAAACGACAGAGCTCTGTTTCTCAAGCTGCTCCTGACGACCGGAAGAATGTTCGAGGAGTATGGAGAATTTTCAGACTCGTATCTTAAAATAAAGGCGCGGTCAACATCGCTCTCTGCCATGGATAGAGACAGACTGCTGAGAACGCTTGATTTTCTGGAGACTGAATTGGATGATGTAAAGGATTTTTACGGGCTCAGCTGTGATGAGTTTATGAAAGATTCAGGGAAAAGGAGAAATGTTGAACGCTGGGTAGAAAATTGCGTGAATGCAAGCATAGATGCGGGGAAAATACTGCTTGCCTCCGAAAAGCAGCACATACCTCAGACCTATCGGGAGACGCTCGTACGATTAAAGACACTTGGAAATTTCTCCCCTGATCTCCTTGACCGATTGGCCGCTCATACACGCTTGAGGAACATCCTGGCACACGAATACCTCGATATCAAGTTCCCTTATATTGATAACTTCATCCGGACCGCCGAAGAACTCTACCGGGATTTTATAGCATGCGTGCGAAGGTATATTGCAGAGTGAAATCGATAGATTCCTTGTTCTGAGCTTATTGCCAAAGCGAAAGAACAACTCGATCCTCCGGCGGTGCCGTAAAAACAACTTCGAGAACGCGATGGATTGCCAGCTGACTTCCCTGTCCGGTTCCAACCTGATAGACTTCTGCCCATGAAGCCGATACGCACGCGCCTCGCCATGGGGACGATGTCCGAAAAACCTATCCACACACTTCCCGAAAGGTTCGTATCAGCGGCCATCGACTCCTCACTGATAATTGGCGGATACTGGTGGGAGGGCGGCACGGGAACCCGGCACGGCCTGGGGACGGAGCGGGCGGATCCCCTTGATCTCAGCGACCGCCGCCTCATCGAGTTTTCACGGCATCTCGGGCTCGGGTACCTGCGGATCGGGGGGACCGAAGCGGACCGCTTCTATTACCGGATCAGGAAGAAGGACAAGAAACAGCTGTCCCGGGGATACGGATACGACCTGTCCCGCCGCAGGTGGGATGAGATAATCAACTTTACCGGGGAGATAGATGCGAGCCTGTGCATGACCCTCAACGCGGGGCCGGGGGCGCGGAAGAAGGATTCCACCTGGCGCAGGAAAAACGCCCGCCGTTTGGTCCACTACAGCCGCAAGCACCACAAGCAGGAGGCGGTGTGGGAGCTGGGCAACGAGGTCAATGCCTACATTTTCTTTCATGGATTGGGAAGCTATATCTCGAGCCGGCAGTATGCCGCCGACATCTCTCGCCTCAGCAAGGTGCTGACGAAGGAAAAAACCGGCCGCCTGGCCGGACCCGCGGCGATCGTCTGGCCGGTCCTGGGGGAGACCCTGCCTTTCATCCGTTCCTTTCTCCGGCATCTGGAGGCGCCCCTTGACATACTGACCTGGCACTACTATCCCCAGCAATCCTCCCGCTGTCCCGCGGCGGTCCGGCGGGCGCGGCCGGAGACCCTCCTCAGTCCGCGGCGTCTCGACGACCTCGGGCGGCAGGCCCGGCGCATTAGAGACCTGGTGGAGAAACATTCCCCCGGGACCGAACTGTGGCTCGGCGAGACCGGGCACGCCCTCTGCGGAGGGGAGCCGGGTATTTCGGACCGCTTCGTTTCCAGCCTCTGGTGGATGGATGCTCTCGGTCAGCTTGCCCGCAGCGGTCATCACCAGGTGGTGCGGCAGGCCCTCATCGGCGGGGACTACGGTCTCCTGCGATCCGACGGCGGCCCGCCGAATCCCGACTACTGGGCCACTCTCCTGTGGAACCGCTACATGGGGCGGAGGGTCTACCCCCTGGAATCGTACGGATCGAAAAAAATACGGGTTTACCTCCATTCAGCGCCGGGCCGTGCAGAGAATCGTACGTTGCTCCTCATCAATCTCGATCCTCGCCGGGAGGCGGAGGTCGAATTAACAGACAGCCTGCCGCCGGCCCGCAGCCGGGCGGTCGTCACCGGCACGGCTGATTGGGCGGTGCCGGACATTCTGTCCCGGACTGTTTACCTGAACGAGCGCCTGCTGAAGTTCAGCAAGCAGACAAGGCTGCCTGATCTCTCTCTTGAGAAAATAAATCCGGCGAGAAGCCTGCGCCTCCCGCCGGGAAGTTATTGTTTTTTTGTCCTGGGGTGACCGGATGCACCCCTTCAAAGGGCTGACCGCCTGTACGCTGACCCGGCCGGCGGGGGCTTACCGATCAGACCGCCCGCAAGCTACCCCGGACGGCCATGCCGCCGGCCACATAAGCCTCACTGCGACATCGTCTGATACTCAGCAGGATACAGGACCGCCTCGACAAGGACCGCGCCGCTGATATACCGCGCGGCGGTTTCCCGGAGTCCCTCGGCGGTGATGGCTCGGATCCGTTTTTCCTCGGCGAAGACTTCAACCGGGTCCAGGTTGTACTGTTCGATCCGGCTAATTGTGCCGAGCCAGTACCTGTTGGTCTGCCGGGCATCCTCGAGGGACTTGGTGAGGATGCTGCGGATTTTTTCCACATAGGATTCGTCGATCGCATTATCCTGCAGGGAGCGCAGCTCCGCTTCGATGATGCCGGTAAGCTCCTCCACCCGTGCCGGATCAGTGGAAAAATTTATTGTCAACAGGTAGTCGTCCTCGGGATACCGTGAGGTGGAGATCGATACGCCGACACCATAGGTCCCGCCGGCATCTTCCCGCACCTCTTCCCGGAGACGGATATCCAGCAGCTGCTCCAGGCCGGAGAGGGCCGTGTTTTCCGTGAGACTCCAGGTGTAGTCGCCGGGATAGAGAAGGACTACGCTGCTTTTTTCCTCGATACCTGAATTGACCACCGCTGTCTGTGGCTCGTCGGTGTAGCGGATTCCGTTGTCCCGCCACTCTTCCGCGGGGCGGGCGGGAATGGATCCCAGATAACGGGCGCTGAGGTCCCTGATCAGAACCGGATCGACATTGCCTACGAAGACGAAGGTGAAGTCCGAGGGAGAGGAGAAGCGCTCACGGAAAATTCCGTACACCAGCTCCGGATCGAGTTCCTGTACGACCTCCGAGGTTACCGGGGCCCGGCGGGGATTATCTTCGAAGAGCAGCCCGGTGATCCGGTCGCTGAGCTGCACCTGGGGGTCCTGGTCGCGGTTGGCCAGGACGCCGGCCAGCCGCTGCTGGTAGGAGGAGAAGAGCTCCGGTGCCTCCCTGATCGAGGTGAAATAGAGGTAGACCAGCTGGTAGAGCAGCTCAAGGTCCTCGGGCCGGGTGTTGCCGGAGAAGCCTTCGAACAGTTCACCGATGTAGGGATTCACGCTCACCTGACGTCCGGTCAATTGTTTTTTCAATTCGCTGGGACTGTATCCGGCCAGACCGGAGGCATCCACGAAATTCGGCGCCAGCCGCGCCGCGAAGTACCTGTCGGTGTCGATCAGCGAAGCACCGCCGGGACTGAATGCCGAGAAGAGGACCTCCTCGTTCCTGAAGTCGGTCTGCTTGTACAGGACCCGGGCGCCGTTGGAAAGGGTGAAGCCGCGGTAGGCGCCGTCCGGCGCTTCGAACTCCGCCGTTACCGTGCCCGGGGTGAGGGGAAGATCGAAGAACTTCTCTCCGGTAAAATCATCACGGTAAGGTTCGATTTCCGCCGCATCAACCTCGGCGGACAGCTCCTGAAGCTCCGCTTCGGTGATGTAGTCCAGGTCTTGTTTCTCGGGGCCGGTGATGATGAAGGTCTCCCTCCCGCCGGTGCGTACGATCTCCCTCCCTACCTGACGGATGTCGTCCAGGGAGATCTCCGGAAGGAAGCGCTGTGCGAGTTCCCACTCTTTTGCTATTCCCGGAGCAGCTTCACCGCTGAGAAAATGGGCTGCGTATTCGTTCACCAGGCGCTCTGAATCGGTCTTGTCACGCTCTTCGTAGGCCCGGCGCATCCAGGAGAGAATGTTCTCCCTGGCACGCTGCAGCTCGCCCTCGTTGAAACCGAACCGCTCCACCCGGGCCGCTTCGAGGAGGAGTTCCCGCAGGGCCCGGTCCACCTGACCTTCCCGGGCGGTAGCCCCCCACAGTGTTGCCGCGTCGTTGCGCAGGAAATCGCTCACGCTGAAGTAGCCGGAGACGTAGGGAGGGTCGGCCTGTTCGGTCTTCTCGGAGAGGCGGTCCCCGACCATCTGATTGTACATCGCAAGGGCCAGGGAGGTGCGGTAATCCTCCTCGGTCTCCAGGGTGAAGGCTTCGTGAAGCCGGATGATCTGTACGCGGGTGCGCCGGGCCTCCGGATCGGTAGCCAGAATGAAGGCCGGCTCTTTTGCTTCGGGAACCGAATAGGACGGACGCTGAGCGCTTTCCTCCAGGTTGTCTTCGGCCGTCTTCGTTGAGCCTTCAGCCGCAGGCTTCGAGGCGCCGCCCTCATGCCCGAAGGGTGAGAAAATGCGGCGCACCTCGTCGGCGATTTTTTCAGGATCGATATCTCCGACGACGATGACCGCCATATTCCCTGGAAGGTACCAGCTGTCGTAGAACTCCTTCAGGTCCGCGGCGGTGGTCCTCCGGATCACGTCCATCGAACCGATCGGCAGCCGCTCGGCGTAGCGGGAACCCCGCAGAAGAACCGGCAGGTATTCGTCCCGCAGCCTGGAATCCGCGCTGCGGCCGGAGCGCCACTCCTCGATAATGACCTGCCGTTCCTTGTCTACCTCTTCGGGATCGAAGGCGATGTTGAAGGCCCACTCCTTGAGGATATCTATTCCCCGTACGATCGTCTCAGGATCCTCCGTCGGCAGATCCAGCTTGTAGACAGTCTGATCGAAGCTTGTGTACGCGTTAATGTCAGGGCCGAAGCTCATCCCGGATTTTTCCAGATAGTCGATGATCGTGTTCTTTTCGTATTCCTCGGTCCCGTTGAAGGCCATGTGTTCCACGAAGTGTGCCAGACCAAGCTGGTCCTCCCGTTCGAGGACGCTGCCGGCGTCGACCACCAGCCTCAGCTGAACCCTGTTTTCAGGAGTCGTGTTGCGGCGCACGTAGTAGGTGAGACCGTTCTCCAGAGTGCCGTAGCCGACCTGCGGATCGAGCTGCAGAAGAGGAGAGTCCGGAGCGGCGCCTCCGGCTGCTCCTGCGTTGCGGGAAGCAATTCCGTCCGGGCCGCCGGCGCCCAGCCGGTCGGAGCCTCCCGGGCCGCTGACGCACGAGGTGAAAAAGAGCAGCAGCGCCGCCGCTGAGAGAATGAAACGTGTATATGATCGAATGCGCATAATAATTTCCTCCGTCTGCATAAAAATAATGAGGTGTGCGCAGGAAGTAAAGCACAGTGACGCACTTCCCCGGCGGTGGTTATCCACAAGCTTCGCACCAGTACTCTTGAACAAGCCGCGAAAAAAGTGTATTGTGGGGCCCGATATACAGGAAAAGTGAATAAGTACGAGACGTGGGTCGATGGGCGGCCTTGAACTCAAGCTTGTTCAGGCGAGACCTTATCGAATAATCCGCGGCGGAGATGAGAACTCCCATGACGTCGGCGTCCTCAGGGTATCTTATGAGCCTTCAGGCGGCCGGCTGCGGAAACACTACCCACAAGGATACCCATTTGACATTTACAGAATTTGCTTTAGACGACTCGATTCTTCAGGCGATTGGAGCCATGGGCTTCGTAGAACCGACCCCGGTACAGGAGGCGGTGATCACCCCGATTCTCGAAGAGGACCGGGACATTGTCGCCCTGGCCCAGACAGGCACGGGAAAAACCGCCGCCTTCGGCCTTCCCATTCTGGAACAGCTCCGGCAGCAGCCCCGGGAAGTAGGGGCACTCGTTCTCTGTCCGACCCGTGAGCTGGCTATCCAGATCGGCAAGGAGCTGCAGGCATACGCCGCCAACCTTCCGCACATCGCTATAGACGTGGTGTACGGAGGGGCCGGATACGGCGACCAGATTCGCTCTCTGCGCAAGGGAGTTCACATCCTGGTTGCAACCCCCGGACGGCTTCTCGACCTCCTTTCGAAGGGCAAGGCCGACATCAGCACCCTCCAGTACCTGGTGCTCGACGAGGCGGACATCATGCTGAACATGGGCTTCAAGGAGGACCTTGACGCCATCCTCGAAGCAGCTCCTGCCGAACGGCGTACCATTCTCATGTCGGCCACCATGCCGAACGAAGTGGCGCGGATCGCCGACACCTACATGCATGACCCTCTGAATATTACCATCGGACGTAAGAACGCCGCCGCCGAAAGCGTCGAGCACACCCACTATCTGGTACGGTCCGGGGAGAAATACGCCGCCCTCAAGCGCCTGGTCGACTACAATCCCGACATGTACGGCATCATTTTCTGCCGGACAAAGATATCAACCCAGGAGATCGCGGACAAGCTGATCGGCGACGGCTACGATGCCGAAGCCCTTCACGGCGATCTCTCACAGGTCCAGCGGGAGTTCGTGATGAACAAGTTCCGGCGCAGGAATCTCCAGCTCCTGGTGGCCACAGACATCGCCGCCCGGGGGCTCGACGTGCAGGATCTGTCTCACGTCATCCATTACGATCTGCCCGATGAGATCGACATGTACACCCACCGCAGCGGCCGGACCGGCCGGGCCGGCAAGACCGGCTGTTCCTACGCCATCGTAGGGGCCCGGGAAAAAAGCCGGCTCCAGCATATCGAGCGGGTGATCAAGACGAGCATCAAGCCGAGCGATATTCCCGGAGGCGAAGATATTTTTCAGCGTCAGCTCCTCGACTTCGCCGAGCGACTTGTGGAGACACCGGCGGAGACAGAACAGCTGCAGTCCTTCATGCCCGCCATCAGGGAGAAATTGGATGGGCTCGACCGCGAGGACCTTCTGCACAAAATCATCGGCATGCAGTTCTCTCACATGCTCGAGTACTACCGGGGCCTGCCCGATATGAAGCCGGTCAGGGAAAAATCCTCCGGAGAGCGGGCACGCGGCGGCCGTGACAGGAATGACCGGGACCGCGGGGGCAGATCGGGAAGCAGCCGGGAAGACCGCCGGTCGCGCAACCGCAGCGGAGCACTCCACCGCACGGCTGGACCGGAAGAGGGATTCATCGGGATCAGAATCGGTCTGGGAAAAAGGGACGGAGTCGAACCGCCCGATCTGATCGGCCTGGTCAATCAATCCACCCGCATCCGCGGCATCGAAATCGGCCGGATCAGGATCAACGAGTCCTGGAGCAATATGCAGGTGGACGAAGAGTTCGCCGAGGAAGTGTACCGTTCTCTCGACGGATTCACCTACCGCGGCCGTACCCTAAAGGCCGACATTATGAAGGACAAACGGACCCGTCCGAATCCATCCTCCTCAGGGAAGAAAGGCCGCTACAGCGCAAAAGGCCCGAACCGCGGCTCCGCCCCCAGGAAGAAGACGAAGAAAGTCGGGCCGAAAGTCCACATGGCCAAAAAATCAACCTGACTGTAAAGCACGACCTGCTGTTCACCCAGGGGAAAAAAAGGTAAAATACCGCCATGAAAAAGAATGGAACAATGGTTGAACTGATACAGAACGATCTGGCCGAAAAAGAGGACCTCAACTGTTCGGAGACGATCCTTCACGCGGCCAACCGGGTCTACAATCTGAACCTGTCTCCCGAGGCCCTCAGGATGGCCTCCGGCTTCGGCGGCGGGATGGGAGTGCAGCAGACCTGCGGCGTCATTACCGGAGGTCTGATGGCGCTCAGCGTTCTTTTTATCAAAGAGCGGGCCCACGAAAGCGACTATCTGAAGGGACTCGAGAAAGAACTTTTCCATGACATAAAGGCAAAGGTCGGCTCTACGGACTGCAGCTATCTGAAGGAACGTTACGAAGACAGTAAGGGTTCCTGCAAACCGCTGATCATCGAAATCGGCGCGATCCTCGAGGCGCTGATCGACCGTGAGCTGACAAAGGCCGGAAGAATGTAGGCGTCCTACTTCCGGGTGATTTTTCCTACCGGAGCAACATATACCGTAAACTCATCCACCCCGTCCACACCGAGCAGCGCATCGATCTTCTCCTGATCGTACGCTCCAACCGCGCAGGTGCCGCAGCCGACTGCGGTGCAGGCGAGGTAGAGGTTCTGGCAGACATGTCCGGCATCGAGGAGAATCAGCCGCGCCGCTTCCATGGCGTAGGCATATTCGGACCTCTCAGGGATCGCGGTCCAGACGAAGGTTGCCGCGGCGCCGAAATTATGCTGCAGGAGCGCTTCGTCGAGTTGGCCTGCGATCCCGTCCGCTTCCTCTGATCTGATGAACGCGAGGCTGTGGTCCAGAGGAAGGTAACGGTAGAGTCCCGTCTCCAGCTCCTTCACATTCTGAATGAACAGGTAGGTCTCAAAGGGGTGCCTGGCTCCTCCCGAAGGGACGGTACGAAAGGTCACCCTCGGTTTTTTATTCCTGACGCCCTGTGCCGCCCACAGCAGGTACGCCAGTTCGCCAATCGTGAGAGGATCGGAACTGAAGGATCGCGTTGACTCGCGGCGCAGCATGGCCCCGGTCAGCGACATGTCCTTCCCGAAGGAGTCCGTCAATTCCTCGACGGTAGGCAGGGATATAATGGATTCCGGTTGGGCCGGCTTCTGCATCTCCGGCAGAGGCGCCCTTTGTTTCCGCCCCGTCTCTACATTCGCCAGTTCCGGCCAGCGTGATTTGAGAAAATATCTTCCGTGCTCCTGCCATCGGTTTTCCATCTGTGATCCTCCTGGAACGGTTATTGTAGCAGTCTCCGCCCCGGTACGGCAAGCCGGCTGGAGTGCTTCCTCCGGCTGTTGCGGACAGCGGATCCCGACGGTTTCGGTTTTATCCCGGCGGGTCTATAATGAAGGGGAGAGAGGTTTCCTATGGAAAAAAATAAAATCCTGAAACAGAGCCTGTCGAATATCATCCACGAGGGGAAGCAGTTCCCGGAAGGCCGGTCCTTCGCCTACCTCACGGTTGGCCGGATCGGAGAGTTTGCCGGTATCGGCCGGATGGACTTCGGCGGCAGCGAGTACGCCGAAGCCGATGTAGAGTGGCGGGCACCGGTGAAGAAGAGCAGCGGCGACAATTACGGCTGGTGGCACCTCACGCCGGGCGCCTACCTGGTCGTCTTCAACGAATCGGTGGAGGTGCCCGCCGGGAAGCGGCTGTACCTGCAGATCCGGGAAAAGGCCGCCCGGAACGCCGCTTCGATTCCCTTTACGATACTCGAAGGGGGGGGTACTGCAGAAGAGAAGGCGTCCCGTGACGGGCTGGCCGGCGAATTGGAACCGTTCCGCTGTACCATGTTCGTGAGCGGCGCGGGCATCGAGATAAAAGAAAACGCCCGGCTTGCACAGCTGGGCGTTCTGGACTGAAGGTCCCGCGGTACCGCATTATTCGACAGCCTGCGGGCTTACCTCGCATACATTCCGGGAGGACTTCTTTTCTCCCCGGAGAAAAATGTTCCGGGTCATACAGACGATCCAGTTCCAGTGCAGAACGAGGTGTCCGAGGACTCCGACTCCCATCAGGATACTGCTGTAGGTGTGCAGGTCCTTGAGGAACCAGCGGCTCATTCCCAGAATTTCAGCCTGGAAATAGATATTCCGTCCGCCCTGAAATCCCCCGCCTGAAGGGAGGAAGAGGAAGACGATGCCGCTGGCCATCGACACGATGAAACCTGCTCCGATTACAATATCCACAATGTAGTTGAGAGTCCCGCGCTTTATTTTCTTTTTTCCGGTTTTCTTCGACATAGCGTGCTCCTTGTCTTGTGTATGGACACAATATAGGGCGTGAATGTGAAGAGAATGAGCTGCAGATATGTTTTTTCTGTGAAGCGGAGCGCTACTTCTTCTCGGTGACGCCCGTCTCGAAATCTTCAAGCCGATATCCGTGCGGTTCGCGATCCGCCGGTTCTGCCTGCTCTGCTGCGTCCGCCGGTTCCGGCCCGGTGCGTAATGCCCCGGGTTCGGCGGTTTCCGGCTCCATCGGTTCGGCAACCGCATTAACGGGTTCGGCGGCTGTACGAATAGGTTCAACGGCTGCGCTGCCGGTATCAGCCGCTGCGGGTAAACCGGCTCCGGTGGCTGGTCCTTCCGCAGCCCCTCCGGCCGGCGCTTCCGCCGCGGCGGAGTGCTGTGAGTCCGCTTCGGTCTGAAAACGGCTCGATTCACGGTCGAGGTTCTCTGTCACCCTGCTGATACGTTCGACCAGCGAGCGGGTCCTGCGGACGGCGTCGCCGATCCCGTCGACCCCCTCCTGGATCTGGGCTATGCTCTCACGCACACTGGCGGAAATGGTTTTGATGGAGTCCATCGCCGCAGCAGTCTT
>Ga0272442_10003186_pt1 | contig 23170 bp, 15 predicted proteins | sample SSMForm2O_FD_200262 | JGI IMG/M metagenome (GOLD analysis project Ga0272442, IMG submission 200262) | Marine sediment archaeal communities from Little Sippewissett salt marsh, Falmouth, MA, United States - SSM-Form-2O | ecosystem: Environmental > Aquatic > Marine > Wetlands > Sediment ...
AGGTTTCTGGTTGACAATTTGCCCCTCCAGGGCTCAACTGGTATGACCAGCGAGTTCTTCCCGGAAGAAAGCCAGGCAAAACTGGATGGACTGGCTAATAGCCTGATAGTTTTGATCGATAACTTTAATGATATTCTTGGCGACAAAGAAAACAAAGAACATATAGAGCAAATCCTCACTAATGTGTCGCAGGCCTCGGCCCAGGCCACACAAACGTTGAAAGAGTTTGAAACGCTTTCTGTCGCCGGTGTGGATATGGCTGAGAAATTAAGCAAAACCATAGCAGAGTTACGGCTGATTTTGGTGAAAATAAATACCGGCCAGAGCTCTGTTGCCAAGGTTATTAACGATGGGCGATTGTATGAAAATCTTCTTGAAGGTACTAATCAGTTGCTGTTACTGCTGCAGGAGGTAAGGCAGTTTATAGCCGAGTATCGCGAGAAGGGGATTAAGGTTAAGCTGTAGTAAAAATCAGAAGTCCTCTATTTTTTGTGCATCCTCGACATATGGTATTTGTTCGTTTTCGCCGGGCATCTCCGGAAAATTAGGTTTCGGCAATCCCTGTACCAATTCACTGATTTTTATTACCTTGCCGGCAGCAATTGATTTATTGGCTGCAATACCGGTCAAAATAGAGTATGCCCCTTCAATATAATTGGCCTTTCGCATTAAAGGGTCGGGCCTGGATTCCCTAAATATATCTTCCAGCATAATTATATCACCGCCGCCATGGTTACCTTTGGTTTCTGCAAGTTCGACTTTATACGGCGTGCGAAAATGAGGAAAGATTCTGATATAGGAGCCTTCGGGTTTGAGCGACCCCTGGGCGGTACCGTCACCATTAATGTAAGATGACTCCCTCGCCATATGTTCCAGCCTGCCTTTTGTACCGTTGAACTCCACGCGGTATCCTTCCCACGGCATAAATGCATTAAGAGAATAGCTCAGCAGTACCCCGCTTTTATACTCGACAATCACATTCATAACATCCTCAATATCGCTTTCGCTGTCGTTGAATACGCATTTGTCGCGGAAGTAACCGTCATATTTTTCATTATCGAGATACAGTTCGCGGAGGTCCTCGGCTTCTTCCATATCAAGAAAGAAATTACATCTGCTGCTCACCGGGCAGCCATGGCATCTCTCAGCCCTGTCCTCAAGACCATATCGCTCGGCCTGCTTAGCGTTGTAAAAAACCCTTTTGCCTTTTGCAAAAACACTCTCCGGATACGTACTTAACCACCAGTTTACAAGGTCAAAATGATGCGTTGCCTTGTGGACCATAAGCCCTCCGGAGTTGGCTTTGTTGCGGTGCCACCTTCTGAAATAATCGGCACCGTGCCGGGTATCTAAAAGCCATTGAAAATCGACGCTGAGTATCTTACCAATCACTCCGCTGAGCAACAGTTCTTTAACCTGTGCTCGAATAGGAGAATAACGGTAATTGAAGGTAACCCTGAGCTTTTTCCCGGTCTTTTTGACGGTATCAATTATTTTTTGGCAGCGGTTTTCATCAATAGTCATAGGTTTTTCGGTTATTACATCACAGTCGGCCTCGAGCGAGGTGCAGATGTAATCATTATGTGTAGAATCCATAGTTGTAACAATCACACAATCCGGTTTTTGCTCTGCCAGCATTTTTTTAAAATCTTCGGAGGGGTAAGAGGCCAGGTCCGGGTTTGCAGCCTTGAGTCTTTTAGCGGCTAATCTGAGTCGGCCTTCATTGCTGTCACATATTGCCAGAAGTTTTACCGAATCCCTGTATGTTTCAAGGAACACACCCTGAAACATTGCGGATCTGCCGCCTAAACCCACTATAACATACTTTTTCAATTTTAACTCCTTAACAATAGCAATTTCAAATAACGGTTATTATAGAAAAAGCCCTGAATTAGTCAAGCCTGCTCAGAGTTGCCGGAAAATTTAGCAAAGCAGCAATCAACAATTTTGTCATTGCGAGGCCTGAAAGGCCGCGGCAATCTCAAATTTATTTAGCCCCCAACTTTATGTTGGGGGTCCGCAATTTTGCATTTTCAATTTTACGTTTCTTCTGTCATTCCTCTATGAAGCCAGGCCTGTCAAGCTCAAAATTTGTTTGATTGGTTCAACCTTCTATTCGAGCTGCCGCAACGGGGTTTGGGGCACCTTACTTGTTGTGGGCCCACCAAACTTATTCGACGATACCCATTCTGCGCAACGAGCTCTAACGCCCAGGAATGACGCCGGGTTATCGTCATACCAAATCAATACAAACTTCAAACTTCCCACAGGTCAAATAACTCCATATCCTTTTTTAAAATAGCTTCGGTGGAGGGCTGATGAAAAAAACAAAATCCCTTATGCCACAAATTTTTCCTGCTCAACTTTCAAATCCCGCCAGGGCTGCTCATCACGAAGCATTGCCCAGCACCGCACCAATAATTTCCCGGCTAATCCGACTATCGCTATGTTTTTTCTCGAAGGACTGCCACGCAAAAGTCTTTGATAACTCTCACACGCCCATGGATTATAACGCAACGAGATCCAACTTACCTCAACTAACAGATGCCGCAACAACTTGTTACCCTGACAGCTGATTCTTCCCTGCCGATCCATTTGTCTCGACTGATATTGCTTAGGCGTTAATCCGGCATAGCTGCCCACCTGTTTACCGCTGGAAAATCTTTCAGGCTCATCCAAAAAACGCCACGATTGCCTCTGCTAATCTCGGGCCAACCCCTGCCAATTGTCTCATCGCTGATAATCTGGCCAGTTTAAGCTTATCTTCACGATCATTTTTACGTTTGACATTCTTCCAACGCCGCGCCTCATGATTAACGTTAGCAACCTCGACTTCAATCTCAAGTGCTTTTACAATATCAAATACCCAGCCGGCGATGGTACATATCTCAAAAACCACTCCGTTAGGCGAACGCTCTACAATCAGATCATGTATCTGCTGAGGCACAGTCTTCACCTTGCCGAACTCGTATTCTCCATTATTGCTGTTGTACTCACAAAACACGGTCTTGCTTTTCCCTAAATCCATTGCTAAAATATTCATTTGTCAGGCCTCCTTGTTAGGTCGAGTTCAAAATATTGAGCGATCCCAGCGATCAGCTCGTCAAAGGCTATGATTATAGCCGAATAAACTGACCAGCCGGAGGCCTGGCTTTCATAGTTTCTGCGCAGGGTCTCCACCCGCGAAGGCAGGTGCAGGAATCCAAAAAATATTTAGCCCCTTAATTTATTAAGGGGTATATCGAGTAGTTTGCCAGAACCTTTTACAGAACCTGGCAAGTAAGTACTGAAGATCTTAGTTTTGCAGTTGTTGCACTTGTAGTTGGTAACTAAGTTAGTTTTATATTTTTCTCATCTCTTTTGTCAGATTTATCAAAATCAGTCTTACAAAGAACTCTATCTCTCTGTGGCTTTTTTAATTCGTGTTAATCTGTGTTATCCGTGATTAAACAAAACTTTCGTTTTTCGCTACGCATACACTTTTTTATTATACAAATTCCCGACAAACCGTAAAGAAATAATAATTCATATATTCTTGATCCGTCCTCATCATTCTGACTCCTGTCTTCTGATTTTTGTCTTCTGATTTTTGTCTTCTTCTTGTCCACTATTCACTATTCAATCATTTGCGCGGGGGGGTCGAAAAAAAAGTGCTCAAAAACAGTTATTTTCTTGCAATTTCTGCTCAAAAAGCGCGTATTTTTACGAATTTCCTGGGATTTCTTGGGATTTTTACATCTTTTTTAGCACCTACTGCGTATTTGATTGACCCAAAACCCTTTTTTGTTTGCCGATGTGAACAGGATGTTGTATACTTTCGTATAGCAGACTGACTGGTCAGTCCGCTATGTGTGATAGGTATGTTTTTATATGGTTCTTGGCCGGAATATTATATTTAAGTGGTTATTATAGAAGAACTTAGAAAATGAAGACCAACACCAATACGGAACAGCCCAAGCCGAGGCCAGCTGAACAGCGAAAACAGGAGATTTTAGCTGCCGCCAAGCACATTTTTGCTCAAAATGGCTTTCGGCGCACAAAAATTGAGCAAATCGCCATTCATTTGGGCGTTGGAAAGGGCACCTTATATAGGTACTTCCGGGATAAAAAATCGTTATTTTTAGCTGTTTTTGAGCAGGGTATAGCTCAACTTCGCCAAAGGTTCAAGGCCAATATGGAGCCAATCGACAACCCGCCGGATAAGGTTGCAGCTGCGATAAAAACATATTTTGAATTCTTCGACAACGACAGGGAACTCATCGAAATCCAGATGCAGGTCCGCAGCGAGTTCAAGGATGAATACCGGCAAGTGTTTATGGCCATGTACAGCGACTATATGGTTAGAATTCAGGATAATCTGCGCAGCGGCATAAGAATGGGCATTTTTCGTGAGCTGGATGTTGAAAAGACTTCTGAAGCTATCAGCGCAACTCTGCAGGGCAGTCTGCAAAGTTTCTATGTCAGAGAGTTTAGCGACGGAAAAACGGCACCAAATGCAGAGACAATTTTGGAAAAACCCAAAGAATTATTGACCGACAGAATCGAAGCGATAACAGCTTTGCTGTTGAATGGCATATTAAAAAGATAAGCTTAGTAAGGCATTTGATAAACTTCAGATATGAGAATAGCAGTAAAAAAAAATCTTTGGCTTATAATTGCTATTGTGATAGCTGCCGTAGGGCTATCGGGCTGTATGGTCGGGCCTGATTACAGCAGGCCGCAAACCGCCCTTGATACAGCTCAACGCTATATCTATGCCGATAATAGTAATGATGTTAATGAAATAGGGCAGTGGTGGCGGCGTTTTGGAGATGAGACTACAACGCAATTGGTTACCGAGGCTCTTAATAACAATAACGACCTTCAGGCTGCTGCTGCCAGGGTTTTGCAGGCCGAGGCACTGCTTGTTGAAGCCGGCGGCAGGCAGCTGCCGGATATTTCTTATAACCTCAGCCGCTCGAGAGATAAAAGGTCTTTTAATTTTGGCGGCACCGGCAGATTCAGTAATCTTAGCACGACCTTTTCGCAGGATTTTTCCGTAAGTTATATTGTAGATTTATTCGGCAGGCTCAAACGCCAAAAACGCGCAGCCTGGGCCGATATGCTTGCGGCAAGAGCGAATGGCCAGAGCCTGGTCAATGCGGTCATTAGTTCTGTTGTAAAGACAAGGGCTGATATCGCCACGATTCAACGCCAGCTCACTATCGCCCGCGCAAATACTGAAAACCGGCAAAGGAATCTTGAAATTATAGAGAGACGCTACGAGTGGGGTCTGGTTGGCCCGCTGGATATCAGATTAGTCAGAGAGAACCTGGCTGCTTCCAAAGCAGCCGAGATGGAGATAGAGTTGTCGCTTGTGAAAACACAAAATGCCCTTGATGTTATTTTGGGCCGTCGCCCGGGCGTGGGCCAGGAGCTTCCGCAAACACTGCCGGAATTGCCGGCTTTAGGCCCTGTGCCGGTTGGGCTGCCGGCCAGTCTTCTTGACCGCCGCCCCGACGTCAGGGCAGCTGAGATGGCATTGAAATCCGCCAATGAAAAGATTGGCGTAAGCATTGCCCAGCTCTATCCTGATTTGACTTTGACCGGCACCCTGGGCCGAAACGCCGACCGATGGCGTGATATCTGGAAAGATGAGACGGAGATTTATTCAGCTGTTATGCGGCTTGCTCAGCCGATTTTCAAAGGCGGTCAACTTCGCGCTCAGGCCAGTTATGCCAAGGCAAGATATGCCGAGCTGGCTGCCAATTATGCCAAAGCGGTCTTGACAGCCCTGCGAGAGGTTGAAGATGCTCTTATCGCCGAACAGATTCTGCAGAGGCGTCTGGAAGCATTAAAGCTGCGGTTTGATGAGGCGATAGCTGCCGAGCAGCTTGCCGAGCAAAGATATCTTCAAGGTGTTGAGCCGTTAATAACAGTTCTTGAGACAGAACGCAGACGCCGAACAGCAGAAACCGAATTGAATGTTGTTAAAGGTTCGCTTTGGGCCGGCCGGGTTGACCTTTTCCTTGCACTGGGAGGAGATTGGCAGGTTGAAAACACGCAGCCCTGAGCATTTTTGTACACAGGAGCCGAATATGTTTAATTTTGATAAAAAAGTCACCACGTTAAAAATACGATTTAATAAACTTAGCGAGAAGAACAAAAAAACAGTTACGCAAATTGCTCTGGTTTTGGGCGTTCTGGTTCTAGGTCTTTTGCTCTTCAAGATGCTGGTTTCAATGCGTCGGCCGCCCGCCAAAAAAGAGCGTCAGATAGTCGCAGCCTTAGTAAACGCTCAGACTGTTCACACCGAGCAGATGCAGATGATAGTTCAGGGATACGGCACTGTATCGGCCAAGGCTGAGATTAAGGTTGTCCCGCAGGTTTCCGGCAGGGTGGTTGAATGCCACGAGGATTTCGTAAATGGCGGCTTTTTCAAGGCCGGCCAGTCTTTGATTACTATCGACCCGCGGGATTACCAATTGGCTCTCGAAAGTGCCGAAGCCGGAGTCGCCGCGGCTCAGGTAGCTCTCGACCGTGAACAGGCCGAAGCCCAGGTTGCCAGCCAGCAGTGGAAACAACTGCACCCGGACAGTGAGCCGTCGTCACCGCTGGTACTTCGCCAGCCGCAGATTCGTGAAGCAAACGCCCAGCTGAAAGCCGCCCGGGCCAAACTCGTTGCCGCCAGGTTGAATCTGGAGCGAACTGTAATATCGATGCCCTTTGATGGCAGGGTCGCAGACGAATCGGTTGATGTTGGCCAATATCTTACCCCCGGCCAGTCAATCGCGACCGTTTATGATACGGCTGCCGTGGAAATTGTGGTTCCGCTTGAAGACAGGGAACTGGCATGGTTTGATGTTCCTTTGCTAAAGACCAATCCAGCAAGCTCCTCGGCCAATTCTAAAGCTTTGGTAAAGGCCGATTTCGGCGGCGTCAGCCATACATGGTCTGGGCAGGTAGTCCGAACCGAAGGACGGATCGACCCGACTTCACGAATGGTAAATGTCGTGGTCGAGGTTGCCGACCCGTTTGAGGTTACTGACGGCCAGCCGCCTTTGGTGCCGGGAATATTCGTCGAAATTGCAATAGAGGGAAAGAAACTGGACAAGATTATCGCCGTGCCCCGTTACGCTGTTCATAATGTCGATGAAGTATGGGCGGCAAATGGAGATCAGCTGCGTATTCAAAAAGTAAAAATAGTCCGCAGTGATAAAGATTACGCCTACGTCAGCAGCGGAATTGAAGATGGAGATGTCATCATTACCAGCCCGATTGACACTGTAACCGATGGTATGAAGATACGAACGAAACTGAATTCTTCTCCGGACAAAAACGAATGAATAAACCTGATGAAAACAAGGGGCTGTTAGCCTGGTTTGCAAACAATCATGTCGCAGCAAATCTGTTAATGCTGCTCATCGTTGCCGGCGGCATATTGTCTCTTATTAATATGACAGTCGAGATCTTTCCCGATACCAGCGTTGATATAATCACTGTTACCGTCCCCTATCTTGGCGCCTCTCCTGTTGAGGTTGAAGAAGGAGTTTGCCTGCGGGTTGAAGAGGCAGTTGCCGGCATCGAAGGTGTTAAAAGGCTCAGTTCTACCGCGTCGGAAGGGTTCGGTGTCATATCAATCGAAGTGGAAGATTACGCCGATACCAAGGAGGTACTCAACGACGTCAAAGCTGAGGTTGACCGCATAGAAACGTTTCCCAAAGAAACTGAAAAACCCATAATCAGTGAGATTACTACCAGAGAACCGGTGCTTTCGGTTGTACTCTATGGTGATGTAGCGGAAAGAACGCTGAAGAATTTAGCTGAACATATGCGTGACGACCTGACCGCGATGGACAATATCTCACAGGTCGACATTTCCGGTGCCAGAAGGTATGAAATATCCATAGAAGTATCAGAAGAAAATCTGCGAAAATATGGTCTGAGCTTTGACCAGGTAGCCGATGCGGTAAGGTTCTCTTCGCTGGATTTGCCCGGCGGCTCGGTGAAAGCACAAGGTGGTGAAATACTAATCCGAACCAAAGGTCAGATGTATGCCGGGGGTGAGTTTGAGAAAATTGTTGTCCTTACACGAAACGACGGCACCAAAGTTTATCTCAGCGAAATAGCTGACATTGTTGATGGTTTCGAGGATTCGGATTTATTGTCGCGTTTCGACGGTAAAACCGCTGTGATGCTCCAGGTCTTTGCGGTCGGCGAGCAGGACGTTCCTGACCTGGCTGCTACGACCAAACGGTACATCGCCGAGCAGAAAGATCGTCTGCCCGAAGGAGTTTCGGTTGCAACGTGGTTTGACCGCTCGCTTTTTTTAGAGTCGAGAATAAACCTGCTTCAAAGAAACGCTATGATAGGTCTTGTTCTTGTGTTCCTTTGCCTGGCTGTTTTTCTCGAACTTCGGCTGGCTTTTTGGACAATGATGGGTATTCCCATATCATTTATGGGGGCATTCTGGCTGATGCCTGTTTTTGATGTTTCAGTCAACATGATTTCACTTTTTGCATTTATTCTTGCACTGGGAATCGTTGTTGACGACGCAATCGTGGTGGGTGAAAATATTTTTACCTATCGTCAAAAAGGTATGGGGCATATCCAGGCTGCCGTACTGGGGGTAAAAGAGATGTCGGCGCCTGTTGTTATGGCTGTGCTTACGACTATCTTCGCATTTATGCCTTTGCTCTACGTCTATGGCGTGATGGGCAAATTCATTCGCGTTATACCGATGATTGTTATTTCCGTGTTAAGTTTTTCTTTGATAGAAGCCCTGTTAATTCTGCCGGCGCATCTCTCGAGCGATTATAAAATTATACCCAAAAGAAAAACGCCCGGCCCGATCGGCAGATTTCAGCGTCTTGTTCGTACAGGCATGGACGAATTTATATATGGTACTTTCTCGAAGATAGTCGAAAAGACGGTGGCCTGGCGATACCTGACCATGGCGATTGGAATAGCAGTTTTGCTCTGTATGGCCGGATATGTCAAAGGCGGCCATATAAAATTCAGTCTGTTTCCGAAAGTTGATGCCGACAACGTCTGGGCGGCTCTGACTATGCCGCAGGGCACCAGTGTCGAGCAGACAAAAATAGTAGTTAGTCAGATTGAAGAAGCCGCCCAAAAAGTCCAGCTGCAAATAGACGATACAAGAGATAAAAATAACCCTTCGATTTTCGGCCATATGTCTACGAGTATTGGTGAACAGCCTTTCACCAGGCATGGCGGCGGCCCGCCGCGTGAATCCGGAAGCGGCGCAAATGTTGCAGAAATCAATATTGAACTGCTCAGCGGAGAGAAGCGTGATATCCCCTCAGCCGAAGTTGCTAAAAAATGGCGTCAGATGGTCGGTGAAATACCCGGGATTTCATCACTGACTTTCACAGCTGAATTTTTCAGGGCCGGCGACGCAATAAATGTCGAACTTAGTCACTGGGATTTCGAACAACTGCTCGCCGCTGCCGAAAGCTTAAAACAGGTTCTTAGCGAATACCAGGGCGTAACCGATATCGACGACAGCTTTGAGCTTGGCAAAATGGAACTGAAGCTGGCCCTGACAGATAAGGGACGCACTGCCGGCTTGACATTGTCTGATTTGGCCAGACAGGTTCGACAGGGATTCTATGGCCACGAAGTTCAGCGCGTTCAGCGAGGCCGAGATGACATCCGCATTATGGTTCGTTACCCACGTGACCAGCGAAAAAGCCTTGCCGATATCGAGAATATGCGGATAAGACTGCCCGACGGAACACAGATACCGTTTAGTCTCGTGGCCGAGGTTCACATGGGCAGGGGATATGCAGTTATCAACCGCTCCGACCGCAGGCGTATAGTAAACGTCAAAGCCGATGTTGACCAGAGCCTGGCAAACGCAAATGAAATTAATAAAGATCTTTTTACAAATCGGCTGCCTGCTCTTCGTCAGCAGTACCCCGGTTTGATTTATGACTTCGAGGGCGAACAGAAAGAACAAAAAGAGATCGGCAAAAGCCTCGGAACAAGTTCGGTAGTAGCGATTGTGGCAATTTTTGGTTTGCTGGCGGTTCAGTTCAGAAGTTACATTCAGCCGGTAATCATAATGTCAGCAATACCGTTTGGCCTTGTCGGTGCGGTTATAGGCCATATCCTGATGGGCTTTGGGCTTTCGATACTTTCAATCTTTGGAATCGTGGCATTGACGGGGATCGTTGTCAACGACTCTTTGATTATGGTCGACCTTATCAACCGCGAGCGAGCCGAGGGAATTGAAATTCACAGAGTTGTCAGCGACTCAGCTACCCGCCGATTTCGTCCAATTCTTTTAACGACCCTGACAACATTTTTCGGGCTGGTCCCTATGTTGCTTGAAAAAAGCCTCCAGGCAAGATTCCTGATTCCAATGGCTGTAAGCCTGGCCTTCGGCGTTGTATTTGCTACCATGATTACACTGCTGCTCGTGCCGGCACTTTACATGATTCTTGAAGACATCAAAACCCTTTTTCTACGCAAACGTTAATTTTTTGCTTTGTAAGTGCTTTTAAGGCTGATAGTTAACAGTTTTATCCAAAAATTTTCTGGCTAAATCATCCCAAAAACAGATAATAGTATTTGTTTGTCGTTTGTACAATCATAAGGGGCGATAAAGATGAAGACTTCGGCAAAATATAAGCCAAAAGTTGAAATCGTCTGCAACCCTGAGAAGCTTGCCCAGCGAAGCGTTGAGCTTTTTGTTACCGATGCCCACAGGGCCATAAGAGTCAGGGATGTGTTTACTGTTGCCATCTCAGGCGGACATACACCTAAGCGTTTTTATGAATTGCTTGGAAAAACGCCGCAGGTAAAAACATTGCCCTGGGACAAAATACACTTATTCTGGGTCGATGAGCGATGCGTTCCGTATGATTCACAATGGAGTAATTACAAATTGGCGGTCGATACTTTTTTAGCCAGGGTTGCCATACCCAAACAGAATATACATAGAATTCCAACCGAGCACTGCGATTTCAGGGTTGCAGCATCTCAATACGAAGAAATTATTCGAAAGGTTTTCGGCCTGGCTGAAAAACAGGTTCCCGAATTTGATTTGATTGTGCTCGGTATGGGCGCCGACGGACATACCGGCTCGCTGTTCCCAGGTAGCTACGCGGCTTTTGATACCGACGATTTGGCATGCGTTGTCTATGTACTGGATGAAAAGCTTAACAGGATTACCCTGACTTATCCTGTTTTACGCGCTGCCGCTCATTTGGCGGTATTAGTTTCAGGCCAGGAAAAGGCCGATATGTTAAAAGAAGTTCTTACTAATGAGCCGGATGAAGTTTGCTATCCAATCCACATTCTTTGGCCTGTTCTTGATAAGGTTACATGGCTGGTTGACAACAAGGCTGCCGGGCGACTTTGAGTTTTATGGCGGGATGATTAATTTTGTCCCTGTTTTTAGTTTGTTTGCGTCTTTTATCACGTCGCGGTTGGCATCTAAAATCTTCTGCCATTTACCGGCAGAATCATAGTACAGCCCGGAGATTTCGGAAAGGGTTTCGCCCCTGCGTATGATGTGAAATCTTTGAGTTTTTATTTTTTCTGGTTCAATTTCATTGATTACTTCAGAGGCAGGGGTATTGACGAGAACTTTGTCGGCCGGCTCTTGCAGCGAATTTGCAGGGGGCCGTCCCAGCATTCTTGATTTAACACTTAAGCACGGACGTGTAGAAAGCCAGAGCAGAAAAGCGGTTATTAATACCCCGCCGAAGACCATCCCGATTTTCAGGTCTTTTTGCATATCAGCATTGCTTTGTAACTTGCGAGTTTTTTACGGACCGACTTTTTCCTTTTTATCCCTGGCTTTTGTGCCGATCAACAATATCGGTGCTGCTATCGCCACCGAGGAATAAGTTCCTATTATAATCCCGAAACCGATAGCAAAAGTAAAGCCTCTTAGATTCTGACCGCCGAAGATATACATTATCAGCACAACTATAAACGTCGTAAAAGACGTTAAAATGGTCCTGGAAAGAGTCTGGTTAATGCTGTCCGTGATTGTCTGCGGAACAAGGCGTGCCTTTCGCCGATTTTCCCGAATCCGGTCGAAAACAACGATTGTATCGTTAAGAGAGTATCCGATAAGTGTCAGAAAGGCTGCTATTATTGCCAGGGTGATTTTGAAATCTCCGATCAGAAGTTTTTCGCCGATTGTTGTTGTTGCTATATATGTGCAGACTGTAACAGCGCCGAGTGTGATACATACATCATGCACAAGGGCGGTAATGGCCGCAACACCATAGCGGACATTGCCGAAGCGTATCCAGATATAAGTTACGATTGCAAACAGAGACAAAACAATTGCAATCAAAGCACGGGTCTTTGCCTCGGCGCCGATTGACGGGTCTATTTGTGTTACCCGCGGCAGGGACTGCTCCAATTGAGTCGCAGCCAGAACCTTGGCCGTTTCATTTTCGGCAAACTGTGACCATTGGTCATCATCTAACTGGCGAAAGCCCGCTTCAGGATCGACACTCAAATAGATAAAAGATTTCACAGGCTTCTCTAAATCCGGCATGTTACTGATTTCAGAATCAAAGATTTGATAAGGATATCGGCTGAGATTTTGCATATCCACTTTGAAACATAAACTTTTCAGTCTCTGGTCGATTTCCGCAAGCGTTGCCGCTTTTTTCAGTTCACAGGTGATTTTGATACCGCCAAGAAAATCGGCAAGTTCGGGATAGGAGTCAACAATCACCTCGCCCACTTTTTCCTGAGAGACAACCCTTGGTCCAAGATTCTGCTGAATCTCCAAATCATCGGCAAAAGCCGTTAATATTGCTTCGTCGACAATCTTTTCAACTTCAGGCTCTGAGACCACGGCATCGACAAAAGCTTCGGAGAGGATACTTTTTACCAGAAATTTATTCGCCTTGCTCGTTGTTACGATAAATACAGCAGGGTTTGTCTTGTCCTGTGCTACAACAAGATTGTTTAATCTCCTGCCGGTTTTTTTAATTGCCGAAGTTACACTCTCAACCGTTTCAGAGACCCCACCCTGTAAAGTTACTATCGCAGTGGTCTTGTTGGTTGCCGTGGTGTTGATTTCATATTGTTTCTCTGATTTTTCAATACTGTAAACGTTCGCCGCCGCGATGGCAGGATTGTTCAAATCCAGACCAACTTTAGTCAGCCTGTCTCTCACCTGCTGGATCGGCAGGTCATTTTTCAGATTGATCTGAACCGAGGTGCCGCCGGTAAACTCGATATCATATTTGTTGTTCTTCGTATCATCTCTTGTGAAAAATACAGCCAGGCCTCCTATAGTTAATAAAGCGGATACACAGAAAAACACTGGCCTCAATCTCATCCAGTTTATATTCGGCTTGCGTATAAGCTGAAGCATAAACAGGTGGTCTTTTATGATTCTGCGGGATAATAAAGAATCGAAGATTACACGCGTTACAAACAGTGCACTAAACATACTTGAGACGATACCGAGCATAAGCACGATAGCGAACCCTTTTATTTCTTCTGAGGCTACCCCGTAAAGAATCGCCGCGGTGATAAACGTAGTAAGGTTGGCATCGAGAATTGTGCTAAATGCCCTTTGGTAGCCGTTTTTGATAGCTATTGCAAGCGATGAGCCCCGCTGTTGTTCTTCCCGGATTCTCTCGAAAATAAGCACATTGGCGTCAACGCTCATGCCGATAGTCAGTATTATACCAGCGATACCCGGCAGCGTAAAAGTCGCCCGCAATAAAGCCATAGATGCGAGGATAAACAATATATTCATTAAAAGGGCAATATCGGCTATCGAACCGGCGAGCATATAGTAACCAAGCATACACATTATGACCATTACCAGACCGATTAAGCCGGCTTTGACACCCTTGTCGCGATTGTCAGCGCCTATGGAAGGACCAATTGTTTTTACCGAGATAGGCGGCTCTACCAGCCTGGCCGGCAGCGAACCGGCGTTAAGCTTATTGACCATATCCTCCTGTTCGGTCTGAGAGAAACTACCCTCTATTATGCCTCGTGTGCGTATTCTGGAACGCAAATTGGGAGCCGATATCGCAATGCCGTCAAGAAGGATGCAAAGCGGCCGACCAATATTGTCGCCGCTCAGCCTGGAGAACAACTGGCCGCCTCGTTCATCTAAGGTAAAGGCAATGGCTCTTCGGCCATTCTGGTCTTGTGTTGGCCTCGAACTTGTTAGCTTCCAGCTCATCTCTGCCGAGCTGTGAAGCATAACGCCATCTTTTTGATTGCTGGCCAGCACATAGAATTTATCTCCGAATTGAGCGGCAAAGGTAGGACGATTTTCTGCATCGGCAGCCCTCCATTGCTCCGGATTTTCTATTTCGCACCATACAAACTTGTTGTCTGAGGCGTACTTGGGCCCTTTTTCTCTAAGCCTTTCGACGTAGCGGGCCATCTGGTCGGAGTCGGTTTCGGGCTGTCCGACTGTAGGAAGTATTCTAAACTCCAATATGCCCGCCCCCTTGAGCATACGCTGAAGGTCTTTGGGGTCGTCGAGTCTGCCTTTATACGGCACGTATTTGTCGTATGCGGCGACCAGGTTGTCGATAAGTTCGGCGCGGTCGGCGAATTCGGTTTTGAAATTCTCTATTGCCTCAATTCTTCTGGGTGATTCTGCGGGCATTTCCAGACAGAAATTTATCTGGTCTTCGGTCAGGTTTAGTTTGTCGAGTGCCTTTTTGGCATTTGTATATTGGGCTTTTTCGCCCGTTTCGGGTGTAAGCATTTGCTCGGTAACTTTGGCCCATTCGGCATAGTCGGTTACGTATCCGGCCAGCAGTTCCAGATTTTCCTCTGAGCCGAGGAAATCAGCCAGTGCCGTTTTGAGCTGCGCCTCATCCAGACCGGCCCATCCGTTGAGATTTTGTTTTATCTGCTCGATATCAAGGCCGGCAGTTGAGATAGTCTCTTCTGAAGTTTGTCGTTTAGCGAACAGTTCATCTCTTTTATTCTGGAGTTCATTACGCTTGTCATAGGCCTGGGCAAAATCGTTGAGAATAGTCAGCCTCTCTGGCGAGCCTTGAGCAAATCTTTCAAAGTCTACACTTCGCTGCTCGGCAGGTTTTGACATTGAGCGTAAAATTACAGCGGGGTTGATATTCTCAGCCAGCACAGCGCTGCGGGCGTCCTCAAAATCGGTCCGTTTCTGGCGAGTTTGAGCATCAGCCAGCGGCATTTGTATTTCAAAGCGGCTGTTACCCTGCGGACGCCATATAAGGTTCTGGATGTTAGCCGGATCTATTCGCCGTCGCAGGACGGTTATCATATTCTGCGATAGGTCTCTCTTTTGTCCTTCGGTCAGGCCCTGGGTGTCGATTTCATAAATAATACTTGTTCCGCCTGCTAAATCTATACCGGGCTTTAATGTCCTGTCCGGCGGATATAAAGTCCACAACGCTACGACTAACAAAACAATAATTAAAATAAATTTCGGCGTCAGATTTTTGCCCATAACTTGTTCCTTGTATTGTGTACGTTGTTACTCTTTAACTCTGGAGACATTCCTTCCGATTGCTGAAGGTACGACTTTAATTTTTGTATTATTCGATTCGTCAACTTTCAACGTAACTTCATCGTCCCTGATATCCACAATTGTTCCGATAATTCCGCCGATTGTCTGGACTTTGTCATTTTTCTGCAGTGATTGAACCATTTTTTTGTGCTGCTGTTGTTTTTTTCGAGGTCCTCTGAAAATTAAAACGTAAAATACCACTACCATTAAGCCAAGGAGTATAAACTGGCCGGGATTAAAACTTCGAGGCCTTGGCTGCGGGGCACTATTAGGGTCGGCCTGTGATTTAGTCATTGTCTCGGTCTGCTGCCGGCCGGCCGGCGTTGAGAGGATATCCGAAGCCCCTTCTTTGCCCGATGCTTGAGCTAATACCCATATATTTTTCATTTTTTCCCTTTCATTTAGAACCTAAAACCATGATTTATAACCTAAAGTTACTGGAAATTACAGAGAATTCGTGAATTATTGCGTGTTTTTTATGCCCTTGAAACCCTCATACCTTCTAATTTTTTCAGCTGACCAGTCGGCAAATTCCGATTTTTCTATCGATTTTCTTATTTTGGCCATTAGCCGCTGATAAAACCTTATATTGTGCAGTGACAGCAGAATCGGCCCGAGCATCTCTGAAGTATTAAAATAATGCCTGATAGTCCCTCGGCTATAGTTAGTACAACAGTAACAGTCGCAGCCGGTCTCAATAGGGCTTGTGTCTTCGATATGTGTGCTGTTCCTCAGTCTTAAAGGCCCATTTTCGGTAAACGCAAAGGCATTTCGACCATTGCGGGTAGGCAGAACACAGTCGAACATATCGACACCGGCCCTGACAGCGGTAATAATATCTGCCGGCGTGCCCACTCCCATAAGATAGCGGGGTTTATCCTTCGGCAAAAGTCCAGCTGTATGGAAAACTATCTTTTTCATAATTTCATGACCTTCACCAACACTCAGCCCGCCAATTGAATAGCCGTCAAAATCCATTTTAACAAGCTCTGCGGCACAATGCGTCCGCATCGGCAGATCTGTTCCGCCCTGAACAATGCCAAACAACATTTGTTTAGTATTACTATGAGCCTTTTTGCATTCCCTTGCCCAGCGAATGGTCCTTTCCATAGCCTTTTCCAATTGGTCGCGCTCACATGGAAACGGAGCGCATTGGTCAAAACACATTATAATATCAGCAGCGAGCCGATTCTGGATATCTGTCGCAATTTCGGCATTGAGATACATTGCCTTTCCGTCTACGTGGCTGGTAAACTCGACGCCGTCATCATCGATTTTCGTCAGCGAATTTAACGAAAAGACCTGGTATCCGCCGCTGTCAGTTAATATGGGATTTTCCCAGGCCATAATTTTATGCAGTCCGCCGAGCTTTTCGACCGTCTCGATGCCCGGCCGCAACATCAGATGATACGTATTTGCCAGTATAACCGAAGCGCCGGTTTCCTTTAGCTGCTTTGGTGTGATTCCCTTAACAGCACCAGCTGTACCCACCGGCATAAAAACAGGGGTTTCTACCTGCCCGTGCGGCGTGGTTAATAGCCCGCACCTGGCTGATGAGCCGCGGTCTTGACTGATTACTTTGAAGCTACTCATTTTAATAAGCTTTTCTGATTTTGGAGTTGGGAAAATAGTAAAAAAGAATCTGCTCAGCGGTTTTGCTTTTTCTTGCCATGCTTTCAGCACCGCATTGGCACATTCCGACGCCGTGCCCGAAACCTCTGCCGGATAAGAATGTCCATTTGTCTGCGGTGTTTTCTATTTGGAAAATTGCACTTTTCAGCTTTCGTCCGCTGGGATCGATGGTTAGCCGAAAGTCTTCAGCTCGCAGAAAATCGCTCTTGCCGGTCGAGCCGACAAGTTTTATCGAGGTCAGCCGGGAAAAGCCGTTATAATTACTTTGCCTGGCGGATTGGATGTCTGTAATTTCTCCAAGTTGTTTTAATCGCGGATACCTTTCCAAAAGCCTTTTTGTAACGTCGGTTTTATCGATTTGAATCATAGGCCAAAAGAAGAATTTTGGCTTAGCCACATCCCTGCAATATGGACACGGCACGCCGGTGAGCGGTTCAAAGGAATCACCGAATACATATTGGCTGTTTTCGGTATAGCCGCCACAGGTTGAGCTATAGTAGGCTGGAAATACATCGTCAGTGCCGCTTGTCTGCTTACAGGCCAGTATCTTACCATGTGTACTGTCGAGAGCATCCCATACCTGGGCTGATTCAGCTTTTACGCCGAGATAGACCTGATGTGACTGTGTTTTGCGTATGTCCCATTGGCGGGTATTGCCGAAATGTTTTTTGATATACCAGCAATAGGTCCTTGCCGCAATTGCCTGGGCTTTGAGGGCCTGCGGTTCCCAATAGTCGGGCATTTCGGCTCCGATTACACCGGCTAAATAGGCTTCAGGCGGGACCAGGTTTATTGCGTCAAAAGAATTGCCGTCAGAATTGATTATGAGCTTTAATTTGCCTCGGTAATCTTGGCCATTCAGGTTGAAAATGTGCGGCTTGTCGGGAAAAATAATTATCTCTTTAGCTGTGAAGCTGTTTTCGGCAACGACGATTTTGCCATTGGATATCTGTGTCTTTATTGGTATACCTATTCGGTCGTTGCGGATAGTGGTTTGGTCCTGCACATCAATGATACTAAAGGAACAGTTCGCTTTTAATGTGCAACTGGTAGTATCATTCAGCAGCAGAACCCTTACCCAGAATTGCGGTTCGAGGTCCATTTGAGGTGTGGTCCTGATGGGCTTTCTTTGCCTGCAGCCGGCAAAGATTGTCAGCCAAAGCATGAAAACCACTCGCCAATAGTAATTGGCCGATAGCAGATAGCGGGAAGGAAAGAATAGCATCTGAAATTTTATTCTAAGCTTTGGAAAGACAATCCGAGGTTCATAATGGATTTTTTAATTTCGTTTAAGCTTGTTACGCCGAAATTTTTACAGCCGAGAAGTTCCGCCTCTGTGTGATGTACCAATTCTCCGATTGTACCAATATTGAGCTTTTGGAGGCAGTTTCGAGCGCGAACTGATAGCTGGAGGTCATCGACGGGTTTGCTGAAGATCGCTTCATCTTCCGGAGAAACCTGCTCGGAACTTTCAGCCAAAGATAACTGTTTTTCTTCCAGGGCCATACCCAGATGTAATGATTTTGAGTCGAGGATAGCCCTGATTTCTCTAAGAGAGGTCTCTCCGAAGTTCTTATAGGATAACAGTTCTGTCTCGGTGATGTTCAGAAGATCGCCGAGTGTGTGGATGTTCATTTTTCTCAGGCAGTTTCTGCTGCGGACCGACAACTCAAAATCGGAAATCGGAGTCTCAAGTATCTGGTTTCTGTAGTCTTTTTTCTTTTCCTTTTCTTCGTCGTAAAACATTGTCTTTGAGTTTTCGATATCCTTTTTAAAGAGGATGGCCCTTTGATGATTCGGATGAGAGCTTAAGACTTTATCGATATATTGAGTTGCCTTGTCGTATTTGCCTGCGTCTTCATAAAGCACTACCAAATTCATCAACGCGCTTACATAAACAGGAGACCTTGAAGCAATCTGTTTGTAGTAATCGATAGCTGCCTGCTCGTCGCCGAGTAAATCACAACGATAAGCCAGGTGAAAAAGAGCTTTTTGATGATCAGGTGACAATTCTAAAGCGATTTTGTAATTATCCATCGCCTTTTCGTAGAGACCCTGGGCTTCGTCAAGACGGGCAAGCTGATAATGGTATTCAGCGCTTATGTTCTCGAAATTGTCGCAGGTCTTAAGTTCTCCTGCAGCAGCGTCAGAATCGGCGGCATAGCGATAGGTCGCCACTTTTTCCATGGTTATACTTAACTGGTCAGCTTCATAATCGAGGCTTTTTTGCAGAGCTTCGATTGCTTCGGCAAAGCTGCCCGCTCGGCGAAGTGCAAAGGCAAGGTAGATAAACTTTTCGGCGCAGTCTTTGGCTTTTTGTAGTTTGACGATGGCTTCGGCGTTCTTGCCCATAATAAAAAGTCCAATCCCCGTTGCCAAAGCAGCTTTTTGGCCGGTTTTTGACAAGTTGCTTTCTACTTGTTCGCTGAAAGCAATCTCGTTACTTTCACTGGAATGGACGGATTCGGCCAACTGCTTAATTTCGTCCAAAGACGGTAAATTATCGGCAAATAAGTTGATCGGGAACTCTGTAATCGGTTTCATGGGCATTTACTCCGTTTTTTATATATCATATTATAGTTTTTGTTTTGTGCGATGCGTATCGCAAACAGCAAACAATAACAAAGCAGTATAATGAGCCAACCAGTATTTGCAATAGAATTTTCTACCCACAAAATTCCGGTATCCATAACAGTGCCCTCCATAGCAAAATAGTATTTTCGTGTTTTTACCATATTTTGCCAATAAGGCTTCGAGGTCATTTGCCACAAGGTTAATTCTAACGATTAACAGCAACCTGGTAACAAAAGGCCGAGTTGCCATTAATTCAGCTATTTACACCACAAATGGCTTTCGCAGATGTTAAAATGGCTAAAGTTCACTAATAATAAAGATCCGTTTTGGGCTTCACAAGGATTTGCTGCGGAGAAAGTTATGGTAAAACCCCAAAGTTTGAGGATTATTTTAGTTGATAAAAGCGCAAAATTATGTATCATATATAGTGTAGCGGAAAATTTCTATGCGGCGAGGGAGGGGAAAAATGCGACTGATTGTAAAAAGAAGTGACGGCAGGACCAAAGAGTTTCGGTTCGGTGAAGGGCATGTTTCCCTCGGTAGAGACAAGAATAGCAATCAGGTCTTTCTGCCGGACAAAGCTGTCTCAAAACGGCACGCGGTAATCTCTGCCAGCGAGGATAGCAAGTGGATGGTTGAGGACATGGGCTCGGCCAACAAGACATATCTAAACGACCAAGTTATCAGCAAAGCCGAGATTAAGACCGGCGACGTTCTGCGTATAACCAAATTTACTATCGAAATCAATCTCGAAGAAGACGGCCAGGCTGACCAAGCCCACAGCAAAGAGCAGATGACAGATACTTCTGATATGACAAATATTTCTGATATGACAGACACTTCTGATATGACAAATATTTCTGATATGACAAACGCCCCTGATATGACAGATACCTTGGATACCCAGGTTACTCCGGCGACACTGAGCGAAGATGACAGCCACGCCGACGAAGCCGACAGTAAAGACCAAGTGACAGATGCCTCTGATGTGACAAACACCTCTGATATACAGGTTGCTCTGGCAATACCGAGTCACGAAACCGTGGTGCGAAAGCCCGACGCTGCGCACGCACCGGCTATGAGACTGGCGGCTAGGAGATTAAGCGATTTCTCACGGGCCACCGAGGCCATTTGTGCAACTAACGGCCTGGACGAATTGCTGACCACTTTGCTGGATATTATGGTAAAACAGTTCAGCGCATTTCACTGCTGGTGCGCGCTGAGGGAGCAGCCCAACGGCCCAATGACATATCACGCGGGCAAAAGACGGGACGGCCGGGCAGTTACGCTAAGCGACCTGAAGCTCAATCAAAAAATCAGCCAGGTCGCCGAAAGGGGGCAGTCTATGGTCCTGCCGAGAGTTTCAGCACAAGTGGAGGAGAAGGAACGAATCCGCTCGGCACTGATAGTATCTATAATGCGTGTCAACGGTTGTTACGGTATCTTATACGTGGACAATGCCATGATGCACGACCACTACAGTTTAAGCGACCTGGACTATCTGATGCTCCTTGCGATGCATACCGCTGCTGTGTTGAGAAAGTTTTTGGATTTGTGAGTCAAACTGGGCAGTGTTGGATTCGAATTAACTGTACCGAACTGCTGGCCGTTATCACAAAAACGACTACCCTTAACCAAAGACCCAGCACTTCCTCAGAATAATAGCAATTGTGAATAAAATTTGCGCATATGTCATTTCGACCGAGGGACCACAAAGTGGATATAACCCTTGCGGAAAATATATTTTGGATAAAAAAATCAAGATAACTTCAAAATATGCCGATTAATTTAGTGAACTTTGGCCATATTTTAGTATCCACGAAAGCCATTTGTGGTGTGAATAGCTGAATTAATGGCAACTCGGCTTTTTGTTACCAGGTTGCTGTTAATCGTTAATTTCTTGTAAATAAAGAGCTGATGTTCGTAAATTTTGGCTAAACGCCACTCAGTATAATAGACACGAAATTTTGAAAGGAGACACAAATGGTAGCAGAAAGAAATGGCAAAAGTCCTGGCGGCGGGTGCATCTTTTTGATGGCAGCAGCGGTGCTGTTGACGTTCGCTAATGCCGGCATGGCGACGGGAGAAGAAGGTGTCCAGTACTACAAAATGATTTCAACTGTAGAATATGCTGGGGCCGGTCAGTTCAGAAATCAGGTTGAGGGATTATTTACAGTAAGGGAAAAACCTTTATCAAATGATAAGGTGCAGTATTTTATTTCCGCAAAAGATTTGTTCGAGGAACTTTCGTTTGTTGTCGATAGAGGCGCCCAGCGTTTATCACAAACCAGCGAGAGTTCAGCATTTTGGACACAAATAAATAATGATTGTGTCAAGTCGCTTAAGAAAGTAACAAAGTCCAATGTTGGTAAAACCTGGAAACAAGCATTTGACTTATCATCAGTAGGGAATTCGCTTCCGGCGGAGCTGAAGTTTACTTTGACGGCGATACAAGTGGAAAGTCAAGAGCTTGGTGAGATGATTGCGGTCAGGGCCTTATCGGAGCCGTTTTTTGTTAAGCTTTCCGAAGGAACGGCTACATCCAGGATTAACACTGTTTACCTTTTTGATTCAGAGATTGAGGATATTTTCCTGAGCGTATCTGTGTTTGAGTCAACAACTACTATGAACGGTTTTAAGGAAACTCTGCGTTATGAGGTTGCGACATGCAAGGCCGATGCCGCTGGAGAATCGGTAGACTTAAAAGGTCTTGGCAAAGAGTTTGAAAGTTTCGTCGCAAAATTAGGTGTAACCAAAGAATTTAAGGTTACCAAGGCGTCAGCTTTGCCTGCCTGGGCACAAACTACCGGTTTGCAGGCAGCACAGGCAGCTAATATATGTTCGGCACTTTCCTGTGAAGGAGCCTTGAATCCTGTGGCTACAATCTCGATGCCCGCAGCTAAAGTGATTGACCTTCAGGCAAACAGCAGCGAATTACGAACCGTGAACGCCCGATTTGCAGCCAACGAGGGCGGCGGGGGCAATGGGCCATGGGAGTGGCTCGTTGACAAGGTTGGTTTCTGGCCGGCTGCCGGTATTGTTGGGGCAGGAATTGCTGTTCCAATTGCTGCCAACAGCGGTGGCGGCGGCGGGCACGCTGCCAGTCCGTAACATCAGGTGATGAAAAGGCTTAAAGTCACAAACCAAAAGCCCTGGTTGTGTAAAGGCGCCAGGGCTTTTTTTGGTATTGGTCTACGCCGGTTTGTTTCATGAGTCGTTAAGTCTTTTTTGAAAAGACTTGTTGCAAATAGGTAAATAACCACTATAATTACCAAAAAGTTTTTTGGTCATGGAGGCAATCAATTGAAATGCTTGGTAAGAATATGGAGATTCGCTCGATACAGAAAGGTCATCTTTGCAATCTTCTTATCTTTATTTTTTACCGGCTGTGGGCCTAAGGTTTCCTCTCCTGATCAGGTTACAGAATTTAAGAAGGCCGGCCCCATTCAGGCAATGATA
>Ga0272442_10003188_pt1 | contig 23168 bp, 14 predicted proteins | sample SSMForm2O_FD_200262 | JGI IMG/M metagenome (GOLD analysis project Ga0272442, IMG submission 200262) | Marine sediment archaeal communities from Little Sippewissett salt marsh, Falmouth, MA, United States - SSM-Form-2O | ecosystem: Environmental > Aquatic > Marine > Wetlands > Sediment ...
ACCCCCCCCCCCCCCCAGCTGTCAATAAGAAAATATAGGAAATTTCTGTATTCGTGACCTTATTCGACCTGGCAGATATCGAACGTCGGGTTCTGTGGAAAGGAATCCGGTCTGTTCATCAGAACGACCTTTGCTAGCGTAAGACCCCCGCTGCGGCCGAACACGGTGATGTAATGAGTGCCCTTGTTGAGCATAAAGCCCGGCCGCCATATCATCTCGTCCTCATCACACACGGGTTGTTCCAGATCCCGCATGCTGACGTGATTCCAGATCCAGGTGTTGTACGGAAGCATGCCCGACTTGCACTGCAGGACGTCCCAGATAAAGGGCCTGGACATATCCATCATCATGTAAAACGAAGGATTGATTACGAGGGATGAAACCAGGCTGAAAGCGCCCCATAGATAGTACTTGCCGGGAACATCGATGTCGAACCTGTACACTGCATAGTCGCACTGCGAAAGATGCCCGCTGCAGGCGGGAAGGAATACGCCCTTTTCGCTGTCAGTGACATCCTCGGAGACGCCCATGAGGGATTCCTTGTCGAGCTCAAGGCATATAACGGTATCATCGGGCTGATACCCGTCATCATCGCCGTCGTATGAATCGTCCTCCCCGTCATCAGGCGCTGTACTGTCGACAGCATCCCTGCTTTCAACCACCAGGAAGCTTACGGGGCTTTTCAGAAGACGTCTGCCCGGCAGCACGACCTCTATGTCATATTCGCCGGGAAGAAGAGGATCCGGCCACACCGGATCCAGCCAGGCATGAAGCTCGTCGAACTGATCCGGCGTCCATGAGATACCGGCACTTCCGTCCTCGCTTGTGAGGTATCTTGTAATGTCGCGTTTTTTATTTATGAGCCTTACGTAAAAATACCTGTCAGAAGACTCTGAGCCCTTCGAAGATTCGTCCTCTTCAACGTAATCGCTGAAGCCGCTGCCGTGTATGGTTATCTCCACCATGTCCTGTTTCGATTCCGACAGGATCATTGTGCATGGTTCCACGTCCGCTATCTCGGGCACCTCGGCCTGATAGCATCCTGCACACAGCAGGATTAAAATAAATGGAAAAAATGAAACCAGTCTTCTCATAATATGTTTAGTTTATCTGAATATAACCGGCTGTCCAAGATAAAATGAGGTGAAAAATATAATAATTTCGTAGAGGTAGAATATTTCCGCCCTTACTGTAAGCACCGCGGGCCCGAATTGCGCTTTTTCCTGTTATTTCAGTTAGGACCGAATCCGGCCTTTATCTTCCCGAGAACGTCCTTTACCTGAAGTAGCGTGGAGTCCTCGTCACCGGAATTATCGATAACGTAATCGGCCACCTCGAGTTTCTTTTCGAGAGGAAACTGGGCCTTGAGGCGTGCGTCTGCGGCCTCGGGGCTCATTGAATCCCTTTTCATGAGGCGCTTTTTCTGTTCCTCGACAGGAAGCTTCACCACGATGAGGCAGTCGAGCATTTCATGCAGACGGGTCTCAACGATAAGGGCGGCCTCGTAAACGGCAAGGCTTCCTCCTCGTTCCACAATAAGATCAAACGCGCGTCTTGCCAGCATCGCGATGCGCGGATGCGTTATGGCCTCGAGCCTTCTCCTGAGCCCCTCGTCCCCGAAGACGGCGCTTCCGAGCCTGTCCCTGTTTATTTCGCCGTTATCATCAAGAATGCCTTTTCCAAAAACCTCGATCACATCGCCGTAGGCCTCTTCCCCCGGCCTCATTATGTCTCTTGCCAGCCTGTCCGCATCGACAACGGGTACGTCAAGGTCCCTCAGCATGCCGCCCACCGTGGACTTGCCCGATGCTATTCCGCCCGTAAGGCCCGCTATCACCAGATCTTTCTTTTTCGCAGAATTCATGCCGCATCTAATATCACAGTTTAAAGCCGCGTGTACAGCCCCGTACTCCATGGGTGATTAAGCTTGCACTCGACACAGCGCCCGCTTGAACGTAAACTTCATGATGAAAGAACAATGTCGCGCCGTGATTCGTCCTGATAAAAGGAAAAATAAAAATACAACCGCTCGAAAAACCGCGTGCCGTTGTTCAAAGGAGTACTCAGATGAAAAAATATAAACCGGACGTTTTACTGTGTATTGTTTTCGCCGCCTTCTTAGCGGCCGTCGCCTGCGGCCCGGGAAACGCACCGTCACAGGGAGCACAAGGTCCCGCGACCATGCAGCCCGTCAGGCTTTCGATATCCGGCCCCTCTGAACAACTCGATATGCCACCGGCTGCCGACGGCTGGTCAGGATTCCTTGCATCGCAGAATGAGCAGCTTGAAGCGCTTTCAGGGATAATGAAGGGGTATGAAAACGTCATCCTGCTTTTCGAGCCCCCGGCCGGAGGTGCAAAGGACGAGCACGCCGTGCTCTCGTTTTTAAGGCTCATAAGCCCCCGGACTAAAGTTCTGGCCAGGGGAAATGGCGTGCTTGAAACACTGATGAGGGAAAAGGGCGAGCTTCCCGTCCGGCGTTCGTGGAAATTTTCGGGATCCACGGATATTCTGGGAAGGCCCGTTATCCTGCCGAAAAACCACCCACTTAACACGGACTGGCTGGACAACCCCACACGCATGGCGGGCGCTGATGCAGTGGCCGTGATTCATTATATTAAGCGCGATGCCGATCTCGAAAAGCTCCTGCGAAGGAGAAAGGAAAAGGACTGTTCACAGATCCTGAAGCCGCTCGAGGCTTGGCACATGGATGCCGTGGCTTATTTTTCCGGTCTTACGGCACAGGTAAACGAGGCCCTTGCGGGCAGGTTCAATCAGAGGGTGAACGCCCGCATGGATGAATGGAGAAAATCGCTTGGCGAAGGCGGGGGAGACCTGGACAGATGGTCGACCGCGGCCGAGCGATCCGCTGCAAGATGCCGCGGCGCGAACAAAAAATACCTCGACGATCTTGCCGCGTGCATAAAGAGTGCGGGCTGCGACATGCTTCCGCAGATGACGCTGGTGGACGGTGTTCAGATCGCCATGGTCGATGACGCGGACATGCTGATCGCGCCCGAATGTACAAAGGCGGGCAGTAATATTGCCGGGCGGGTTCACGCAGAAGCAGCTGCAGCCGCACTGGACACGGTCGTGTCCATTCCCGTCGAATGGAACAGGGAACTGGCAAAGATTCATCGATACTACGGCCTGCGCGCCCTCGCTCTCAGACTGTGCAGGCCTGACAGGGGCGTGAAAACGGCGTCTTCCGGGCAGGCGCTTGCCGATATCATAAACGGTTACGAAAGCACGGCCGGCAGCGAGGTCGCTGACAGCGGATGGATACGATCCGAGGGCAGGGTGCGCATACCGGGCAGGGGGCCCGCAGTAAGCCTTGCGAGACTGGATACTGCGGACGCGGCGTTTGAACAATGGGCCGAAAATGCAGAAAAGGCTGCCCGTTCAGACATCGAGTGCCACCCACGGGATTCGAGCTTTGTGGGGATACTCATTATAGATGCGGGCAGTTCCCGGGTGACGTACTCTCAGATATTCTATCCCGAGGAAATCATGTGCATAAGGGACGTCGAATAGAACAAAACTCAATTCACTAAAGGAACAGGCGTATGAATTCAGGCGGAACATGGATTAAATCTCTTGCCGTAAATGCCGCGATGCTCGCGGGCGCGACTGCGGCCGGCACGCTTGTGTCCCTTGCGGCCGTCAGGTACGGAGAGGTGGATCACAGGGTTATGGGACCATTGCCGGTGCCACTGTCCATAGCACTGTCGTTCCTGCTGTTCGCTTGTTTTCTGAGCGTGTATTACCGAAAGCGCCTGATTGAAAAACTCGACAGCGTGATCCCGCCGGAAGAAAGGGGCATCAGGCTTTTGTTCCTGCTCGTTCTCGCCGCCACCGGTTACGAAGCGGTGCGCATGTTCCTGTTCAGGTTCATTGACTTCTGGCCCACTGATCTTCCTTCCTACCATTATGCGGGCGCCGCGCTTCTGGAAAGACTGGACCCTTACAATACCGATACCCTGGGAGATCTGGCCGGCCGCAGGGTGCTGCCCTATGTATATCCCCCCCTTCTGGCAATACTGTGGATGCCGCTTGCAAAGCTCCCACTCGAGGTCGTTCACGTTATTTTTCAGATACTGAGCCTTATCGCGCTTTTTGCATGCATTAAGACGGCCCTGGATTTAACCGGCGCAGAAAAACCTCTGTCATGGGCCTTTGCCGCAGGCTGCGCCCTTCTGTTTACCATGGGGCAGTCGGTTTACGTAAACATACACCACGGCGCAATCAGCATCTTCATCACGCTGCTGATCTTTCTTTTCTTCAAGAGACTTCATGAAGGCGGGGACATTTCCGCGGGCGCTCTACTGGCGCTTGCATGCGGCATCAAGGCCCTTCCCGTACTCCTCCTTTTATACCTCCTGATCAAGAAGCGCTACAGGGCTCTCGGGTCCGCGCTCGTTACGGGTGCAGTACTGCTCGGTGCAAGCATACTCATAGTGGGATGGGAAATTCACTGGCGCTTTATCGCCGATGTCGCACCACAGCTTTCCTTTTCAAGCCATTCCAACCTCGGCTATGACGCTGTATTTCACCCTGAGAACCAGTCCATAAACGGCTTTATGAGCAGGGTCGTATGCGGGGGAAATACGGTCTGTCCATGGATCATCGGCGTCATGTGTATCGCCGTTCTCATACCCGTTGCATGGATGGCGGGCCGCAGAAGGAGTACGGGAGCCGCCGAGAGCTGTGCCGTCATTATGGCCCTTCTGCTCGTCTCTCCGATCACGTGGTTTCATCATCAGATACTCCTCATCCTGCCAGCCGTTTTCCTGGCCGTTATGTTTGCAGAAAACAAATTGCGTCCCGGATGGTGGATTCTGATTTTACTGGCTTTTCTTGCGAATCAGGCAAAGGACTCCGGCCGGCCCGTTTTTGCGGTAAAACTGTTTTTTCCATGGCAGAATGTAAGGTTTTTCTCACTGGTGTTTCTCTATTTCGTTATCCTGGCGGTATGGAAAAAAACCGTGCCCGCGGAAGATGCTGTGGACGGGAATCCGTCCTCATAACAGGGGGCGACGTGGACACCCGGGCCCCTGAAGTGTTAAATGTAACAGACACGCCCGGCATCCGGGCATCGCACTGACGATAAAGCGCTTGAAGGAGGAGAACGTGTCATCCATTTTCGGTAAATTCCAGCGGAGTCATTTCAACGGCGATCTGAGGAGTGGCCACGTGAACACAGAAGTCACGCTCATGGGGTGGGTCGCGAAACACAGGGATCACGGGGGATTCGTTTTTGTGGATATCAGGGATCGATCGGGAATTGTACAGCTCGTTTTCAAACCCGAGGTTTCACCCGGTGCGCTTGAAGTCGCTCAGGGACTCAGGCAGGAATTCGTGATCGCGGTCCGCGGCACGGTCGAAAGCCGCGGCGGCAACATCAACACGCATATACCCACCGGCGAGGTCGAGGTAATCGTAAAAGAACTCGAAATACTTTCCAGGAGCAAGCCTCTTCCGTTTCCAATAGCCCTTGAATGTGATGCAACGGAAACCACCAGGCTCAGGTACCGCTACCTTGACCTCAGAAGGCCGCAGCTGCAGAAGGCGATGGCAATGCGCTCGGCAGTGCTGCAGTCGGCCAGGAAGGCCCTTATCGACGACGGATTCCTGGAGATTGAAACACCCGTGCTCACGCGCTCCACGCCCGAGGGTGCCAGGGATTTCCTCGTTCCCGGCAGGCTTCAGCGCGGCAGCTTCTACGCCCTTCCACAGTCGCCGCAGCTTTTCAAGCAGCTGCTCATGGTCGCGGGCATGGAGAGGTATTTTCAGGTTCCCAGATGCTTCAGGGACGAGGATCTCAGGGCGGATCGTCAGCCCGAGTTCACGCAGATAGACATCGAGATGAGCTTTGCCCGTACGGACGACGTTATGGGTGTGACCGAAAGGATGCTCTCGAGGATATTCAGCGAGATAAAGGGCGTTAAAATCCCGACCCCGTTTGAGAGAAAGACTTATGCCGAATGCATGAAGCGGTACGGCGCAGACAATCCGGATGTACGCTTCGGCATCGAACTGATCGACCTGACAGATCTGGCAGAAAAATGCGGGTTCAGGGTTTTCTCGGGTGCAGCGTCCGCAGGAGGAAGAGTTGCCGCCGTTGTCATAGACGGCCCGAGGCCGAGCCGGAAGAAAATAGACGCCTGGACCGAAACGGCAAAAGAGGCGGGAGCAAAGGGACTGGCATGGCTTTCGGCAAAGGCCGGGGACGAGCTGACCGGACCTGCTGCGCGCTTTCTCGATGAAGATTCAAAAATGGCTTTCATCCAGAGGCTTGGCTTGGATTCAGAAGAGGGCGCCACGGCCCTTATAGTGGCGGATGAGGTTTACGACACTGCTTCGATCGCGGCCGGCCGTCTCAGAAGGCAGCTGGGACGCGAGCTCTCACTGATACCGGATGACGCGCTGGGCTTTGTCTGGGTTGTGGACTTCCCACTGTTTGAGCGCGACGAGGAGGCCGGAAGATGGACGAGCGTTCACCATCCCTTTACTTCGCCGCATTCGTCGGATCTGGATCTGCTTACGGAAAACCCGGCCGAAGTGCGCGCTACCGCTTATGACGTTGTTCTTAACGGTCACGAGGTCGGTGGCGGATCCATACGTATTCACCAGCCCGCAATACAGAAGAAAATATTCGAACTGCTGAAGATGACGCCCCAAGAGGCTGAGGAAAAGTTCGGTTTCCTGCTCGAGGCTCTGTCCTACGGTGCGCCCCCGCATGGAGGAATAGCCATCGGCTTTGACAGGCTCGTGGGCCTCCTCTTCGGCACTGAGTCCATCAGGGACGTTATAGCCTTTCCCAAAACCACGAGCGCGCAGGAGCTAATGACGGGCGCGCCCTCACCGATTGACGACGATCAGCTCGCCGAGCTCGGCCTCAAGCTGATCGATCAGGGTGATGAAAATACCAGGTGATATTCCAGCTCAGGCGGGCGGCATCCGTATGCACAGGTGGATCTTCCTGCCCGTGATCGCGGTCCTGGGCACTGTATTGTTGAATGACTTTGTCTGGGACGACGAGCTCATGTTCAAGTACAATCCATGGCTCGGGGATCCGTCGGTGTGGCCGGAGCTCCTGCTGCGTCGTTACTGGCACTTTTCCGCCATCCTGGATGAGGCCGACTTATACTGGAGGCCTCTGCTGAGCAGCCTTTTCTGGTTATGGGGTTTTGTGTTCGGTGCGGACGCCGCGGCCTTTCACGCACTCTCGCTGTTGCTGCACGCTGCTAGCACCCTTTGCCTATGGCTGCTACTCAGGGAGCTGGGCTCGGGAGAGGATAACGGACCCCTTGCCTCGTATGCGGCGGCCGTGTTCGCACTGCATCCTCTGGCAATGGACACGTTGAGCTTTGCAACGAGCATGTGCGATCACATCGTGGCCGCATGCGCATTCGGATGCGTGCTCATCATGCACAGGCACAGGACGGGAAAAACAGGCACACGCGCACTTGCAGTGGCTTCGGCACTCGTCCTTGTGGCCTGCCTGAGCAAGGAAAGCGGGGTTTTTCTTGCAGCCGTGCCTGTCGTCGCGTTCCTTCTGCCTCCGCGTACGGACTTCAGACTGAAGAAGGAACTGGCCCGTTTTGCTTTCACCCTAATCCCCGTTGCTGTGTATCTCGCGGCAAGATACGGCGTGCTCAGCACCGCCGGCACGAGGCTCCCCCTGCCCGGACCCGGACAGTTGATCGAAGCCGCATCCATGATTTTTCCCGCAGTGTTCAGGATGATCATCCCCTGGTCAGGAGGCCACTACATTCATGTTCCCCTGCTTCAAACCTGGTCGGCCGCGGCCGGAACAGCCACTATCGTATTGAGCGGGGCCCTGATCACGCTTCTTGCGCGCGGGAAGACGCAAAGGCGCACAGCGGCAGGCGCACTCGTATTCACCCTGCTTTTCATGCTTCCGGCGTTTCTGAACACGGCACGGGAAAACGGGATGCTGTTCTGGCCCCTGCGTTACATGTATGTTTCACTCGGAGGCCTCAGTATCGCGCTTTTCGCCCTTTTTCAGTCCGGGGTAAAACCCCGCGGTGTACGGCCCCGCAGAATCTTTCCGGTAATGATCCTGTTTCTCGCTGTTCTTTCCTTTGTGCGCCTGGCTGAATTCAGAACAGAGCTCGACTTCTGGGAGGCCGAGATATCACAGGGCGTGTCAAGGCCCGAGGCCCGCATCCGTCTCGGATATGCATATATTCACAATTCAGAGTGGAAAAAGGCCGGAGAGCAGTTCAGGCTGCTGCTTGATCCGGGAAACGGGGAAATCGACCGGGCATCCAGGGCCCATGCAATGTCCGGCCTGTGTGCTGTACAGCTCAACATGAAGAAACCGCTTGAGGCTATGAAGACGTGCGCGGATACTTACAAACTGGACAGCCGGAGGGCGGACGCCCTCGGATACCTCGCACGCGCATTCGCAATGACGGGCAACATAAAAAAAGCCGACGAGATAATTACGCTTGCCCTTGAGCAGAAGGTTTCGCCCGTGTACAGGACTTTTCTCCAGGAAACACAGCGGCTTGTTAAATTAGAACTGAAAAATCCGGAAAAAAAAGAACGGCCTGAATAACCCTTCCTACATTGTGTCGTCGTAGAACAGGGGGGCCCTTTGTTTGAGATACTCGCTGATGGCCTTTGCATCATCGGGATGAAGCTGGGTGAAGCGTATGCCCATTCCGGGGGCCGAGTCCGGTGTTGAAGGATTGAAATCGCGCACCCACCGCACTATTCCCTTGGCCGTAATGGATTTTCCCGAAGGCAGTGTGAAAGTGACCAGTATCTTGGAGTTGATGGGCTTCTGATCGAAAGTGGCCACGAATATTCCGCCTTCATCTATGTTTTCGCTGAATCCGGAATAGAACTGCGTATCGCCGTCGGCCCTCAGCTGCTCGTCGAGGCTCATCTGGATGGTCTTCGCAGCGAGATCCTCCTCGGTAGGAGCGGCCGCAGTGCCGGCCTCGGCCGCCTTCATGGCAGCGGTGGAAAGCGCCTTGCCCTTTTCGGCCACGGGATGAAGCTTTGCCAGGCACTTCGCTATGTTCTGTGTTGCAACTTCGACCGCGTTCCCGCCGTCGCGCACATCCTGAAGCTGCTGAAGCGCCTGGGCCAGAAATTCCATTGCCCTGCGGATATCGTTTATGCATTCGATATCCGTTATCTTTTTCTTGCTGGCCGAAAACAGCTGGCCCTGCGCCTTTGCAAGGCTCTGTGCCAGTCTGCCCAGGTCGAGGCTCTGTGTATCCTCGGCCTGCACGGCTTCCAGTGCTTCGCCGATAAAGTTTCTTGCTTCTTCTGCCGGATGACTCATTTTCCCACCTTGTTCAGTTTCGCCAATACTAGCAGTAATTCGGGCAGTAATAAAGATATTGCAAGCATTTACTCATTGGCAATGATTTTATTTTCCACGTCCAGCAGAGCCGAGCGGAAACCGTCACGGGCTGATTTGACTGAATCCCTGAGAAGAGAGACGCGGTTTCTAAGTCCCGCCGACAGGCTTTCCTTAAGGGCCGACGCGGCTTCTTCATCCACCGCCTCTGCTTCGAGAAAAGCTTTTTCATCAGGCTTCATCCCGGAATCCTCATGCTCTTCCAGAACGCTGAGGCACTGTCCGGTCACGCGCTTCGTACAGGCTTCTGCATCCTTTGAGGCCGAAGACCTTATTCTGCTCGAAAGCGTGAGCATGCTGACTTCTCCCAGATCCTGCACTTCGAGGGAGCATTTCAAAAACCGCACAAAGGCGGCGGCGTCCTCATGCAGCGCCTCATCGCGGCTGCCGGCGTACTCAACCCACTTAGCTGCGTGATTGTCTATCTCCCTGCCGGCTTCAGCGACCGCGGCCATGCTTTGTACCGTATCGATAATGAACTTCCATGAGTCAATCATGCCTCTGCCGGAATCATCGAGCCTTGAAAGAAGAATATCGTATTCCGGGTGGGATTCGATCCCTTCGAAGGATTTCGCCGTCCTCTGAATAAGGTTCAGGCACACGCGCTTCATGTGCGCGGCTGTGTCTTTTTCACGGCCTTCGAAGATTTCCATTACGCCGGATGCCGACGGCGAAGAGGCAATTTTTTTCACCAGAGGTGCGCATTCGGATTCATAAGCGTTGAAGGCGGATGCCTTTGCGCCGGCAAACTGCTTTGCAAAGCGCTCGTGCCCGCGGCGGTATTCCATGGAACCGTGCCAGACCCAGGCAAGGGCCGCGGCAACCACGACTGCCACGCAGATGCCGATGACGAGGCCCCTTTTCCCATGCGGTTTGAAATCTTCAGTGTCGTTCTGTGGCTCTGTCATTTTTCTCTCCCGTAAATAATATGAAAAGGAAGAACTTTTTTTATCACTTTTCTGCTGTTGCTGTCGAACTGGTGTGCGGGGCGGCCCGGCGAAGGGGGGTCCGGGCCGAGCCCTTGCGGCCGGCCGGAGCCCGCGAGCCGGTAGCCGGGGGTCCCCGCACAATCATTTGGTCGAGGCGCTGTCATGTGCTCAGAATGCCGAGCCAGTCGCCGAGGAGAAAGAGCACGCGCCCGATGAGGAGTGAAACACGGCTCATCACCGTGTAGCCGAAAGCGGCCCCGAAGCTCAGCATGAGTATCACGCTGCCCGTGCGCGCGCTTATGCCCAGGATTCCACGGTGTTCGCGTGAGAAATAAAAATAGCTCAGGCAGGTGAACGTGCCGAGAATGAGTACCATCTGCCCGAACACGTCCACCGGGTCCGCGAACGTGTTTATGCTCATCGTGGCCGCGATCTGCGTAAGCACGCGCGCCTTTATCTGCGTGGACACATTCACGCCCGCCGACACGGCCACGAGAAAAGCCACCGCGATCCGGGACGCCTGATGACCCGCTTTCAAAGGCACGAGGCGGCCGAGAAGAAGCACGCTCAGCACGAGGGGTGCAAGGGCTAAAGTCCAGCCTTCGGTAAAAACGGGGTCCAGCATCTGCGGCCACAGCACATCGTGCCATGCAAGCACAAGCATGTAGCCCGCGGCCATGCCCACGAGCAGGTGCTCGGCAATCCTGTAGACAACGTTCTCCTTATAAAGGAAAGACAGAACGGCGAGCGTGCACAGGGCCGATGCCCATACCCATGGATCATGGCTCATGCGCTTTTCTCTCCCGTTTCTTTACGCCGTTTTCTCGAAGCAAGGTAACCGATATTGCCCAGAATAATGAATAGCACGATGGCTCCATGGGCCACTGACTGTGAGTCCATGGCAGCCACGGCTGTTGATGTGGATTCCGCGTATCCGCTTTCCTGAAGCAGGATCTCGTACTCGGCCGCCTGCTGCATTCCGGCCAGGATCGCCCTCGTCTGCCCGGCCTGCAGGTAGGGATAGAACTGCGGCGCCATTACGCCCGTAAGAGCGGCAACCATGGGAACGCCCGATTCCTCGACCGCGAACTGTATCCAGAACCTGGGGATGGCATTGTTGGCTATGTCAATTACAAGGGCGACGTCGTCGTAGTTCTTCACCTCGCGCATAAGATCGAGCTTGTTTAATTCTGTTCCGCGGGCGTCCGTCCTGTAATCGAGAGAAAACGCTCGGCTCAGGTTCAGCATCACGTTCTGCGCAGAAGGAGAGTACCCGAGAAAAACATAATCTGTTCCGTATTCCCTGTCCCTGAGACAGGTATCGATGTATTTCTCGGCAATACCCCTGCCGGTTGCATGAAACGTCAGTATGACGGCCCTGCCCCCGGCCCCGAAAACGTGCTTGAGCACTCCGGCCAGCATCGGGCCGTTCTCGGCTTCGGTGTCCGGCCCGAAGTCAACGGATATGATCACGCTTCTGCCCGAAACCGCTGCGGCCTGCACCTCGTCGAAAAAGGCCCTGCTCCCCTCGGTTGGTTCTGTCTTCAGTCCCAGAGGGATGAAAAGGGGCACTGTCACGGCAGCCAGTATAATAAAATGAACGAATCTCCTGTCCATTAAGCCGAGTCTGGATAGCATGCCGTGCTTGAATGACACTTCACCCTCCCCTGCCGGTAAGGTACGTACGTTCGATCCCGAGTATGACCTTTATGGACATGGCAGCGGCACCGAGACCCACGCCTATGGTCATTGCCCTCTTTGCTCCGGCGTTCGGATACTCCAGAAGAAAGCGTGCAAGATCCACAATCCACTGCCCGAAAAGCTGCCCCAGCGGCACACGCCCGATAATGACTATGACAGCGGCCGTCAGCATCACGGTGGCGTTCAGGCTCTTTACCCTGAATGCCCTGAAGGACGCCGAGGCGATATAAAAGGCCAGTAGAGCGAACGTCATCGCCTCAAGCGGGAAAATCACGTGTTCGAAAAGATGCTGGAAAAGGCCCCCCTGCCCGGTTTTTCCGAAAAGACCGGCCCCGGCCGTTATGCATATGCCGAAAACCGTTATCGCCGAATAGGCCCATCCCTTCCTGAGCGCGGCTATTCTGCTCGTGTGCACCCTGATAAGGTTCAGCACGCCTAGAAAAATAGAAGCCGCAAGAACTATGTTCGCCCACTGATTGAGCGCTCCGGCCGCGTTACGCACCGCGGGGTGAAGCAGGAAGAACTGCACGAGCATGAAAATACCTACAGCGCTTACGAACACGCGCAGAAAAATCTGCATGCTTCAGTTACCCCCGACAAGGGAAGCGAGATCAAAAAGTCCGGTCACAGACCCTGCAAGACCCAGGATTATCAGACCGGCCGCTACTGCCTTGAAAACGTCCTGCGCCTTGAGTGCTCCCACCTGTGCCGGGTTTCTGCTCAGTGAAGCCCCGGCCGCGTACAGCTCCTCGCCCACCAGAACGCTGTCGCACGATGCAATGAAGAACGGGGCCTGCGTCACCGAATCCGTTGCCGCCACCTGCATGGCCCCTTCAGCGCCCCCGCTTTCGGCCAGAATCAGGCTCTCCGCAAAGAAGGTGCCGAAGTAGAATATGGCGGCAGGATTGTGCCTTGAAAAAAGCCCTACAGTGCCTGCGGCGTAAGCAAACGGACGGTTGGAAATGAACACGGCCGTCATGTCTCCGTCAGCCTGCTGCTCCATTGAGGCGGAGGCCTCGTCGATGATGTTGGCCGCAACCGCCTGCACCACGGGATCTGCACACGGAACCGAAATTTCCACCCTGTGCCTCAGCGCGCTGCGCGCAACCGTGGACAGCACGCTGATGGAAGAAATAGTTGAAGGCTCGCTGATGGCGGCCAGCCCGGGAAGAAAGAAAACGCCCTTGCCCAGCTCAGCGGCCGCGCCCATGCACCTGTTCAGGTATTCTAGGGGCTCGAGACGCCGTATGAAAGTGTCCCGGTCCCTTATAGTTTTCCGGACGTAATAAACGACGAGGATGATGAGGAGCCCGGTCGCCGCGGCCAGGCTCATACGTTCACGGTTAACCCATGCCTGCCCCGAAGCGGCAAAGGCCTGAGACGGCAGCATGAGAAATATTGCTGAATGGATTAATAATCCTGTTAAAAACCGCAGCTTACACATTCTGTTTCAACATTGCATGAATATTACGGATGCGGCAAAAAAACGGACCCGTCCTCAAACGGGCCGGCTTGAGCTCGGACTTATGACGGAGGTGGCGGCATGATGCTTTCGCGGGACAGGACGTCGCTCTTTGAGCCCAGCAGGTATATTATACCCGCGATGCATCCTGCGCCAATGAGATAGCTCCAGTACACACCGAGCCCCGCGGCAGCTGGCATGTACCCGGCAAGGCCCGCGATCAGCATGCCGCACACGGCATACGGTATCTGTGTTTTTACGTGTTCGATGTGATCACATCTCGTGGCCAGGGATGACATTACCGTTGTGTCGCTTATGGGGGAGCAGTGATCACCGAATATGGCGCCGTCCAGAATGGCGCCGGCCGAAAGCAGGAATATTTGCAGCCCGCCCATATGATAAGCGAGAGGGAGAACGGTTGGAATGAGTATACCCATGGCTCCCCAGGAAGTACCCGTTGCAAAGGCCACGCCCCCGGCGAGTATGAATACACTGATAGGGAACAACAGGGGCAGCATCCTTCCGGAAAGTGCCGAAATCAGATACTCGCTCGTACCCAGGTCGTCGCACACGCGCCTGATGGACCACGCGAGTATGAGCAGGCCGATGGCGGGTGCCACGCCGCGCGCGGACTCAAGCCATGAGCCCGCGACAACGCCGGGATCCAGAGCGAACTGCACCCTTCTGCCAGTTTTTTCAATCACGGCCCTTGTGATCATTGTTATTAACAGAACAATTCCGAGAAAAGCGATAAGGACCATGGAGCCCGTGACCAGGGCGTCTCCCCACATGCCATTTTCGGCCCTTATTCCCCCGCCTGCCCTGAGAAGGGCTGCGCAGCACAGCATGATGCCCGTTATTATAAGAGCGGCAAGATAGTCCCGCGCCCGTACACGATTGGCCTTTTCGGGCCCTGTTTCGTCCTCAGAAGTCACGACAATGAGCTCGCGGCGTCGTATGAGCGCAGCGGCCGCGACCACGAGCGTTCCCACCAGGGATGAAATCATCAGCACGTAACCGCCGTCCGCCTTTTCAAAGCATCTGGAACACCAGGTGAAAAACGATGCGTTCGCACTCTCGCGCGCCCATGCCGGATCCGAAGCGAGTTCGAGACTGCCGCTGATTACCTGTCCCACCAGGACGAGCATCAGTACCAGACCTACGGGTATGACGGCGACCCACCACGCCGGGGACACTCCGCGTGACTTCATCAGGACCATGGGATCGTATGCCTCGGACTTTCTTGAACCCACGAATCCGGGAGATCGTCTCCTGGCCTCAATCTCGGCCTTCAGCATTGGACCGAAGTCCCTGCCCGAAGCCGCTATGGCCGTGACGAAGAAGATGGTAAACAGGCAGTAGAACCTGCTGGGCAGTATGTCCAGGAATATGCCGTATCCTCCCATTCCAAGGCCTATCTGCGAGGATACCTCTTCAAACAGCCCCACTTCGTAACCTATCCAGGTGGAAATGAACGCCAGCCCCGCTATGGGCGCGGCCGTGGAGTCAACGATGTAGGCGAGCTTCTGTCTCGACACCCTGTAACGATCCGTTATGGGCCGCATTGTGCTGCCCACAACGACCGTGTTGGAATAATCGTCAAAAAATACGGCCAGGCCCAGAAGCATGGTTGAGAGCTGAACGGATTTCGCACCGCGTGCGAGCCTTGTAAGTAGTTCTGCGATTCCTGCGCTGCCGCCGGCCACGGACGCTATCTTAACAACGCCGACGAGGCATATCGTGAAAATCAGGATGGCGAGGTTGAACTCGTCGGAAAGGGATTTCCAGACATAGTTCTCAAGTGCGTACGAGAGGCCCAGAGTCCAGTCGAATCCATTGGATAATATCGATCCCAGCCACACTGCTCCGGCAATCGACAGAAGCACCTTGCGCGTGGCAAGAGCTGCCAGCACCGCAAAAAGCGGTGGCAGTACGGACCACCATTTTACGCCTTCCTTGCTTACGGAAGACAGGCAGTTGCCCGCGGGGCCGGTTATTCTCGCGAGCAGTATGCGGCTCTTTTTACCCGAATTCACAACGAGCATGGGAACATCCGATCTTCCGTCCGCATCCGGCCTGACAACATCGAGGCGTACGCCCGCTTCCTGTGCGGCTGCCGAAGCACCCGTCATGCATGCCGAGTCTTCCTCGATGCAGAGGTTTTTCCCTTTCAGTGAGGCATCCAAGATGGCCTGAGAAACAAGATCCCTGCAGGCGGATTCCGAAGGAAGGTATTCGATCCTGGCTTCCAGTATCTGGAAAAGCGTGATTATAAAAGCCCCTACTACGGCCCATATTATTATTCTGCGAATCATCTGCTCACTGTCGATACAAGCTTTATCTCCCTGCCTGCCGCATTATCAACCTGCATGCAGAAATTTACAAACTCTTCATACGCATCCGGCTTGATTCTTCCGCCCGATATCTCAAGGCTCCTCTTCAGCTTTATGCCGGTGTCCGATTCCGAGTATTCCATTCTGAAACTTCCGAAAGAACCCTCGATGTCCACCGGACCGGGCAGAGCGTGTGCCCTGAAATCATCACCGACATCCATATGAATTTTCACGGACCTGTGCACTGTCGCCGGAACCATCAAATCCGTTTCCCTGTATCTCTGCCTTGCAAACACACCCGTCAGCGGAACGGCGTAAAGAACGGGTACATACAGGCTCTGCCCCTGACTCCTTGCAAACCCGGGCAGATGAGCCTCGTAACTGATGACGAGGGGTGCGTACGCGTCCCCGGCTCCGATGACGTCCAGATCCTTCAGCTTTGCCCCACGAAGTATGCTGCCCAGGTAATTTTCCTCGAAACGCCTGTTCCAGTCGCGCCTGCTTATACCCCTGAAAGCCTCGCGCCACTGAATCGCATGCATTCCCGTAAGGGTTTCCCGGATGCGGGCTTCGGTATCGCCTCCGGATGAAATCGAGATTTCAATGCTGACAGAGCGGTCGTCAACGGGCACGCTGCCGGGACCCGTCATTATCCTGCGCGGCCGTGCGCCGAGCACGTATGCGGGCCTGTTCCTCAGAGCGGGCGGCAGGAATCCATAAGGAGCATCCTGCGACCCGCACCATACGAGCGTTTTTCCCGCCAGCACGGCAAGAATCCTGTATCGTCCCGAATCCGCCACATCTGTGTCAGTCTCATCGGTGCCGAATGGATTTATGTACACGAGTCCGGCATCATGACCCAGCGCCCTGAGCAGAGAGTAAACGAGCCTCGCACGCGATCCTCTCTTGTCCGAAAGCATATGCGATGGTGCGGACTCGAGATCGTTCTCCTCTTCGATATTGCTGACGGTCCATTCGTAAATCAGCCGCCCCGCTGTATCCACGTCATCCTGCGTTGCCTGACGCACTATGCTGCGGGCCTGCTCGACGACGGCGGGGGATACACGGTGCCTGTCCATCATCAGATCCGAAAGCAGCAGTGCGTATTTTTCCCAGTCCACACCGGCCGTTATCCTGATGGAAGGCAGGTATTCATTCTTGTGCGGGCCCATTGGTTCGGCGGTTGCAGGTCCAGGGCCGCGCACTCTCCAGGAAACCACCTTGAGCGTACCCATCTGTTTTTTATCACAGGGAGGAATATCACCCCTGGGGTCGAGTTCATATTCCATGTCCTGTGGCATGATCACGTAAATCTCCGAACGGTGAAACGTATGCTCGAAGTCCTGGAAATAGAACCGCCCGGTATCGAACCCTCCTCCGTAATAGGGTGAAGGGCCGAAGGCATGAATGTATTCGCTTTCGATGAAGTCTCCAACCGCGAGCTCCGGAAAACTGATGGAGTCCTTTCCTTCAATGTCCTGCGGTTCCACTATCCTGCCGTCCGGCTTGATGGTCCTCAGTGTCAGTATGCGCACGCCCCGGGGTAAAAAAAGTTCGCCGTTTCTGTTTACGCCCTCTTCGCTGAGAAGGTGCACTATCTGGTGAATCCTGATAAGGCGCGACCCGTCTTCGAAAATCCTGTAAACGGCCCTGTCCAGCACATAGACGGAAGCGCTGTCGTAACCCGGTTTTGAATCCCTGTATTCATTCATTATCCGTTCGCCGTCTATTCCGTAGGAACCCATGACGGCGTGCCCGTCGAGGAAGTTCTTCATGTCGCGCATGTGAAAATCCGGCCCCGGGCCGGTCGCTATGCTGTCCAGTGCGAAAGCTGCCGCGGACTGTGTGCCCCGGAGGGAGAATTTCAGATCAACGATGCCGCCCGGGTCACGCTTCAGTGCTGCATCGTCACCGGCCTCTTCCAGGACTTCAAGAGCTTTTCCGATTCTGCCCGCACCAAGAGCTGACCGGCTCACACTGCCGGCCATTGATCCGGCTGCGGGAATTCGTGCGGCCGCTTTCACGTATTCGTCGTAAGCATCGTCCCAGCGTCCGGCGGTTTCGTACCTTTTCGCCACCATCATCGAAGCCACGTCGCACTTGTCGAGCCTCCGTGCAATGCGATCCATTTCCCGTGCAATACCCAGCTTCGAGGCGAGTGCCCAGGCCGTTCTGTACGCAAGACACGAATCAGGGGCCAGGTCGAGCAAAAATTCTGAAGCCTCCATTGCCTCCGGTATCCATCCCGAGTCCAGCGCCGTCATGACAAGCCTGCTCCAGACCAGGGGTTCATCTGGGTTGAGCTTCGAAGTTTCTCTGAGCATCCTGAGGGCATTGTCGGCACGGCCCGCCGTTTCCTCCATAAGCGCGAGCTCCACGCCCGCCATCCACAGATCATCGCGTTCATCGAGCGCGCCTGAATAGGAACTCCTCATTCTGAGGTCTTTTTCCTCCACCGGAAGTGACGGATCCTTCTTCACTGTCTCGGCGTCGAGCAGGAGAACGGGGCCCGACTCTCCATACTGCTCAAGTATCGCATCGATCATTCTTCTTGCACGGAAACTGTCCCCGTCACTCAGCGCCCCCAGTGACGCGGTATACAGCCCGAACACATCTCCGGGGATTTTCCCGTCTTTCTCCATGACGCCGGATGCCGATGCATAACCATAATTCGACCGGGCCCCTTTCGTGCTCTTTCCTGCAACCGCCCGGCCCCGTGCGTCCATAACTGCAAGCGCAAACCAGGCGCTGTCGTATCTGCAGGGTATTCTGAGTACCACCTTGTGTCTGCCGGCGGGCAGAAACACGGGAATCCTGCTCACGAGGGGCATGTATTTCTCGTGCGTCATGCGCCTGTAGATTTCCACATCGTCTATCATTAAAATTACGGGGTCAGTGCTCTCCAGCCTTATAAAAGCTTTGACGTCCCCGGGTATATCAATGGTCGAGGCGGCATAGAAGCTGCCCGAGCTGAACCTCCTGCTGATGATGTTTATCCTTCTTCCGTTGCGATCCACGTCCATTGTCGCTACCCGGCCGCGGCCGGGTCCGAGATCGTAATACCGCCTCCATGGCCCCGGGTTCTGAGGCTCAAAAGCACGGTCGAGTTCAAGAAAGGGAAGGGAGCCGAAGGGCCCCGAGAATTTCCAGTCCAGAATGGATCCCGAGGCTGCCAGAAGCTTTTTTTCCTCGTCGAAAAAGCCCTGCTTGCGTTTCTCGATTGCCGCAAGCTGCAGAATGATAAAGACGGCGTTCGCGGAAAGGTTGCCCGGGTCCGACATGATGCGGCCAGCCATCCTGGATATGGCCTTTCTAAACCGCGGCTCTTTTTCCACGAAAGCGCCCAGCGCGCCCGCGGCTGCATCCGAAATAGCAGATGCAGCCGCAGCTGAGGCCGCATCTGCGGCTTTGTCTTTCCTGATAATGTCCAGGGTTTTTACATATGCATCAAAGGCCTCTGTGCTGTGGCCCTGAATATCGGACATGTCTGCAAGTACAAACCACGCAGTTTCATCACGCCTGTCCCGTTCAAGGGCCATTTTCAGCATTTTGCGCGCGGCATCAAAATCTCCCCGTACCAGATACGCCTCGATACCGCATTCGGTGAGAGTGTCAGTATCCGTGCATTCGAGCTGGCTGCCTGAATCGCGCAGCAGGCTTTTTTTCTGAATGCATGCCGGAAGAAGTATAATCAGAAGAGCTGTGAACCTGATTGCGGATTTCATTCAATTCTCCCTGGCGACAGCTATGGTGCGCGCAAGAATACCGTCAACCTTGATGCAGAAATCCCGGAATGCTTCGTATTCATCCGCAGCGATCCTGTCAACGGACAGTGTGAAAGTGCGCCTTGCGAAAATGCGTGGGCCCCTGGCCCTGATCTCCAGTTTCATCTCGCCGAACTTCGAACGGATCACGGCAGGCTCCGGGAGTTCCCTTACAACGAAACCCTTCGGAAGCCTGACCTCTATCGAAAGATCCGAATGCCACGGCATGCCGGGCATGAGGTCGTGCTCCCTCGTGGACAGCCTCGCGTGAGACGCGGTCAGGTTGAGCCCGGGCGCCGGTTTAAAAAGAAGCACTTTATCCTCCACCCGGGCGAAACGCGGAACTTCGGCTTCGCAGCTAACCTCTACGGGTTCTTCAATATCGTCGAGCTGAACGAAATCCAGTTTGAGAATCTTCACGCCGGGGAAATGTTCTCCAAGATCACCTGCAAAGCGGTGTTCCCTTGTGGCCTGTGACTCGTACTTCATGCGCCACAGAGCGGCCCCGGAACCCCTTATCTCCCAGCTGCTCGCAAGGTGTGCCGCGCCGTCCTTTTCCAGTGAGACTTTGAGCGACTGCGTATATGAATTTTCGCGGGCGTCGTTTACGGGAATCGTCGTAAGATTGTATTCATCCCTTCCGATCGTAAGTGCCAGAGCGCCCTGATCACCGAATGGCAGTTCCCCTGTGCCGTTGTGCTCCGCAGTACCGTCCAGCCACAGGTCCTGTCCCGGTATGTGAACGATGGCATGATTGAAAACAGCAAGCGAAGCAGGCTCGGTTTCAACCATGCCCAGATCCCGCGTCCTTACCAGGACCATCTCGGCTTCTATTCCCGCGAGCCTCAGCATCACGACCATCAGGCCGGCCTTGTCCTTGCAGTCTCCGAAACCCCTGGCAGCCACAACCGAAGCGGGGTACTGCCTGTATCCATGGATTCCGAATTCAAGGGCCACGTAACGCGTGTTTCTGAGAACCCATTCATGAATCGCACGGATTATGTCCATCTCCGACTTCAGTCCCTGCGCAAGCCGCCCGACAATGGACCTGATTTTTTCGTCCGCCCTGAGCTGATCGCTCACCAGTCCCCTGTACCATTCTCCCAGCTCGTCCCATGAGGAATAGGTCGATACATGTATGTACGAACCCGTTTCCCCGTATCCCGGCATGCCATGCTCCATGATTATGCGCTCTACATCGGCGGCCTCGAACACGTGAAGAACCTTTTCATCCCTTTCGATCCTGCGCCTGTCCAGGTTTTTGATTCCCCGGGTGTTGAAATAGAATTCCCTTTGAGCAGGCGTTATAAGTACGTATCTGAACAGATCCTTTTTGAGCGCGCCCTGAACCTGCGCGAAATCGCCGAAGTAATCATTGAACATGTTGCGCCCGGCCACATCGTCGAGGCGGTAGACGATTTCCACAATGTCGCCGCTTTCAAGCGGAGGCATGTCCATTACGAGCGCGTACACGTCGTAGTACATCTGGTACCAAGGCTCTGAAATGGAATACGAATAGGTTCCCGCAAGCTCCGCGGTTGTACCGTCCTCATGATACACGCGTGCGCGTTCTATTCTCACCCGCTGCGAATCGGGCACGTAAAGCACCTGATGCTGTCTCCAGTCCCTGGCCCCTTCTTCAGACAGTATTTCAACCGCGACCTGCCTGTGTCTGGACCCCAGCCCGTTGTCGTGAACCTCCACCACTTCGATATCCGCCAGTATCCTCGCATGTTCATCGCCTTCACCGGTGCCCCTCATGGCGCTGAATTCTCCGGGATCAACCAGGAATTCATCCGCGGTTGAAGCGTCCTCGGGTTTCAGATGTTCGATATACTCTCTGAGCACGGCGTCCTGCGGTTTGAGACTGAGAGCGTGCATCAGGGATCTTATGCCGTTTTCGCTTTCTCCCTTCCTGAGCTGAACCAGCCCGAGGGCGGCCCACAGCTCGGCTTCGTGTGGAGCCGTTCTGCACGCTTTTTGAAGAATCTCTTCGGCCTCCTCACGCATGCCTGCGCCTTCGAGTGCGCTCGAAATATCCATGTAGATATTCAGCTCAAACGGCGAAAGGGCCAGCATGGCCCCGGCGTGCCTTTCAAGCGCCGCACGGTTTTTTCTGTGCTGCGCCAGATCGAGGAAGTGCCTGTGAAGATCGATATCCGAATACCAGAACTTGAGGAATTTACGGTTAAGCCCGTCGGCCTCTGCATACACTCCCGCGCCGTGAGCGAGCGAGCGCAGAGTGTCCGTGACCAGAGCGACATCGGGCATGCCGGCGCCGGCCGAGAGCGCCTTTTTCCATGCAGAGACCTTGAACCCCATTCTCGCCTCAATGCGGAGAAGCAGAAGGCGGGCTGGAAAGTATCCGGGCGATTCACTGAGTATCCTGTTAGCGTATTGTATCCCCTTTCGAGGTTCAAACCCGGCGGCCTCGAGCTCAGCCATTCTCATCATCGCCGTCAGGTTTTCCGGGTCCTGCCCGAGGGCCTTTTCAAGCGCTCTTTTTTCCTCGTTGGTATCCGACGCCACGTCAGCCCACAGAACGCAGTTTTCGACCGTAGGCGATTTTTCCGCGGCCCGGTAAGCGAGATCGTGTGCGCGGTGCTTCACCTCATCGTCCGCTCCTGTCTCGAACAGGTATCGCGCAAGAGCTGCCATTGCGTCCGCGCTGTCCGGTTCCGCCTTCAGCCTTTTCTCCATCAGGTCGAGCGTGGAATCGATCCTGTCGATACTGTCCGTCCCCCGGGCGCATACGTCCGCCTCCGCTGTTGTGTCCGGGCTTATTGAAAAGATCATGTCCGGCTTGTTGCCGTCCGCGTCGACGAGCCTTGCGAAAAATCCCCATGATTCGGTTGTGGTGCAGCTTTTAACAAGTATCCGGTTATAACCTTTTTCGAACGTCACCCGCGCTCCGAGCCTGTCCGGGCTGCCCTCCCGGTACTCGTCATCTTCAAACACCATTTGCCCGTTGAACCACAGCTTCAGGGCACCGCCGCCGGCCGCCCAGATCTCCACCTGTCTCTCCTCATCGCTTCTGACAAAGGTAAGGGCATAGGCGCACACGTTAATATTTGGATGAAGGGCGCTTTCCAGGTGAACATAACCAAAGGGATTGATCTCGGGCAGGGCGCGCCAGTGCACGGGTCTGTGCTTTCCCGCGTACGCGGTCCTGAAGTCCGGGGCGCAACCGGTTTCTTCCTCGGGCTCGAACTTCCGCTCGAAACCCGTTTTTCCTTCGTTGTCAAAGGGACCTACAATGAGCCACCTGTCGATGAAGCCGCTTGATGCGTAAGCCTTTTTTGCGTCATCCAGGTCTCCGGTCCTGATCATGGACAGCCTGAGCATTTCCTCAACCCTTGAACGAAGCCGGAAACTGCCGCTGGAAGCTTCGAATATGCGTTCAAGTGCATAAATCATGTCTTCGGGAGTAACGAGGTCCCACATTGACCAGATTTCAAAAAGGCGGTTTTCAGCCTCGACGTCACCGGGTGATTCGATGACGCTCTCGCACAGAGTGTCCAGCCTTGCGGCAAATGTGTTTGATTCCGCGCAGGTCCCGACCAACAGGCATGCCAG
>Ga0272442_10003189_pt1 | contig 23166 bp, 13 predicted proteins | sample SSMForm2O_FD_200262 | JGI IMG/M metagenome (GOLD analysis project Ga0272442, IMG submission 200262) | Marine sediment archaeal communities from Little Sippewissett salt marsh, Falmouth, MA, United States - SSM-Form-2O | ecosystem: Environmental > Aquatic > Marine > Wetlands > Sediment ...
ATCCCCGGAGCCGATATCGGGCTTTACACTGGTGACCGGGAACTCTCGATCTTTATCCCCCCGATCTTTCGAGCTGAAAGGGAAACGGCGGAAAAGGCCCCGGAACCTGCCGCACCCCCCTGGATCCTGCGGGCCTCGAATGCGGCCCCCGTTCCAACCGCCGGTCTCTTCGGAAGGCACCTTTGCCTCTGGGGAAGCCACGGCTGGTTTTACGACGCCCGGACCGATCTCAGGTGGGAATGGCAGAGACCCCGCATGTTCACCATCGTGGAGGACCTCCTTCCCAGCTCCTTCATGATCCCCTTCATCCTCCCCATGGTGGAAAACTCCGGCGGGGTGGTCTGTTACCTCCGGGAACGCGACTACCAGACAAACGAAGTGCTCGTGGACGACGGGGACGGCAAATCGAACGGGGAACGGGGGATCTGCGAGATGATCCCCGCCGCCGCCTGGGAAGAGGATGATGGACCCGGTTTCCAGAACGGCCTGGCCCCCTATTCCGACGATTTCAATCCCCATACAAAGGGTCATCATCACGTGGCCCCGGTATCCTCGACTCCTGAGGGCCGGGTTCGCTGGATCCCGAACATCCCTGAAAAGGGGCGATACGGGGTATACGTATCATACAATATGGGGCCTGATCGTGCCAGCGATGCCCATTATATTGTACATCACCTGGGAGGAACCACGGAATTCCGGGTCAACCAGCAGATGGGAGGCAATACCTGGGTTTTCCTTGATTACTTCCTCTTCGACAGGGGAATGAATGCTGAAAAGGGCTCTGTTGAACTCACGAACCAGTCCTCCGGCAAGGGAACCGTATCCGCCGATTGCGTCAAATTCGGGGGCGGCATGGGGGACATCATCCGTGCCGGCCGCACCAGCGGGTATCCCCGATACTGCGAGGCGGGACGTTACTGGCTGCAATACGCAGGGGTCAAACCCGAGCTGGTTTACAAGCTGGGATACGAAGGCGGTGCGGATGGACCGGATTACACGGAGGATTACGTTTCCCGGGCCGAATACGCCAATTTTCTGAAAGGCGCCCCGTACGGCCCCAATCCGGACCGCAATTTCCCGGGCCTTCACGTTCCAGTGGATCTGGCCTTCGGGTTCCACACCGACGCCGGGATCAGCAGTGAAATCGTGGGGACCCTGTCCATTTATACGGAAAAGGACGATGAAAAGAATCTGACCTTTCCGGACGGGAGTTCGCGGCTGGACAGCAACCGGATGCTGGCGGATTTGATCCAGACCCAGATCGTGGATGATATACGCGAGAAATATACCAGCACCTGGAACCGGCGGCAGCTGTGGGATCGCAGCTACAGCGAGAGCCGGCGGGGCAACATGCCCTCCTCCCTGCTGGAACTCCTCTCACACCAGAATTTCCATGATATGAAATACGCCCTGGATCCACGGTTCCGGTTCGATGTCTCGAGGGCCATATACAAGGCCTTTCTGAAGTTTCTCGCCTTTCAAAACGGTTACGAGCCAGTGGTTCAACCCCTGGCGCCGACCCACTTCTGCATCACCCGTCAATCCCGCACATCGGCCCTTCTCCGGTGGCGCCCCAAGCCCGATCCCCTCGAACCTTCGGCCGTGGCCTCGGGTTATGTCGTTTACACCCGCAAGGGTCCGGATGAAACCCTTTCCGATTTCGACAACGGCGTTTATGTAACAGGTACGGAGTACACTGCGGAAAACCTCGATCCGGAAGAGGTCTATTCCTTCCGGGTAACCGCATGTAACGCGGGCGGGGAGAGTTTTCCCTCGGAAACCCTGTGTGTTCGAACCGGAGAGGAAACGGAAAACGGGGAGGGCATCCTGATCGTGAACGCCTTTGATCGCATCGCCCCCCCCTCCACCATCATAAAGCAGGGATATTCGGGTTTCGACCGGAAGGACAGGGGGGTGGGTTACATGGCCACTTACGGCCTGACCGGGGACCAGTGGGATTACGATCCATCATCGAAGTTCCGCACCAACGACGCCCCCGGGCACGGGGCCTCGGACGGGAACCTGGAAACCCGCATGGAGCTGGGAAACACCTTCGATTTCGCCGTCCGACACGGGGCCGCCATCGCGGCGATGGAACGATCCTTCGATTCCGCAAGCGACGAGGCGGTTCGGGACGGCATGGTGGATCTGGCTCGATATGCCGTGGTGGACTGGCTCCTGGGTGAGGAGCGAACCACACATCCCCCCGAGGGTTTCGAAAAGAGGGGGGCTCCCGACCGGATGAAAAGCGAGTTCAAGACACTCACCGCCCGGGATCGGGAGCTCATCGGGATGTATCTTGAGGCCGGGGGTAGCCTGTTTCTTTCCGGTGCTTACGTGGGAACCGACCTGGCCGGCGTACCGGAGGCAACTTCCGAGGAGAGGAATTTTCTCCAGAACAGGTTAAGGATTTACTGGACCGCCAACCAGGGAAGCCGGACCAACGACGTTTTCGCCCCCCCGGAGGGCCCCTTCAAAGGGCTCGAGCCCTTCCATGTCAGCTCCGGTCTGGGAGAGGACGGCGTTTACGGGGTGGAGCTGCCCGATTCGATCAAGCCGGCCGCGGCGCCGAAGAAAGCAAAGGATTTCGAAACCTCGGAGACCATACTCCGTTACGGGGACAACCGCTGGAGCGCGGGAATCGCCATGAAGAAACCCTTCCGGGTGGTGGTATTCGGATTCCCCTTCGAGTGCATCACCGGGGCGGGAAGCAGACAGGTGGTTATGAAATCGATTCTCGATTATTTCTCGGAACCCTAGCCCATCTTCCGCAGTTTTGAGACCGCGGTTCAATAAAATCAATGGTTTACGTTGAAAATCAGTGAAAAGTCGCCACTACATTTGGCACCCGAAAAGGGGGTCAGACTCTCAGTTTTGAAAGATTTCCGCATAACAAGATTATTATGACACTTTCATCCGCCCCCTTTTCAACAATGATCAAATTAACTGATTTGTGTTAGTTTCTTCTAAAACTGAGAGTCTGACCCCCTATCCCTGCGTGTTATATCAGTTCCGTAAACAGATCCAGGTAATCGAGGAGAAGGCGGGTGATGAGGAAGTTGCCGCGGATGTGCTCGCGGCCCTTTTCCCCCATTTCCTTTCTCATGTCGGAGTTTTTGAGGAGCTGGACGATCCTTCCCGCAAACCCTTCAGTGTCGTCCGGATCGAGGAGGAATCCGCTTTCCCCATCCTGGATCTGAAGGGGGATGCCCCCGACGTTGGAGGCGACCACGGGGGTTTTTTTCCAGAGGGCCTCGGTCACGGTGAGCCCGAATCCTTCCTTCAGCGATTTCTGGATAATCACGTCTGAGGTGCGTTGGAGGACGTTCACAAGGATGTTATTCTCACTTGTGCTGAGGATGATATCGCGATTTTGAAGGTGCTTGTTGGCTTTTCGTTCGACCTTTTCGTAGATCTTGATGGCCTCGGGATCGTCGGAGGCCATACTTCCACAGAGAATCAGGCGGCAATCCACTTCCTGCTTCACGAGTTTATAGATATCGATGACGCCCAGGGGATCCTTCCATTTGTCGAACCGGGATATCTGGGTGATAATGGGTTTATCCTGCGGGATCTTGAACTTTTTCAGGAACTTGCCAATTGTGGCCTGATTGATCTCCTTGTTTTTGGGGGAGAGGGGATCGATGGCGGGGCGAATGATCCTCTGCTGTACGGGGAGGTCTTTTTTCCTGTACTTGTCGTCGGAAATGATCACGGCGTCGTACTTGAGGATGAATCCCTTGATGAAGTCCCAGAGGTCCTGGTGGGGATGAGAGAGGTCGATGTGACAGCGCCAGATCCAGGGCTGTCTCTTGCTGTAAAACTTGATCAGGGGCAGGGGCTGGGGGTCGTGGATGACGATGCAGTCGTGATCCAGGTGGGTGTAACGGGAGAAGGAGTGGTTGGTTTTCTCATAGAGACGTTTTTTCATTTCCGAGAAGTTGATCTTTTCTCCCTGGAGGGCATTGTGGAATTTTTTGGTGATGGTGAAAAAATCGGAGTTGCCGTGCAGGTTTCTCCAACCGGTGTCGAACCCGGTGTCGTTCATGAGGGGAACCATGGAAAAGAGCATTTCAGCGACGCCGCCCCCCTGGGCTGTGGAGTTGATGTGGATCACGTGTTTGCCGAACAGTTTCCCCCCTTTCTGATAAAGGGCGTGAATGACGTCGTCACCGATAATATAGCGATAGTCTTCGAGGCGGTTCATATCGTCTCGACCTCCTTTGGTTTTTCTTGTTTATTGATGTAAAGGGTTTGGGTGGGATAGGCAAACTCGATGCCCTTGTTTTCGAAATTCTCCTTGAGGGAGAAATTGATATTCTGCTGGATGTCCATGTATTTAGTATAGTCGCCCGTTTCCACGTAGTAAACAATTTCGAAGTTCAGGCTGAAATCCCCGAAGGAGGAGAAATGAGATCGATCCAGTGTGGCGCCTTCGATCCGGTCGATGGTTTCCCGGATGATATCGAGGACGTCCCGGATGCGATCCATGGCGGTTTCGTACGTGACGCCGATTTTGAACACCACGCGACGGCGCTGCATGAGTTTATAATTTCGCACCCTGGAGTCGGTGAGGTCGGAGTTGGAAAAGATCAGTTGTTCCCCCCCCAGGCTTCGAACGCGGGTGGTTTTGATCCCGATCCGTTCCACTGTTCCGAGGTAATCCCCCACGATGATGAAGTCGCCGAGTTCGAAGGGGCGATCGAAGAGGATGGAAAAGTAGCTGAAAAGATCTTTCAAAAGGGCCTGAGAGGCGAGGGCCACGGCCACTCCCCCGATCCCGAGGGTGGTAACCACGCTGGAGATTTTGAACCCGAGGTTATCGAGGAGAAAGATGAAACCGACGATCCAGATCAAAACGCGGAGTGCGGGGAAGAGGCCCCTGAGCCTCTGTTTTTCCGATTCCACGTCGGTTTTTCCCTTTATCCAGAGCCTTGTGAGGGCATACTCCGAAAAGGCGATGACGAAATTGATCCCCATACAGGTAAAAAGAAGGAGGCCAAAGATGCTGAAGGCCTTCGCGATGGACCTGTGGAGAATGAGGCCCCTGATGGCGAGGTAAAGAACGCCGAAGTAGAAGAGGGGAAACACGGTTTTCTCCCCGATGCGTATGATGAAATCATCCCAGTCGGTGCGGGTCTTTTCCGCCCATTTTACGATTCTCTTGAGGATGTATTTTTTCAGCATTCGGATGATAAAAAACCCGGCCAGCAGGATGAGCAGGGAAATGAGGTAGTCCGATACCCTGTTTTGGAAAAATCGATCCTGCATTACTCTGTTAATGAATTTGAGGGTTCCCTCCATTTCAACGGTTCCTTTCAAAAAAAATGAATTTGCGTTACCTGTTTTTCCCGGTCAACTCTTCCAAAAGATTCCTGACATTCCTGTAAGAGTCAAGGTTATACCTGGCCCGGGAGAGGTGAAGACCGACTTTGATGGTATAGGCATCGTCGGGCACGGCCAGAAAGATATCCTCGTCGGTCACGTCGTCACCCACGGCCATGATAAAATCCCATTTTCTCCGATTGAGCCACCTGAGAGCGGCGCTTCCCTTGTTGATTCCGGCGTGTTTGATTTCGATCACCTTGTTGCCGTCCATGATCTCGAGGTCGCGGTTTTCCGTGAGGTGAATCAGGTTATCCTTGAGTTCCGCCACCCGGATGGAGGCAAGATCGGAATCCACCCGGCGATAGTGCCATACAAGTGAAAAATCCTTTTCTTCGAGCAGGGCGCCAGGAGTTCTGTCCACGTACAGATCGAGTATGGGGCGGATCTCTCTTTTCCAGTCCTCCTTGAGACTTTCCATGGTGAACCAGTCCCCTCCCCTTCGTTTCAACCAAACGCCGTGTTCCGCAACCAGGTTCACCTCGAGGGATCCGAACCAATTCTCGAGGGTTTGTTTATCCCTGCCACTGATGAGAACCAGCTCGTTTCCCTGTTTTCGGGAGATGCGATTCAGGAGTTGGAGGAGCTTTTTATCCGGTCTGGCCTTTTCGGGTGTGGAGGCAAATGAAATGAGGGTGCCGTCATAATCGAGGAAGAGGAGGCGGGTTTGGCTTTTCCGGTAATCCCGGAGGAGTTGTTTTTGCACTTTGGGGGAAAGTTTTTTGCCCAGAAGCCGTTTCTGCCTCTGTTTGACCTGATCGAGCCGCTGCATGAAATCGCCGGCCCACTTGGAAACGTTGTATCGCTTCAATCGTTCCTGCATGATGGTATTGTGCTTGATCTGTTCCCGGGCGTCCATGGTCAGGGCCCTGTAAATCGCATCGGCAACGTTTTCTTTTCTCTTGGGATTGACGATAATGGCCTCTCCCATCTCGCTGGCGGCGCCGGCCATTTCGCTCAGGATCAGGACCCCTTTTTTGTCTCTCCTGGCAGCTACGTATTCCTTGGCGATCAGGTTCATGCCGTCCCTTACCGGGGTTACCAGGGCCACATCGGCCAGGTGATAGAAGGCGCTCAGGGTGTGAAAGGGCAGGGAACGGTACAGATACCAGACCGGGTTCCATCCGATGGTGGCGTTGGTCCCGTTGATCCGTCCCACCAGTTCTTCCACCTGGCGCCGGAGCCTGACGTATGTTTCGACCGTGGTGCGGGAGGGGACGGCCACCAGGATGAGGGTGACCTTTTCCCGGAACTCCGGATGTCTCTTCAGAAAGGCGTCAAAGGCTTCGAGCCGTTCGGGGATTCCCTTGGTATAATCCAGTCGATCCACGGACAGGATAATCGCGCTGTCACGGATCTTCTTGCGGATTTTCTTAATTTCCTTCTGCACCTCCGGGAGGCGGGCGGCCCCGGCGTATTTTTCGAAATTGATCCCCATCGGAAAGGCATCCACCCGGACGATGCGATTATCCACCATGATCCGCTCGATAACGTGTTCGTGCCCGAGGAGTCGCCGGACGCTGCTCAGGAAATGGCGGACGTAATCGTGGGTGTGGAACCCGATCAGGTCGGCCCCCAGGAGGCCCCTCAGGATCTCCAGCCGCCACGGAAGGATGCGATAAATCTCGAAGGAGGGGAAGGGAATGTGATGAAAATACCCGATGGCTGCGTCCGGCATCTTTTCACGAATCATCCCGGGAAGAAGCATCAGCTGGTAGTCGTGAACCCAGATGGTATCGCCGGGTTTGACCACCTCCATGAGGTGCCTGCAAAAGAGATGATTCACATGTTTATAGTGTTCCCAGTGTTTCTGATCGTGAACCGGGCATTCGGTGAAATAGTGAAACAGGGGCCATATGGTTTTATTGCAGAATCCCTGGTAGTACATTTTGAGGTCTCTCCTCGAGAGGAGGACATTATGGCAGTTATGTTCTTTTTCGAGGGTTGTTTCGATCTCCCTTCTGTTTGCCGTGGTCAAGCTCTCGGATGGAATTCCGCTCCATCCCACCCAAACGCTGTTATTCGCGTGTTCAAGGGAACCGAGCCCGGTGGCCAGCCCCCCGACGCTTTCCCGGAAACGAAAACTTCCCTTTCTCTTTTCCACGGTGACGGGAAGACGGTTGGACACAAAAATCAATTTACTCATAACGGTTTTACCTTTCCAGACAGGGTCTTTGATCCCGGATCATTTCAGTGCGCCTCCCGTGAGTCCCCGGATGACGTACCTCTGAGCTGCCACGGCGATCAGGACAAGCGGCAGGCAGGAGAGAACCGAGGAGGCCATGATATTGCCCCAGGGGATTTCGCCGTGAAGCCCCTGGAACAGGGCGATCCCCACGGGAACCGTCCTGGCGCGATGATCCACGGTGAGCATCAGGGCGAATAGGAACTCGTTGAAGGCAAACATGAAAAGAAGAAGAAAGGCCGATAAAAACCCGGGCAGGGTAATCGGCACAATGACTTTGAAAAAGGTTTGCCACCGGGTTGCCCCATCCACCAGGGCCGCCTCGTCGATCTCCCCCGGAATCTGCGAGAAATACCCGAGCAGGATCCAGAGGGCCAGGGGGAGGCTGAATGCCACATACGGGAAAAACAGGGCCCGATACGTGTTGATCCAGGAGGCGGAGCTCATGATCTTGAACAGATACCCTACGATGCAGATCTGCGGAAACATCGAAAGGGCCAGAACGCTCAAAATCAATATCGTTCGACCCCGAAATCGAAAACGGGAAATGACATAAGCACACATACCTCCAATTATAGCGCTGATAATAGAAGACAGACTGGAAACGATCAAGCTGTTTTTCAGGTAATCCGGGAAGTGGAGATTTTTGTTCCCCAGAATGTTCGAGTAGTTCTCCATTGTAAACCGGAATCCCCCCCGGACGGCAAGATTCGGGCTCGAGCTGAAAGAAACCGCCACCATCCACAGGAACGGCGTAAGGAAAAACAGGAGAAAAAAACAGATCCCGAAAATAAGAAGGAGCCTTTTCAAAACTTTTTCCTTCACAACGCCGCCTCCCGGAATCGACCCGTCTTCAGAAAGACAAGGGACAGGATAAAGGCGATCAAAAACAGGGAGATGGAAACCGCACTCCCGTAACCGAAATCCCCCATCAGGAAATACCCGTAACCATACAGGGAGACCGGTGTGGTGGTTCCGCTCGGGCCGCCTCCGGTCATGATGTAAACGATATCGAACACGCGAAGGGCGTCTATGGTTCGAAACAGGAGCGCCACGATGAGAACGGGCCGGACCGCGGGCAGGGTGATATACAAAAATCTCTGGAAAAGCCCGGCGCCGTCGATCTTCCCCTGTTCATGGGTTTCCCCGGGCACGGCCTGGAGGCCGGCCAGAAGGATGATCGCCACGAAGGGGGTGGTTCTCCATACATCCGCGGCCACCAGGGAAAAAAGGGCGCCGGACGGAGTTCCCAGCCAATTCACCTTTTCACCGAAAAAACGCATTGCCAAAATGTTGGCCAGGCCGTAATCGAAGCGGTAAATAAGCTGCCAGATGCGCGCTCCCACCACTGCGGGAATGGCCCAGGGGATGAGTGCGATCCCGCGGATCAGGCCGCGTCCGGGAAAGGTTTCGTTAAGGACCAGGGCCGCCCCCATCCCGAGGATCATCTCGAAACCCACGGACAGGAGGGCAAAAACAAGGGTGAATAAAAGGGATTTCAAAAAGCGGGAATCCCGCAAAAGGCGGAGGTAATTCCCCGCCCCCACAAACTCCCGCTCCATAAAGGAAACGTCCCGGAAAAAGCTGGTATAGAGGGTTCCCAGTACGGGAAGCAACACGAATAAAAGAATGAAAAAAAGGAGCGGAGCAGTGAACAGGGCAATATTTCGATGGTCTTTATTCATACTCGGACCGGGCTTTTTCGATATCCTTTTCCGCGTTCTCGAGGGCCTGTTCGGGACTCTCCCGGCCGGCGAGAACTCCGTTCACATACTGTTGGAGGATGGAGGAAATCCGGGTATAGTATGGAACCGGGGGGCGGGCCACGGCGCCTTCCAGGGCCTTTTTCAAAGTTCCGATATGGGGGATCTCGCTATTCACCCGGGGATCGTCATAGATATCCTTCCGGCCGGGATTCCATCCCAGCTCGAGGGCGAGCCTCTTTTGCGTTTCAAAGGAGGCGATAAACTCAAGAAGCCTTGCGCTTTTTTCCGGGGTATCGGTAAAACGGGAGATCCCCACGTGCCATCCCCCGAGGGCGGCGGCATGACGCCCCTCCCGGAATCGGGGAAGAACCGTCAATCCTGTCTTCCCGCGAACCGTCGAATCCTTTTGCTGGTGCAGTTTCCAGGCATACGGCCAGTTTCTCTCGAACAGGGCGTCGCCCCTCTGGAAAAACTGCCGCACCTCTTCCTCCTTCATTTCCGTGAACGTGTTGGGAGGGGAGATTTTGTGTTTGTGAATCAGGTCCCTCATGAAAGCCAGGGCCCGGATATTCTGCTTCGAAGCCACGGGGAAGGATTGCTCCTCAGGGCTCGATCGGAAAAGTTCGCCTCCCCCGGATGCGGCGAATTCGAGGAAATTACAGATCAGTCCCTCGTACTGGGCCCCCTGCCATACGAACCCGTAGAAATTCGGATGATCGGCCCTTTCGCCCTCCTGTACGATCCGGGCGGTTTCCAGGAGTTCCTCCCATGTTTCCGGGGGAGAGGCGCCGTATTTTTCGAGGAGGTCCCTGCGATAATACAGGAGCCCGCAATCCAGGTAAACCGGAAGGGCGATCAGGTTTCCGGAGCGGTCCTTATCCACCTGCTCGATCACGGGACGGAAGAAATCGTCTGTATTCATCAAAAGGGAATCCAGTGAAAGGAGCCATTTGGAGGCGGAGAACTGGGGAACCCATGCCACGTCCATAAGAAAGACATCCGGGTCGTTTTGCCCGGCCTTGAGGGGGACGACAAGGCCCTGTCGTCGTTGATCCGTATCCGTGGGTTGACGGATTATCGTAACGGGGATTCCGGAGGCGTTTTCGAAATCCGCGATAAGGATTTCCCAGTATGCGATTTCACTCGGGGCGCCCCCCACGGCAAAGCTCACCCCGCTTTCCTCCCTCCTGCAACCCACGTGGAAAAGGGCGAGGAATAAAATTAGGATGAGGCCCTTTTTCATTTACGGAACCTTTCCATGAGTGCTGTGAGTTCCCTATGGAAACATGATCAGTATACCTGAGAATACGATATAAAAAGAAACGCCGTCAAGCTGCAATCCGGGGGGGGCGGTTTGGCGGGGTCAGTCTTTGTTATTATCGGGGGGAGTGATTTTTTTCTTAACGTCCTCGAGATCCTTTTGAAGCATGGTGAGGAATCGGGTGTGGATTTCATAGAGTCGCCTGAGGGCGCGGAATTTGGCGATCAGGAACTCGACGCATCCGATGAGGGTCAGGATGATCGCAGCCACCCAGAACAGGATGAACCAGTAGATCACGGGTTCTCCCATGGGGATGAGCTTGCTCACTGTCAGGATAAAACCGAACCCCGCGATAAAAAGCAGAACGATCAGTCCCGTCTCCCACCACTTCACGGACACCTGTTCCTTGAGCCGGTAAAGTTCCTCGATATCCTTGATCTTGACCACGGCGGACACCTCCGCCTCGAGCTGCTTCGGGTCGATGGGAAAGGAATCCTTTTTCATGGTTTCGTCTCCTGATATTCAATCCTCAATCCTGGTTATATATGAACCCATTTCATGGAGATCCATCATGCATTATTCGAAAAACAGAGCTGGGGAAACATTGAAGTGTTTTGCCAGGATTTGAATATGTCTTTTCGAGAGTGCTCTCTTACCGGATAATATCCGACTCCCCAGAGACCGATCCCCCAGAAGTCGTCCAAGATCGGAGGAGTGCATATTATGATGTTCGAGCAGATCCTTCAGGATCTCGACAGGGGTAAAATCGGATGTTTCGATCCGGTGATACCGGCTCTCATAGTGTTCGATAAGGGCGATTTTGATCTGCAACAGCTCGCTCAGGGGTTTATCGGGATTCTTTGCTGCTTCCATCATAAGGGGCTGGACATCGGAAAGCATTCGATCGTAATCTTCTTCAGAACGTATGGCCCAGATTTTATCCCGTTTTTTCGCATGTAAAACACGCAACATGATCATGCTCCCCTAAAATTTATTCTTCCATCGACCCCGATCATATTCTGCATGAGTAAGAACATCCAGTATGAATAACATGCCGGAATTATAATGGATCGCGGAAATGATTCGGAATGCGTTGCCTCCTATATTAAACACGAAAACGCGACTTCCTTTATCGGTTCTCACCTCATCAGCGCTTGGAAACGTCTTGCGAACATCAGAAGGAGAGTTCCAACAGGTGGTTTTGACAATTTTATACCATTTTCTGAGAGACGTCTCCCCCTTTGAATGCCGCGACCAGAAAGATTTCAGTTTCTTTTTTGAAATCACTCTCATTAAAGCATATCCGATGTGACTTCTAATATAACTGGTGACATTTTGTCAATAGAAATACAATTCTCCAAATGGCGACAATTTCTGCAAGCTTCAAACTTTGAACTTTCCCCCCTTCTTCCCCCTTGACCCGGAGACCCTTCCGGGAAGATATTACCCCCATTACTTGTCGAATATTACGAGGGGGATCTTCCATGAAAAGATTTCTGTTCACAACTGTTCTTTTTTGCCTCTTCAGCTCCATTGTTTCGGGTGAGGGGGGGATCATGCGGATTCTGCCCGGGTCGGCTCCCGCGGTTTTTCTCCCAAAGGAAAAGCTCGAGATTGCGCTCGAACCGGCTGGAGCCGATGCAAAAAAATCGTGCCTGGAAATCCGCGACTACAAAGGTCGAATCGTGTTCGCAAGGGAATGCCGGAAGAATAAAGCCGCGGGATCACAGAAATTCACGATCCCCATGAACCGCTTCGGAGTTTTTCACGCGATCCTCACCCTCCACGATGAAAAAGACGCCCTTTTAAAGAAAGAGGAGCTCACGTTCGCCCGCATCCGGGACGTCCGGCTGAAAAAACCGAATCCCGATTCCCCCTTCGGGATCGGGGCGTATTATGCCATGCGGTTTTCTCCCGGAGAGCTCCCCATCGCCGCGAAAATCCAGAACCTCCTGGGGGCGGCCTGGGATCGCGACGAACTGCTCTGGGATATCGTGGAACCGGAAAAGGAGAAATGGACCTGGGAGAAAACCGACCGCGCGATCAGGACCGCCCGCGAAAATAACATCCTCATACTCGGGCTCCTCGATTACTGGGGGAAATGGACCACCCCCCTCACGGATCAGGGGGTCGCCGATTATGCCAACTATGTAAAGACCATGGTCTCGAGATACAGGCCCGGAGGCGAATTTTCGAAACTCGAGGGATGGAAAGACGGTTACGGCATCTCCCACTGGGAGATCTGGAACGAACCCGCCACTTTCTGGACCGGCTCCGGAGAGCAGTTCGGGAAACTCATGAAGGCCGCGTACCGGGCGGCAAAACAGGCGGATCCCGATTGCCAGGTGTTTTTCTCTGAGGCCGGAGAGGCCTTCAACCGGGGCGCCATCGGTGTGGCGGGTCCGGATTCCCTCGACGGGGTCACACCTCACTATTACTGCCCGCCGCGAAAACCGGAAGAGGGCGGCGTGGATATTGCCATGAAAAACACCCCCGGAAACTTCGAAAAACTCGGGGTGAAGGGAAAGCCCTTCTGGGTGAGCGAGTTCGGGTGGCACTCCACCATGGATCCGGGCCAGATGTCAAACCAGGCAATTTGCCTGGTGCGTTCCCACGTTTACGGCCTGGCCGCCGGGCTGGACAAGTTCTTCTGGTACAACTTCATAAACGATACACCGAACAAAAACGATCATCACTTCGGCCTGATCAATCGTGAAGACTGGACCCCGAGGTACGGATTCGGGGCGTTCGCCGCCATGGTTTATTTCCTCGAGGGAACAACCTTCAAATCCAGGATCGAGATCGTCAAACCGGCCAGGATCTTCGTGTTCGAAAAGGGATCCGGAAGCGTCGGCGTTCTCTGGTCCAGCGGGGCCGACGGAACTCTCGAGGGGGATGGTCTGGAAGAGTGTGAGATTTTCGACATGATGGGAAATCCCCTTCCCTCGAAAAAAGAGATTCCCCTGGGAGAGGAACCGGTTTACCTGGTGGCGGAAAAGGCTTCCGGGGAAGAACTGTCCCGAAAGCTGGAAAAGGCAGAAGTAAAAGGCATCTCACCTGCGAATCTAGAGATCTTTCCCCTTTCCGGCGCCCTGAAAAACCTGCCATCCGTGACCGTCGGCATCGAAAACATGGGGCGGGAAACCATCGGGGGAACGCTTCGTATCGAACCGCCGGAAACGTGGGTTGCTGAAGCAAAATCCGTAAAAGTCTCTCCCCTGGCCCCCGGGGAAAAGGCGCGATACGCCTTCCGGTTCGAAAAAATGTCCCCTGCAAAAGACAACCTGTATCCGGTCTCCGTAACGTTCCGGGACACTCGTGGAAACGAGGCCGTTCACAGCTCCACCCTCTCGGAGCTGGTGGCCGCATATGGAACGCCCTCCATCGACGGGGATGAAACAGACTGGGAAAAGGCCCGGTTCATCACGCTCGACAGCATCGATTACGCGGTGGGGCTGGTTCCCTACATGGACTGGAACCTCAGCACCCGTTTCGCCCTCATGTGGGATGAGGAGAACCTTTATTTTCTGGGCATTGTCCGCGACAACGCGTTCGACCAGGTAAATACGGGGAGCCTGATCTGGGAGGGGGACAGTTTCCAGCTCGGGTTCGATTGCGCGAACGCGGGCGAGTCTCTCGAGACCGGGGAGGGGCAATACAATTACGGGCTGGCGAAAACAAAAAAGGGCGATGAGACCTGGTCCTGGCCCGTGGGACAGAAAAAGTCCGACCGGCCGGCCGGCGATATCCATTTCGTGTTCGGGAACCCGAAAAAAGACACGTATATTTACGAGGCGGCGATTCCGAAAAGACTCCTTTCGCCGCTCGAGATGAAAGATGGCGCAAGATTCGGTTTCACGCTTCTTTTAAACGACAACGACGGAGGGGGCCGCCGCGGCTGGCTCGAGCTCACCCCCGGCATCGGCACCGGGTTCAACCCCTCTTACTTCACCAGCTTCACCCTGGAGAAATCCGTGGATTGAGAGAAGGGATAAAAGCTGAACAAATCGTGAAGCGGGATTTTTCAGGTTTTTATTACACGATAATGCAGCATCGTGCAATAAGGCTTTGGGTATGTGCAATAAATGCAATAAGGACGTATTATTGTGAAAAGAAAAAAGAAAAGAGCCGATCCGTTGAGACAAATCACAAATCCCTCCTGAGGCATGGGGGACAGGATTGATTTAAGAACAAGGATTAACGATTTGTGATGTGCGAACGAAAAATTACAAATACTTCGAAAATCGTACATCGTTGATCCTTGTTCGTAAATCAAATGCATCCCCCTTAAGATGACCGCTTAAACGCTCACAGTACGTCCTGAGCGAAATCGAAGGGCTCCCCTCTTTTGTTGCTTCCTCAGGCCGCCTTATGAGATCGTATCAGAGTAGGTCCACAAATGCCACCATCGACCGAGAATCCAGACGAACAGGGCGTCACGGTATGATCCCGCCAGATTGCCCTCCCAGTCCCAGTAGCTCGCTCGAAACCACATTATTCCTTTGCTCGTGAAATCGTACCCGAGAAGACAGCCGTTTTGGAGACCTATGAGATGTTCTTTTCCGGTATCGGAATCTATCTCAAAGTTCTTTTTCTCTTCGGGAACATTGTCGATATCGAAATAGATCTCCTGAAATTCTCTCCGAAGGGCCGCACTCACGAGCCTTTTCTGTTCAAGGGTCAGCCACTGGAAGGTCTTGTCGTCAATGCATGCGAATTCGAACTCCGTTCCCTCAATGAAATGGACGTTTTGGGGAAGAAACCTGTTGATGGTTCAGATTCTTGAGTTCTCCGAAAACATGACGTAACTCAGAATCTGCCATACGAGAAGGAGGCAAACAGGGATAAGAACAAACACAATGCGGGGAATCTTACGCACATTTACTCCTCATATATGATTATAAACCTTCCCATCATTGCAAGGTCATAAGCCCGAATATGACAAGATTCGTCCAGTGTCATTATAGATCCTCTCTTTATCCATAATATGCAGCCCATTCCGGATGAGAACAACTCCGGCGATGATAAGGAAATCGAGTGCCGGGAGTTTCATCTGACGTCTCTCTCGATAACCGGTTATTTCCCGTTTGCCAGCCTGTTTATCAACCACTCCTGATCGCCCGAGTCGGGAAATGTTGGATGAACTCCCTCTCAATCCCTTTTGTTATCTTTTCCATTTTCCGAAGTGCCTTTCAGATTTGACACGACGAGATTCCTCTGTTCATTGCAAAAGAGAACAATCCCGATGATTCCCAAAATAATTCCATAAACTCCGATGCCTTCATGACTGTTGCGTTTAAGGTAAGCAAAGCCGAAACCGATTAACATCAGGGCGACCCCGGTTAAACCTGAAAGTGACATTAAACAATAACCTCCGAATATTAAGGGGAGATCTTTATAAACTTCGGGGAGAGAAAGCAAGGAAAAGCGTAGGGTATAAAGATGCGCGGCGGCATTATGGTTAAAGATAAAGTTGACGAAATGATCTCTTGATAAAACGCAACAATGAGTGATCCGTCTTTATTTTTCACAAACACGAAAAAAAATTAAAAAAACTCAATTTTTTATTTGACAATCGATTTTTCTCATATAAATTAAAAAAGAAATTTTGTGGATAAGCAGGGTTTTTTCGTTTTCTCTATATTCATATAATACTGTAATTGCTGGAGTTGTGAAGGGATCAGCTTCGATCGTTGAGAAGGTAGAAAGTTGGAGGGATGCTTTCAAAAATAAGCTATGAAAAAAACAAATTTGGGAGGTAAGAGTTATGAAAAAAGTGTATTTTTTGGGTCTTCTGATATTACTTATTGTATCGAATCTTTTTGCACAGATTGATAACGGTAAAAATTCATTGAAATCAAGTGGATTTGAATCTGGAACTTTTACACAGTTAACATTTAAAAGTCCAGATTATGCAGCCTGTCCCGTTTGGTCACCTGATGGTAATCAGATAGTTTATCATATCTTGGATAGAGGATTATGGAAAATATCATCCTCGGGGGGGGATCCAGTACAATGCACTACAGGACAATATGACGTCAGTGGATGTTCTTGGGGAGAATCCAGTATTTTATTTATGAGGGGTGAACATCAATCAGGGGGTTCTATATATTACCGGGTTTGGAAAATGAATACCAATTGTTCTAATGCCACTCAACTCACAACAACCGGAAATGGACAGTGTGCCCGGTTTTCCCCTGATTGTACCAGAATATGCTATGAATCTAATAATGATTTGTGGATGATGAATTCAGATGGTTCTGGAAAACAAAAAATAATGGAAAACACTACGGCTGGGATTAATGCTCAAAATGGTCTTTATTGGTCTCCTGATGGATCCGAAATAGTATTTTGTGCAAACAATGGTTCCCCAAACTGGGATTTGGCTCTTTATCAGATAAGCACAAGTGGGGGGACTCCTATGCAATTAACACTTGGGGATGGATCAGAGTTTCCTGTATGGACTCCAGATGGTAAATATATTATCTTTAATTATAAAGGAAGTATTTATGAGGTTCCTTCAACCGGTGGTCCTCATTCTACATCTTCTTTTCAACTGATTCGATCAAATACAGAGGTATCTGATATCAGTAATGATGGCAACGCTCTGGCAGTCATGGTTGAAGATAATTATAATTGGGAAATAGGAATAATAACAAAACAAAGTGGCAGATTGCCAGCACCTGATCTGTATAGCCCATCTAATGGAGAAACAATAAATACTGTTCTACCAACTCTTGATTGGTCGTATGTAGAAGGAGCTGATCATTATTATATGGAAATATCAAAAAGCGATGATACAGATATAAATGGCTTTTTTACATCTATAGAAGAAGCCGCGATGCCCTCTAAAAGTGAAATCACCCTCCCATCAGGACATGAACTTGAGGATGGTGTTACATATTATTGGCATGTATATGCTGCGAATAACTGGATTGGTTATTGGAGTGGAATGTGGCATTTTACGATTAATAAAAATGGGAATACTCCTCCAAATACCCCTTCCAATCCCAGCCCGATTGACGGCGCAACTAATGTATCGCGTACGGCTAATCTGGATTGGAGCTGCTCGGATCCGGACGGGGATACGGTTTACTACACGGTCTGGCTCAGCAAGGGCAACAATACCTTTTCCGACTATGAACGCATCAAGATCGACGCGACCGGTTCGAATGCCGATCCCGGAACCATGGATCCGGACGCGCACTATTACTGGAAGGTGCAGGCAGACGATCATAAAGGCGGGGTGACATCGGTAGAAAACTGGGATTTCTATACCGAAACTCAGAATCATCCCCCCAATACCCCTTCCACCCCAAGCCCGAGCGACGGCGCAACTAATGTATCGCGTACGGCTAATCTGGATTGGAGCTGCTCGGATCCGGACGGCGATACGGTTTACTACACGGTCTGGCTCAGCAAGGGCAACAATACCTTTTCCGACTATGAACGCATCAAGATCGACTCGACCGGTTCGAACGCAGATCCCGGAACCATGGAAAAAGACGGGCACTACTTCTGGAAAGTTCAGGCTGACGACCATAATGGCGGTATATCAACCGTTGACCACTGGGACTTCTATACCGAAACTCAGAATCATCCCCCGAACACTCCTTCCACCCCAACCCCGAGCGACGCAGCAACGAATGTTTCGTGTACGGCTAATCTGGATTGGAGCTGCTCGGATCCCGACGGCGATACGGTTTACTACACGGTCTGGCTCAGCAAGGGCAACAATACCTTTTCCGACTATGAACGCATCAAGATCGACTCGACCGGTTCGAACGCAGATCCCGGAACCATGGAAAAAGGAGAGCACTACTTCTGGAAAGTTCAGGCTGACGACCATAATGGCGGTATATCAACCGTTGACCACTGGGACTTCTATACTGAAACTCAGAATCATCCCCCGAACACTCCTTCCAGCCCAACCCCGAGCGACGCAGCAACGAATGTTTCGTGTACGGCGAATCTGGATTGGAGCTGCTCGGATCCGGACGGCGATACGGTTTACTACACGGTATGGCTCAGCAAGGGCAACAATACCTTTTCCGACTATGAACGCATTAAAATCGACGCGACCGGATCGGATGCAGATCCCGGCACCATGGAAAAAGACGAGCACTACTACTGGAAGGTGAAGGCAGACGACCATAATGGTGGAGTAAAAACGGTTGACAGCTGGGATTTCTATACGGCGAGTTCAATAGACTATCTCATCGAATTGAAAGACGACGTCTTCCTGAACGGTTCCAAGAGGACCTCCATTGACCTTGCCCCGGGCTCCAATGTAAACGGGAGACTCGACTACACCCTTTACAATCCCTCATGGCATACCAGCGCAGTCCACAAGGTCGTCATCGGCCTTCGAGACGGATCCGGCAACTGGGTTGGAGGCGAACCACTGATGATCGATTCCACCACCGCATCTTCGAATGGAAGCTTTCGGAATGATAAAGCTTTCGGGGACATCACCGTTCCTTCAACAGGGGGAACTTACTATCTCTGGGCAAAATCCGTCCTTACCACAAGCAATTCGGTCGCAATAACCGAGTTTAAGAATGTAAAGACAACAACCGATCAGAAACTCGAGAAAAAGATTGCCTCAGTAATAGTTGGCGTGAATTTACCTTTTCTGGGGATCCTGACCAAATACGGCGACGTTTGGGGAGCAAATTGCCAGGGGGTGTCCCCATTCCAGAATCCCACCCGTCGCGGTTGGCCGGGTTTCACATTCGATCCCGTAAATCGACACTATGTTCTCACAGGCGATGTTAATGGTGACGATACCCTCGATCTCATACAGGTCACACCATATACAGATGTGTGGGTTGCTCTCAACAACGGGTATTATATTCAACCGCCCTCCCGCTGGGGATGGCCGGGTTTCCGTTACGATGAACGGGGCGGGTATGATGGATTCCTTCCCCTTTCAGGCGATTTTAATGGAGACGGCAAATGCGACCTGGCACAGGTTACCCCCGACCGCCATATTCATGTTTCCCTGAGCGATGGCACGAAATTCAAAAATCCCGGTGACTGGGGGGCTGTTTACAACTGGGAAAACTGGTTCCGCTTTTCCTGTTTCTCACGAGCCACCCACAATCTTACCGGGATGATTTCTCTGGCCGGCGATGTAAATGGGGACGGGAAATGCGATATCATCGAGATATCATCCTCCGGGGAGGCCTGTGTTGCATTGTCCAATGGTTATCAGTTTATAACCCCGCCCGCATGCTGGGGATACCTGGGATTTTCCTATACTCCATACGACGGTTTCTATCCCCTGTGTGACGACGTTACCGGCGACGGCAGGGCCGACCTGATTCAGATTACTCCCCATAAAGACGTTTATGTCGCACCATCGAATGGGAGCGGTTTTAATCCTCCAGATCCGTGGGGATCCCTGAATTTCCATTACTACGAGTATGCGGGGTATTACCCCCTGACGGGCGACGTAAACGCGGACGGCAGGGCGGACCTGATACAGATCACACCGCACGGAGAGGCATGGGTGGCCATCTCCGGGGGATGGTACTTTGATAATCCCGAATCGTGGGGCAAGCTCGGGTTCCTCTTCAGCCGCGACAATCATTACCTCCCCTTCTACCTCGGGTACTGATACTGCCGGGTTATAAAGCGTTGAGCGGGAAGAGAAAGGCGTCCGGCGTCCTGCGGCTTGCGGCCTGGCCTGGATAATGGAATGATTTCCCAAACATTGCCCTGTTCTTCGAGGGGGAGACAATCAGGATTCGTAAACTCCCCCTCTATTTCTTGTTTTTTTTCCCTTGACCCAACCAACAGATTCCGACTAATATAAAATCGAATGTTGGATAAGTCGAATTTGGCGGCGTGATATTCTATTATGTATGTTCACCGAACAATAGAATCGTACTTGAAAAAAGGGACAGGGAACTTCCCCGTTCTTCTTGTAACCGGCGCCAGGCAGGTCGGTAAAACCACCCTGTTAAAGCATCTGGCGAAAGCAAACCGCAGATATGTTACGCTGGACGATCCTTTGACCCGCTCGCTGGCAAAGGAGGATCCTTCTTTATTCCTCCAGCGTTTCCCGCCCCCGGTTCTGATTGACGAAATTCAATATGCACCGGAGATTTTCCCCTTAATCAAAATCGCAGTAGACAGGGACCGCAAACCGGGACTCTTCTGGCTGACCGGTTCCCAAAAGTTCCACATGATGAAACACGTTTCCGAATCCCTGGCCGGACGGGTTGCCATCATCGATCTTCCCGGATTTTCGAGAAGGGAACGTTCCGGTGTGAAGGCATGCCATGAACCCTTCATCCCGGGCGGGAAATCCCTGGATCAAAGAATCGCGACGTCCCCGCCGCTTTCGCTGAAAGCCCTATACAGGCTTATCTGGCGGGGTGGTTTCCCGGAGATGGCGCTTCGGGAAGAGATGGATGCCAACCTGTTTTTCAGTTCCTACGTTCAAACGTATCTCCAAAGGGACGTAAGGGATCTGGCCAACGTGGGAGACGAGATGACTTTTTTTCGTTTCTTAAGAGCGGTTGCATCCCGCACCGGACAGATTCTCAATTATGAACATCTGTCACGCGATGCGAACGTCAGCCAGCCGACCGCCAAAAGGTGGCTCTCCATACTGAGGGCCTCCGGATGCGTTTATCTCCTTGAACCCTGGCACAGTAACGTCATGAAACGCATGATTAAATCACCCAAGCTTTATTTCACGGATACCGGGTTATGTTCGTGGCTCCTGGAATGGACCAGTCCCGAGACCCTGGAGGCGGGATCGATGTCCGGCGCCATGCTCGAAACCTGGGTGATAAATGAAATCATAAAAAGTTATCAAAATGCAGGAATTCGTCCTCCCTTGTATTTTTACCGGGATAAAGATAAGCGGGAGATCGATCTTCTGATCATCCGAGACGGTGAAATCCATCCGGTCGAAATAAAAAAAACCGCCTCCCCCTCGAGGCGCGATATAAAACACTTCTCCCTGTTGGATAAATCACCCCTCGAGTTCGGAACCGGCGCCCTCATCTGCCTCATTGAAAATCCCCTGCCCCTGACCGAAAGCTCCATGGCCATACCCGCGGGGATGTTGTAAACTCGAATACTTTTCTATTGAACCGCCACCGGGATTGCTTTATCAACCGGTGAGGTGCATCGATGAAAAGTTCGATCTATCTTGTCATTCTTTTTCTGGCGGTTACGTTTCCCGCCCTTTCCGATGTGATCGAGGTGCCGGGGAGGTACCATACGATCCAGGGCGCGATCAATGCGGCCAGGGAGGGGGACACGATCATCGTCAAACCGGGCACGTACCGGGAAAACCTCGAACTCTACGGGAAAAACATCATCCTGCGATCCACGGACCCCCTCGATCCCGCCATTGTCAATGATACGGTCATTCACGGAAGGAACATGGCTTCCTGCATCACGTTCGAGGGATCGGAGAATGAATCGTTCATACTCTCGGGATTCACCATCACCGGGGGATACGCCCTCAGGGGCGGGGGCATCAACGGCCGGGGATCTCGAGCCACGATCCAGTACTGCCATATCACCACCAACACCTCGTATGGCAGCTATCCGAACGGATGGGCGGGGGGCATCGGCAATGTTCACGGAATCATCCGGAGCTGCCTCATTTCCGACAACCGGGCCGAGGTGGGGGGCGGGCTCGATACCTGCAACGGCATCATTCGTTACAACACGATCGCGGGGAACGAGGTCACGTACTACGGAGGCGGCCTGTACCGGTGCGATGCGGATATCCTCCATAACACGATCTCCGGCAACACGGCCCAACGCGGCGGGGGACTGAGCGAGTGCGAGGGAACGATCGAAGGGAATGTGGTTTCGAAAAATCACGCCCTGGAGGTGGGGGGAGGAATCCAGGAGTGCGAGGGGATTATCCGGGGAAACATCGTATCGGAAAACACGGCCGATCAGGAGGGCGGCGGATTATATCGCTGCTTCGCGGATACGGAAAACAATTTCATTCTCCAAAACAAGGCTCCCATGGGAGGGGGCATCAGCTTCAGCAACGGAAAAATCCGAAATAACGTAGTGCTCGGGAATATCGCGGAACACGACGGGGGCGGGATCTATAACTCGTGCAACTGGCAGGGATACATCGCGAACTGCATCATCCGGGAAAACCGGGCCATCGCCGGCCCCCAGGTTTACAAATCCTTCCTCCCGGTCTATTCCTGCATCCAGGACTGGCCCCCGGACGACCGGGAAAACATATCCGTCGATCCGCAGTTTCGAAACGCGGAAAAGCACGATTTTCACCTCACAAAGGACTCCCCCTGCATCGATTCCGGGGATATCATCGAGGATCTGTTCCTCGATTTCGACGGTTTCCCCAGGCTGGCCGGGAAATCCTTCGATATGGGCCCTTACGAATTCGCATCCTATCCCCTGCTGGTTCAAATCACTCCCCATGGAGACGTGTGGGGGGCGGTGTGCCGCGATATCCCGCCACTTCATGATCCCGCAAGAATGGGATGGCTCGGGTTCCGGTACGACCCCATCGGGGGATGGCTCCCCCTTGCCGGAGACCCCGACGGCGACGGCGATCAAGACCTGATCCAGATCACCACGGGAAACGATGTGTGGGTAAGCCTGTATGAAGGCGA
>Ga0272442_10003190_pt1 | contig 23165 bp, 14 predicted proteins | sample SSMForm2O_FD_200262 | JGI IMG/M metagenome (GOLD analysis project Ga0272442, IMG submission 200262) | Marine sediment archaeal communities from Little Sippewissett salt marsh, Falmouth, MA, United States - SSM-Form-2O | ecosystem: Environmental > Aquatic > Marine > Wetlands > Sediment ...
ATTTTATAATAGGTCAATACAACTAAATGAGTAAGCTCATGTAGAGTTATTGCCAGAGCAAAACCAAGTAAAACTTTTAATGTTATGTCCATAAATGCCACCTCTTTTATTATTCAATTATTATATATATAATGTTTAGTATTTAAATTTATTTATAAAATTAATTCTAAATTATAATAATTGAGAAAAAATAAACAATTTTAATCAATATTTACCTTGTATCCAGATCCTGGTTTTTTCTTCTCTTTCCTTTTAATTACAATATCAAGAATACCATTTTTGTAAGTAGCCTTTGTAGTTTTTGGAACAACGTCGCATGGAAGTTCCAATTTCTTATGATACTTTCTTTGAGGTGTATCTACCTTAATATCAAGAGTTTCCTTTGTGACATTTAAATCGATATCATTTTTTTCAACACCTGGAATCTCAACAGTAACTGCAACATCATCATCCCCTTCAATGATATCTGTTAAAGGTTCACGTTCCTCTGAGATTATTGGTTCTCCCTTGGGCGATCTTATAGATTTATTGCCAAAATCCTCAATTTTTGGTTTACCATCAGGACCAAATCGGATTTTATAACCATGAACAACGGGTTTACCTGGCTGTGCACTACTAAACATTTTCATCATTTCTTCAGCCATCCTTTTGAAATCATCCATTATTCTATCATCATTGAAAATATCCCGAATGAAATCATCATCAAAACCAAAAATATCAAATGGATTTCTACGTCTTCTTTTTTTATCTTTATCTTCATCGTATGAATTCATTAATTTACCCCCAAGGTTTGTGCTATTATTTGTATAAGAACTACTATTTATAATTTTTTATCAAAAAAATTTAATGTGATATCCCGAATTTAGTTCCACCTGATAATTTAACTAAAAGAATTCATAATAAAAAACAATATATCTCCAAAAATAAATGAAACAATAAAACCAATAAGTAAAGGTATCATAAAAGGAACCTTAGGCGTTACCCAAATATCTTTTATCCCTTCTTTTACAAATTTGTCATACTCCTTATTTGCATCAAATTCTTTAGGCATATATGAAAACTTGACTTTGCCATCAACGAATTTTTCTAGAGGCCAAACAAACTTCTTTCTTGCAGTTTCAATATCCATCACATAACCTAAAAATGCATTAGGAAATCTTAAATTTCTTTTAAATATATTAAAAATAAAAAGACTTAATGGAATGAAAAGAAAGATTATCAAAGAATTTTGAAATATTGTCCAGGAAAACGGCATAAAGGCTCCTTTTTGTATTGGAAATCCTATAAAAGAAGGTTCAATCGGTACAAGTATTGCTATTGCCATAAGAGCCTTTGCATCAGCACCACCAAATATAATTCTCAATTGGAAAAGGAGATACACAAGGCCAATCATAACTGGGATGAATATTAGATAAAAATAATTTTCAAAACCCTCTGTAAAATATTGAATTATAAGTAGAATTATAGCAATTGATCCCATAACAAGCCATAGTTTATTTGATGCCTGCCTGATTTTTATATCGGTATATGATGCATAAAGAAGAATAAGAGCACCTATTGCTAAACGAATAATATCTAATATCTCCAAAGTCTCAGCCATAATCTGAATTGTAAATAAAATTAATAGTTATTAACTTAATTAAAAATTAAAAGTTATTAACTTAAATATATTAATTCGAAGAAAGAAATAGATTTGAAAAGAAAATAAATAAAAAAAAGAAAAAAATAAGAAAAAGAGGTTTTTTTAATATTTTTATACTATTCTTACTTCATCATCGTAGATAACAGTTTCTGAAATTGTTATAGTTACAGAATAATCTGCTGTATCAAGTGGGTTCTTATTTGATGGAGATTTACTTATAACTGTAGGTTCTCCAGCAGCATCAGCGCTGATGTATAAGCTTTCACCAACATCATAAGCACCATCAGCAAAATTAGTAGTTGTTGGTAATGTACCGTTGATTCTAACCTTAACAATATTAGTAAGATTATAACCACCAGTAGGCATATTATTTCCACCTGTTGTCAAAGTAATCTTTATGAACTTATTCTCAGCTCTACAAACTACACTAGCAGATTCTGCTTCTGACGAGGGTGAACCCATCATACCACTGACATATACGTAAACTGTAGCAGCAATAGCAACTGTTATAGCAACCATTAGAATAACACCAATAACAGCGGAAACTGCTTCCTTATCTTCTATAAATTTTCTATTTGCCTTCATTTCCCATTCTCTCCTAGCTAATATTAGCTTTTAATGGTAGATAACACAAATGGTATAAATACTTTTTGACTTTTCTCCTCCCAAGCCGCCCATTTTTATTTTTTTTCATTTCATTCATGTTATCAATTTCCATGACTCATTGTGACAATCATGTTATATAAGCATTGCCTGAAAAATTAGCAAAACATAATAACGTTCAATTTGTAAAAATACCAATTACCAGAAACTAATAGAAACATTTAAAATTATTAATTACTTACACATTTATAATAAAGATGGGATGCCGCAAGAGTAATTATTGTAGTGCGTCTGCTAAATCGAAGGAGATTTGGTTTGTATGCATAAAAAAAATAATATAAATTTTTCGAAGCAAGACGTTTGTATATTTACTTATATGGGGATTTTAAATAACATAAAAACAAAAAGATCTGAAAACAATAAAAGATTTTTAAAAAGTATTTTAATTAAAAAGAAAAGACATAATGAACATGAAATAAAAAATGTTGATTTACATATAGAAACAGTAGGTAAGGTAGATGAATTAATAACAAAAAGTAAACCAGAACTAAATAACGAAAATCAAAAAACTTCAATATTTTCAAGGGATCATACAACCTTATCTAGTGGAATAGAAAAAAGAGAACCAATTTTTAGATCTCAAGAAGCCTCTCATTTTAATACAGAAATATCTCCTAGGGGTTCAATAAGTGACATAAATAAAATTGAAGAATTTTATGAAATACAAACACCAAGTAATGAAAATTTTAATAAACAAAATTCAAAAGATGATGAATATAAAAATCCTCAAAACAATGAAAATGAAGAAAGACCACAAAAAACATTTTGGAATTTTATAAAAATAAAGGAAAGGAACAAGTACAGCGAAAAAGATAATTCTGGAAATCCTCAAGACAATAATGATTACAATAAAACAAAGTCAGAACTTGAAAAAACAAAAGAAGAAATCGAAGCAAAAAGAAGAGAGCTTGAGATGATAGAACAAATACAAAAGGAAAAAGAGATAGCACAAAAGAAAATAGAAGAAGAAAAAAAGAATCAAGAAAAGCTGGAATTAATAGAAATTCAAAAACGAAAAAAAGAAGAAAAAAACCAGAAAAATTTAGAAAAGAAAAGAGAAAAAGAAAGAAAACTTGAAATGAAAAGAATTGAAAAAGAAAAAATTAAACAAGAAAAGCTTAGACAAATTGAAATGAAAAAACAAATGAAAGAAGAAAAACAAAAAGAAAAGGAGTTAAAGAAGATTGAAATGGAAAAGGAAAAAGAAAAGGAAATAGAACAAAAGAAAATGGAAGAAGAAAAAATAAAACAAGAAAAACTCAGAGAGAAAATCGAAGCTGAAAAAGAAAAACAAAGACAAATAGAGCAACAAAAAATAGAAGAACAAAAAATCAGACAAATAGAACTTAATAAAAAAATGGAACAAGAAAAACAAAGACAAAAAATTCGAGAAGAACAAGAAATAAAAACACAACAAGAACTCCAGAGATTAGAAGAACAAAAACAAAGACAAATAGAACAAAATAAAAAAATTGAAGAAGAACAAAGGCAAAAGATACAAGCAGAAGAAGAAATAAAAAGACAACAAGAAATCCAGAGATTAGAAGAACAAAAACAAAGACAAATAGAGCTTAACAAAAAAATGGAACAAGAAAAACTCAGACAGAAGATACAAGCAGAAGAAGAATTTAAAAGACAACAAGAACTTGAAAAGTCCGATCAAGAAAGAGAAAATATTCAACAAGAAAAAATTGAAAAAGATAACGAAGAAAAACCAATGGGATGGGACGAGGATGTTGAAAAATTAATACCAATTATTGACAGCTTACTTGAAAAACTCCCTGATGAAGTAATTAATGAGTTTGCAAATTCTGAAAACTTTTCACTTTATGAAAAGGTTATAAACAAATATAAGAAATAAGTGATTTAATGGGTCTATTAGAAAAAGCACAATACAAAAAAGATACTGTTGAAAACAAAGAATTAAAACAAACTGTCAAAGTAAATGAAAATAAAACAAAGGCAAAAGGACTTTTAGAAAAAGCAAAGCAAAAAAAAGATAATGTCAAAAATCAAGAATTAAAACAGATTGAAAAATTAACAGATAAAATAAAAAAACCTAAAGGACTACTAGCAAAGGTTAAACAAAAAAAAGAAATAAATCTAGAAGGAAAAAATTTAGACCTAGATATAAATTCTGAGCTGGATAAAAATAAAGATATCATTGAAGAAAAAGAAGGCTTTGGATGGAATGGGATAGGCACAAGAAGAATTGCTTTTGATAAAAATATAAATGAATATGTTTATGAAATTTTAGAGCCAATATTAACCGAAGAAGAAATTGAAGTAAAAGAAGAGTTGACTCGTTTATTTAAGATGCTTGCTGACGTAAATATTTCAGATATGGACAAGAAAGATAAAAAAAGATATCTGGAGGAGACTCTTGAGCAAATAATCATTGATAATGATATAAAATTTTATGGAAGAAAAAAGAAGAAAGAAGAATCGGAAAAAAAGGAACAAGAAAAAGATAAGAAAACAGATACTCAAACAAAAGAAAAAAGTAAAAGGATAAATCCACTAAAAAAGATTTTATCAAAAAGGAATAAACAAGAAAAAGATATTAAACCTAATAAAATTGAATTAGAAAATAACAAAAAAATAAATCCACTAAAAAAGATTTTATCAAAAAAGAGAAAACAAGAACAAAATAAAAATGAAGAATTGAAAACAAAAGATAATAATAAAAAGAAAATATCAATAAAAACCATTTTTTCAAAAAAGAAAGATGATAAAAATAAATTAACTAAAGAACAAATTGCTGAACTAGAAAATAAATCAAAGAGAAAAATATTTTATCATCTTTTTAAGGAATTTATTGGCTATGGTAAAATTGACATAATAATGGAAGATGAGGGGATAGAAGATATTTCTTGTGATGGATTTGAGGTCCCTGTTTTTATTTATCATAAAAAATATGATGAAATCTCAACAAATGTAAAATTCGATGATGAATTTGAACTAGATTCTTTTGTAATCAGACTTGCACAGATTTGTGGAAAACAAATATCTATTTATTCACCAATTGTTGATGGAAAATTACCAGATGGATCCCGTCTCCAAACAACACTTGCTAAAACTGTTACAAAACCTTCAACATTTACAATTCGTAAATTTAAGGAAAATCCATTGACACCAGTTGATCTGATAGGTTTTAGATCATTGTCTCCTGATATGGCTGCATACTTCTGGTTTGCAATTGAAAACGGGGCATCGATTCTTTTCTGTGGCGGAACAGCAAGTGGAAAAACAACGGCACTTAATGCTTTATCACTTTTTATTCCTAGTTCACACAAAATAGTCTCAATTGAGGATACAAGGGAGGTAAGCTTACCACACAGCAACTGGATTGCTGGAACAACAAGACAAGGATTTTCAGCATCTGATGAAAAAACTGGAAAAGATATTGACATGTTTGATTTAATTCGTGCAGCACTTCGACAGAGACCAAAAGTTATAATAGTTGGAGAGGTAAGAGGAAAAGAGGCTTATAGTTTATTTCAGGCAATGGCTACAGGTCACACGTCTTATGCAACAGTTCATGCAAGTGATATTCATACACTTATTCAAAGACTTGAAAATCCTCCTATATCACTTCCACGTGCACTACTTACATCACTTGATATAATAGCATTTCAAAATGCAATTGATATATCCGGAAAAACAGTTAGAAGAATGACAAGTGTCACTGAAATTGTAAAACTTGATCCAGATACAAATCAACTAATTTTTATGGAACCATTCAAATGGGTATCAAAAACAGATGATAGATTTGATAGTGGTGGAGCAAGTAAAATATTGAATAATATTAGACTACAAAACGATTGGTCAGAAAATCAATTACAACAAGAAATCAAAAATAGGATTTTTATTTTAAATTGGATGTCCAAAAAAAATATAAAGGATTATAAAGAGGTAGGAAAAATAGTTTCTGAATATGCAAAAAACCCTGAGAAGCTATTAAAAAGAGCAAAGGAGGAAATGAACAGATGAAATCTACAAAATATACAAGATTTTGTAGAAGATTATTTGCAAAAACCTTTGAAAGGTTTGATTTTAGTGAAACAAGTAAAAACAATATGCTAGAAAAAGCAGATATTGCAATGGTCTATCAAGAATATTATTCAATGGTTTTAACGAATATTATATTAGGATTTATTACTTCATTTATTTCTACATCAATATTATATCTAATTGCACCCCATCAGATTACATCTATGCTTATTTTAATTGTATCTTCGCTAGTTACTGTTGGTACAAGTCTATATTATATTGGTCTGCCAGGTTCTAAAGCAAAGGCAAGAGGTAAGAAAATAGATAAAAACCTACCATATGCAGCAAATTTCATAAATACAATGTCAGTTGCCGGAATATCACCTGCAGAAATTTTTGAAGCACTTTCAAATGTAAAATTATATGGCGAGATACAAAAAGAAGCTCAGAAAATCAACACTGAAATAAATATGATGGGAATAGATACAATTACTGCCTTAAGAAATGCAATAACAATATCACCTTCAGATAAATTCAAAGAATTTATTCAGGGGATTTTAGCAACAATACAATCAGGAAGTGAACTTTCATTTTATTTTGAAAGATGTGTAGAAAGGTATATGGCAAGAGATCTTGTTGATAGAAAGAAAAACCTTGATGCACTTGCAATAATGGCTGAATCATTTGTTGTAACAGTAATTGCATTCCCACTATTTCTTGTAATAATAATATCGATAATGGGATTAACAAGTGGAGGAGTAGATTATATATTTCTATATCTTATTGCATTTATGATACTACCATTATCTTATTTTGGATTTTATATGATGATGAGCTCTGGGATGGGAGAACAGGTTTGAAATTACCAATTAGAATAAAGAGATTAAATGCAGAACGCATATATGGAAAAGATAAAAATATATTGATACTTTTAGGTGTGTCAATAACAGCATCAATAATATTTTTCTTTATTGGTTTATTTGGCCTTGCAGGAGTTATTTTATCAAATGATGGATTGATTACCGGCGTTGATTTTCTTGTAATTGGACTATTAAGTTCTATTGGGCCAATTGGATTTTATAATCATATAAAAGCAAATAGGAAAAGAGAAATTGAAAATCATCTACCAGATTTTTTAAGGGAAATAAGTAGTTCAACATCATCAGGAATGACTGTTTTTGATGCAATAAAATCCGCAGCGGATGGAGATCATGGAAAACTAACACCCGAACTTAAGAATATGGCAGCTCAGTTATCATGGGGAATATCTGTAAACGAAGCATTGACAAATTTTGCAAAAAGGATTAAGACTCGATCTGTTGAAAGAATTGTAGTAACAATAAATAAGGCACTTGAAATAGGAGGTAACACATCCTCAGTATTTGAAGCGGCTGCAAGAGAAATTGATCAAGCAAAACTAGTAGAGCAACAGCGAAAATCTGAAATGTCACTATATAGTATTGTAATTTTCATAAGCTTCTTTGTTTTTTTAGCTGTTATTTTGATTATAAATACAACTATTATTGCAGCTTTTGTAGATATACAAGGTAAATTACCACAAGGAGGAGCAGCTGCCCGAGCTGGCCTTCAGATCGCAGAAATTGATACATTTGCTTTAAAAAATTCCTTTTTCTCATTTATTATTGTTCAAAGTATTGGCGGAGGTCTTTTAGGAGGTTTTATGATGGATGGGAAACTTTCATCTGGTGTTAGATTTGGGTTTTTATTAGTGTTGATCTCATTTTTCGTCTTCAAGATATTCTTCTAGATAAAATTATGTCAATTTGTAAAATTGGCGGGAAAGGTATAAAAACTAGAAAATTCAGATGTTATTCCGTGGTTTGGGAGAGATGAGGAGAAATAAACCATTACAGGGTACTTATGCATCGTCAGAAGTAATTGGCGGAATGTTACTTATTGTAATCGCCGTCCTTGCTTTTGCAGTAATTAGAGTATATATGTTTCCTGATTTAGAACCTGTTGATATACACATCAAGTTAGAAGGTTATGTTACTGATCAAGGAATTGCAGTTGTAGAACACGCTGGTGGAGAAAGTCTATCAAATTACAAAGTTGTACTATATAATATTAATGGTTCAATTATTAATTCTAAAGAATATTTAAATTTAAATCCAGAATGGAGAATTGGTGATTGTAAATATCCTCTTTTAGATATAGGATATCCACCGCTTATCAATAAAACAGATAAAGTAAAAGTAATAATTTATACTTATAATGATCAGGGTGGAAAGCAAGAGATATTCAGTGCTATTCTAAGTGGTAATTTTGTCGATACAGATTCAAACAAACCGATTTTACTATCCAGCTTAATGGATAATTCACCTGACGAAGATCTTATTTGTTTTGGTTATCCAGTTACACTTGGTTTTGATGCAAATACATATATTTACAATTGGATAGTTAATGATAATGAAATAGCAGATCTAATATTACCATTTGATTTAGAGGATAACTATAGTTGCGAAGATTATTCAGATGAGGAAAATGATGGAACACTTAATGGGGCTACCTGGACGGATAATGGAAAATTAGGCGGAGCTTGTTACCTTGATGGAATAGGAGATTATATTTCACTTAATTTACCTAATGCATTTAATGATATTTCAAACAATGATTTTACAATTTCTGCTTGGATAAAAATTAACAATATAGTTGATGATAATAAAGTTTTGTTAACTGCGAGTAAGGATGAAAATAATTTTGTAAAAATCTTTCTATTAAATAATGAGATTCATATTGGTATATGTAAAGACGGTGTGATAGATTCAGTTAGAACAGATTGTTTAAATGAAGATGAATGGTATCATATAGCAGGAGCTTGGGATGCAAGTAAAAATAGACTTTTTGCTTATTGCAATGGAACTTTATACACAGAAATTGGTGATAGGAACTTTTCATTAAACATCGAATCAGATTTATTTGAGATAGGTCATGGATTAAATGATAGTAAATATTGGGATGGGTATATTGATGAATTAGAGGTCTTCAACAGAGCTCTCTCAGAAGAACAAATTAATCAAATTTACCTTTCAATAAATAATGGTATTACTAAAAATAGAGTTATTGTCTCTGAAGAAACCAACATTGGTGAATCCTGGCAATGTATTGTAACACCAAATTTCATAAGTTCTGATGGAGCTCCAGTTGAGTCTAATTTATTACAAATTGTAAATTATCCTGGAGGTGTATAATTTGAGAAATAGAATATTATCAAAATCTATTGTTTTAGGATTAAATATTTCAATTTTATTATCCTTAATTATATTTACATCAAGTCCAACATTTGCAGGATCTTATGATGGTGAGGATCTTGCTTTAGCAATTCTACAAAATGGTTCATTATTAGTAAGTTCATCTTATACAGATAAGGATCCCTATGGTACAAGACTTTCTGGTGTTTTTACATCACTTGGAACATTACAACCTACTCATGGAAATACATTTGCACTATTCAGTACAGGTCATGTAGGATACGTGCCTTGTACAACAGATGAAGAAAATCCTGGAGATGAGAGAGGGGGTTGGTTTAGTAGTAAATATAGCAATCCAAGAGATTACTCTGAACTTACAATGACATTACAGGTTCCTTTGCTTATGCATTATTTATATTATGATGTTCAATTCTTAAGTGCTGAATGGCCTGAATATGTTGGTACGCAATATAATGATAAACTAACAGTTACTGTTACTTCACCATCAAAAGGTACTTCACAATATTTATTTGATGTTAACAGTGGTTATTTCGTTCTAGATTCAAATGATATTTCTGGATCAGGTTTTGATATTTTTGCTCAAAGTGGAAATCCTGGTAATGTAGATATTGTTGATACAACTCCTAGAAATCCAGGTGCTGATGCTGGTGCATCTGATTTAATTCCTATTGGTGGTGAATTTCATCCTGTTTCACCTGGTGAACAAATTATAGTAAAAATTAAAATTACTGATATTGGTGACAATTTGTTTGATAGTTCAGCATTTATTGACAATCTAAGATTTACAGGTGAAGCAAAAACAGATATAACAGCTAAAAAATATGTCACTGATATAAATGGTGGAGAGGTAGAAAGTAATGATACTCTGAAATATAGGATAATAATAAGTAACACTGGATCTGCAGACCAAAATAACAATCCCGGAAATGAATTCGAGGATTATATTCCAGAGAATACCACATATGTCCCAGGTTCTGCATCTGCTGAATTTGGAACAATCAGCTATGATTCAAATAATAATATGATTGCATGGAACGGTGACATACCAGGAGAAATAAGTCGTAAATTAGAATTTAAGGTTACAATAAATGAGAGTCTTCCAAATGGACTTGTTATCCCTAATCAAGGATCAGTATTCTGGGATAGTGATGAAGATGGGACAAATGATGCAACTGAGTTAACAGATGATTTATCCGTTGATGATTTAATCGATCAAGATGGAGATGGCGATACAGATGATGACGATCCAACGTGTGTTACTGTATATTATTTTGATTATCCGGAATTTATAACAGAAGATTTTTCTGATGATATACCCGGAGAAAATGCAACCCAAGAATATATAGGTGTAACCTGGTTTGATACGTGTTTAAATGATACAGTCGAAGGTAGTTTTGAGGTCGCTCAAAGCTATCATTATTCAACAGATCAATCATTTAAAACAAAATTACGACAATCGGATGGTTTACAATACTGGAATTATTCAATATCCTCACTAGAAGGTGATATGAGTTGGTGGGAGATATGGTTTGCTTGCGGAGATGCAAGTGAAGATTATGACCTATATATTGATCTGAAAAATATTTACAATCAAGATATTGCTAAAATCAGATTTGACTATGACAATAGTGGAGATATACCTAATGAATGGTTATTAAAGATATTCTATTGGGACCCATCTACTGGATGGAATCAATTAAAATCTGATTTTATAGATGGATATCTAAGAAACGACTGGTATAAACTCAGGATTGAAAAAGATGGTGATACAAACATAACATATACACTCAGCAGATCAGGTCCTGGAATAGTAGATAATGCAACAGGAAATCATCTTGCAGCTGAGTTTTCAGATTTCTCAAATGTAATTTGGTATAGTAATAAAAATCCAACAGTATGTCCAATGTTCTTCTGGGATGAACATAACATTGGATTAATATATGAATCTTAAAAATGTTAAATAAATAAAATAAAGAGGTGGTGGTAAAGAAATGGCAAGAGTATTCACTCGTAATATGTTTATAATGTTACTGGCAATAATGGTAGGAACAATCATTATTATTTATTTCGTCGGTGATATAGTTTATAAATCAAATATTGAAACATTAAATGAAGAACATAGAGTTGAGATAACAACTCTAAAAGGAAAAAATGAAAATTTTACCAGTTATTTTTTAAAATCATCTGGTGTACTTGACCAAGCAAGAGAGGACAGAGCATTTGGTAATTATCATTTCGATCTTGCATTTCTTTGGTATCAAACAGCATTATTGGAAAGAGATGGTGAATTAATGGAGATATATAAATTCAGAGGTATAGTAAATTGTTCAGATGCTATGCCATATTATACTTATTCATACCAGAATTTCCTTCAAGCAAAAGATTTTTTTGAAGAAACTAAATCCTATACTAATTATGATAAGTACATAAGCTTACTAGATCTCTATGTTAATTTAACAAACACAGGTTCCAAGTTAACAATGCTTAGATATAATGCAAGTAACTATCTTATGCAATTAACTGAGAATATGACCTTTAATTTTGATACAGGCAATGTTACTTTTTTAGAAAATATGTCTGGACTATTCATGCTATTTAACGAAACCATGTTTGCATATGGAGGATTTTTGGAGGAATACGATGATTATCAAGATATAATAGACGAATATGAGTTCTTCGATGAACAAAGATAATATTCAATAAAATTTACGCATATTTAATGGAAAAATTAAAAAAAGGATTCTTTTTACCCTTCTTACTAAATATATTATTTTTTGCCCTGGTAGTGTAGTGGTCTATCATCCGAGCCTGTCGAGCTCGGGACTCGGATTCAAATTCCGGCCGGGGCGCTATTTTATATTTTATCATTTTGACAAATTAACACATTAATTTTATATATATAAAATGACAAAGATTAACACGATACGGATGATAAAGATAAGGGATATATTGATATTTATAGCAACAAGTGTACTATTCATTAGTATTTTCAATTTTTTTATCCCAATTGATCCTGTCTGTGCAGACGGAAATACTTTACAGGTAGGAAGTGGGCAAGATTATACAAATATCCAGGAAGCAATTAATGCTGCAAATGAAAGTGATACAATATTTGTTCATAGCGGAACGTACCCAGAAACAATTATTGTTGACAAATCACTAACTTTAATCGGGGAGAGCAGCAGTTCAATAATAAGTGGGTCAGGTGACCATACTATTAAAATTACCTCAAACAACGTAATAATTTCTGAATTAAAAATACAAAATAGCGGTGGAAGTTATTACTGTATTTTTTTAGATTCAGTCTCTGGTTGTGAGATATCAGAAAATACAATCAGAAACGGAGGTCATGGTATATATCTAGGAGGTTCAAATAGCAATTCAATAGAAGATAACATAATAGAGGACAATAATGTAGGAATATATTTTTCTAACTCAGACAGCAATACAATAAAAGGTAATAACATTCAAAGCAACAATGCAAATGGTGTTTTTCTTACTTCTTCATCATCAGATAATAAAATCTACTTAAATGATTTTTCAAACAACCTAGACAGCAATGGAAAGGATTATGGGTCTAACAACTGGGATCACAATTCTCAGGGTAACTACTATGATGATTACAATGATTATGACAGCAATGAAGATGGAATAGGTGACAATCCATATGAAATCTCAGGTGGCAGCAATCAAGATAATTATCCACTCGGTGATTTTTTAAGTGTAAGTCAGGAGCCAGTTGCATATATAGATTCAATTTCCCCTAATCCCGCAATACAAGGTCAAACAGTAAATTTCAATGGTAGAGGCGTTGACGATGGAACAATAATGTCCTGGCAATGGAAGGCAGATGGTTCAGCATTATCTAGTAATGAGGATTTCTCAACATCAAGTCTCTCAGTTGGAACACATACAATAAAGTTCAGAGTCCAGGATGATGATGAATTATGGTCTGATTACAAGACTGCCACATTGATAATAAATTCGCCTACAAATCAAAAGCCTAATGCATATATTCTTCAACCAACAATTCCAACCGCTGATTTTGGAGATAATGTTAGATTTGAAGCATATGGCGCTGATTCAGATGGCACAATTATAGAATATCAATGGAGTTCAAATCCTGATGAGATAAATAGTGAAGAAAAAACATTTACAAAAAATAACATACCTGTAGGTGAATATACTATTTATCTAAAGGTTAGAGATGACGATGGGGTATGGTCCTCCGAGGTATCTACCACTCTATCTATTGTATCAGATGTCCCTGATAATAATGCACCAGTGGCTGATGCTGGTGGACCTTACAATGGGACAATCAATCAGAGTATCACATTTGATGCATCAGAAAGTTATGATCCTGATTCAGGAGATACGATAGCCTATAGCTGGGATTTTGGAGATGGAGAAACAAGTGAAGGGATATTTCCTATACATAGTTATTCAATTGAAGGAGAGTATACAGTTAAATTAACCGTAACAGATAATCATGGATCACAATCAAAGGTATCAACTAGCATAATTATTTCTCAAAATGGAAATAGCAACAAAGATCAGAATCAAGATAATTCAGAAAAAAACAAATCACCTGGTTTTGAATTGATATTTTTTATATTTGCCCTAGTAATCTTTCTTTCAATAAAAAAGAAAAAGGGTTAATTAAGGGTATCCACCAATTCTTAAACTTGGATCTCCTAGTAAAACCCATTGTTCAACAGTTTTTCTATCGATTTCATCTTCATTTGGATGGAAGAAACCAATATAATCATTCAAAGTTTTTACATGGACCTCACCTAGTGTGACGTTTTCGATATCATCTGATTCACTATAAACTTCAAAGAAATGTGTAGTAATGTAACCATCACCTGTCTGAATGCTTCCTTCTCCTCCGACTCCCCAGCCAAGACCAGTGTTACCAATAGCGGCAATTGCTCCTCCACGTTTCTGACGTACAAGGCTCCAGCTCCAGCATCTTCTCAGCCAGAAGAATTTATTGAAGACTTCTTCTCCATCATCCCATAAAAAGAATTTCAATCTCAGCTTAAGAAGACTTTTTATTAGTCTTATTAGTGCTACATCAAACATACTGTTATGACAACCACCTACAATACAAATTGGAAGTTTTTCTCTGTTCTTGAGTTTCTTCATATCCCAATTTATAAGTGCATCGATCCATCCAGTGTAATTCTCAGGCCAATGAGTTGACCATACAATAGGACTTCCGTGGCCTGCAACAAACAAAAATCCCCCTCCTTCAGTTATTGCAGGAATTAAACTAGTATTTGTCAAAGATTCATCTGATGCCCTTAAGCTTTTTATTTCAAAACCGAGTGGCTCCATGAAATGCGCAGCATATGCATTTTCATATTCACCTTCCCATATACCATCTCCAAATGGAACCGTATCTCCACCTGCAACAATCATATCTTTGAACCATTCTTGGTTGTATGTTGTCGTCTCATATTTTTTAATCTTTTTAACAACAGTTCTAACTTCTAGAATATCATTACAAGCAAGACGTCCAACATGAACATCTGGATAAAGGTCAATTACATCCTTTTTATCCTCGTCATACCACCAAACACCGTTCCAGATAAACGTCCACTCACCAAAAATACCATTACCATTGGAATCCCAATCCTCAAATTCGTACTGCTGAGTTGTCTCATTATAGCGGTAGACATCTGCATAATAAAGATCACTTACAAAACTGGTCTCATTCCAGTAACTCCTGTCAAAAGTATGAGAGTATCTTGCAGGAACATACCATCTAACCCCTAGTCCCTGCCTACCACCAACAAGAAGGACATATGTAATATTCCATTCCTCAATTGCATCCTTTATAAATAGCTTTATTTTTTCAGGTTTATCTCTTGCTCTATACTGTCTGTAAATAGATTCAGTTGTTTTTATTTTTGTAGAAACACCCATACTGTTTTTGTGATTTGCAAGAGGTATAACTGCTGGATAGAACCTTCTCGGAGTAATAATAACCATATCATATTCTTCTTCAGATGCTTGTAGAGTATTACCTTTCTCAAATGTAACCTTTACATCAACATTATCTATTGTATATATTGTGTCTTCAGAAGGTAAGTATCTTACAGGGTAGCAACGGACATTTAACAATAAAACACGTTTGTTTCCATCAAGTCCGCACCCAATTGAATATTCATACCATTTATCAGGATATAGTTCTGAACTTGAGTAAATATCTTCTTCACTAGTTATTTCTACAGGATCAATTGGATAATTTACAGAGTTAAGAGGAAGAGGTCTTGGCGCTGGTTCAATTTTACCTGAAATTGTTTCCTGCTTTATATCAGAAGTAGTGCATTTGACATCAATTATTTTTGTTCCAAGTGGAAACGTAAACGTCTTCACATAAACAGGTAGAAGAGGTTTTCCAGGACTATTCAAAACAGTGTTTGCCTCTGCAACGTTTACAGAAGAATATTCATCATTTAATTCAAGTGTTGCCCCTGAAAAAGTTATAGATTCTGTTTTCTCAGATATAATAATATTATTTTCATCATCTGCGTTTATAGCAATTACATTTATACTTGAAATTATAAACATTATCACTATTATTATTGGTAGGATTTTTACTTTCATGAAAGATTATTCCCCCATATTTTTCAATTATTATAATTAACAGTATTAATAATATTTAAAGCTTTTTGTACTACTGTTATCAGTATTATAATTACAGATAAGAAAAATAAAAAAGATCAAAGAAAAACCACTCACAGATTTAAGTAGAAGATTTTTCCTTGACTGCTTGTCATTTCTTCATTTTCCTTAAATGTTGTAGTTGTTATCTTATAAATTCCTGTATGTAGGTTAAAACTTGCTGATAGTCCATCTGATGAATCTTCATCCCAGATAATTGTTTCTTTTCTATTGATCAACCTTGTGACAGCAAATTTTGCCTTATCATAATCACCAGTTGTAAATACCTCAAGGTTTTGATCTGCAACTATTCCAAACTTGAAGGACTCTACATCTACTGGTTTGTTATATTTAATTGACCTTAAAATCGGAAAAGATGATAGAAATCTCTCAAGAACGGACACTCTTGACCTTGGAAATTGAATGTAAATATTGTATTCATACTCATGGCCTGCATAATCTACTGCAACAGCGATTAAATGTCTCCATTGAGGTTTAGATGATGATCTGTCACAGTACCACTTATAATTTCCTGAACCTGGAGGATCATCCTCATATACGGTAACAGGATTTTCGTATGGCGGTCCAACATCAAATCTTACATACCAAATATTGGAGCAATTGTCCTCTGCATTTGTTTGTACCCAGAAGCCTCCTTCCATAGGAACCTGTGCCCTATCTGGAGGGTCCCATATCGTGCAATGTGGTGGACCTTTGTCTATTTTAATATTGACAGGGCCGTTCATATCTTCCTCGTTTCCCGCCTTGTCAACTGACCAATAATAAACATTATTATCTCCACATAATGCATATGGGTCATCTGCAGGAAGATTTATTCCAGTATTATCATCATAAATTTGAACCTCAGAATTATCAACCTTGTAATATGTATAATCTACACCTGTTCCATACTGCCCATCGGTTGCATCAAGATATATCTTCACATTACTTGTATACCAGCCATTCTCACCGAGTGTACCTACAATTTCATCAACTGTTGTTACTGGCGGGTCTTCATCAATACCAACAAATGTAACAGACCAATAATCAAGAAGAGGTGTATAGGAAGGATTATCTCTTTCGAATTGTGCCTGTAAGCGTATCTGAGAATGCTCTTCGGGATCAATTGAAGTTAAGTCCTCACCATTATTAACATCCTCAAGTAAAATTACTGTACCACTACTATCTAAAATGTTAAATTTTATACTACCTCCTTCACTTACATCGTAGAAAACGTTAAACTCTGTCCATTCAATAACAGGGTCGTCAGGTAATTTTTTGGAAGTCACTTGAGCATCAAGTATTATGTCCTTTTCTATCCCAATTGAATATGTGACATCGCTGCTACTAGGTATATTTAACGTCCAAATATTACCATAAGCATCAGGATTACCATTCCAAGGAGGAGTATATTCAACACGAGTATCCTCCCAGGTGACAAATATTTTACCAGCACCAACTGCCATGTTCGCCCAGTCAGCCTCAGCAGAGTTACTTGCTGAGAGACGTACGTCATCAGAAAGAATAGTTCCACCTGAAGAGACGAGTTTACCCCAAATCTTACTATTGCTATCGTAGGATACGAAGAAATGGGTTGTAAGATATGGCACAATATCGGTTCGGATATAGTTACCTGTTTTTATTGTAAATTCATCTACTAAGGTATCACCTGAGGTATCAACAATAATACCATAGATATTTCCTAAATAGTCACCATCACTAACATCTCCGTCATTCCAAGTGACTATGAAAATCTCGGTTTCTTCGCAGAATTCAACACATGGGAAGTTATAGTCAACATCATAATTGGGCCAACCGGATGGCTCTGCAATTGTATCTGACCACAACTCATTTAGAGTTTCTGAATCATATAAACCACCCATTATTCTAAAGGGACCTTCCTCAGGAGTAAGTCCTTCTTCCCATACAATCATGAACTGTTCATTTATAGGGTCAAAAGCAATCCAAGGTTCTGTCTGACAGTTACTTTCATCACAAATAACAACCTCGCTACCTACTGGACTGCCGTCAGTATCATATAATCTACCATATAAATTATAATCGCTAGAACTGCTTCTTGCATCTTCCCATACGACTAAATAATTTTCATTTACAGAGTCAAACTCTACATTTGGATCGGCCTGACAATTATCTGCAATACATATGTTCTTAACACTTCCAAGGGATATTCCACCACCATTTCTTTTTACAGTCCTACCATAAATATCCATGGTCGTAACACCTGGATTTGCAGTATTGGCATAATGCTCCCAGGCAACAAAGAATTTATCACTCCCCCCATATGCTATAGAAGGGTTTTCATTTCTAAAATATGTTGTACTGGGTTTATAGACAAGATAATCCTCAACTAAAAGATCTCCATCTGGATCATAAATAGATGCTCTTAACTCCTGCTTGAAACCAATTGTAAACGGAGGAAGCACGTACTGACCTTCTTCCCAAATAACTAAAAACTCCTCATCACCATAACATACATCAGGATCCCATGAACCTTCCTTTGCAGCATGTTCAGTTATCCTTTCGTCATTAGGCCAATTTTCTTCCCACTCGGTGAAGACATCATAAAAATCACTCATACCAGAAGCACCAGAATTTCCATAGAACATTGCAAGTGTACTGTCACCTGTTGGAATATAATCAATCTTCACCCATATTAGTGCTTCATTTGAGTCTGATGATTCTATCCAATAGTCACACCAAACAGAAGGATTTTCTTCATGTTTAAAACGTAGGTCATCGTAATCAGATTGCATATCGCTATCATATTCAACATTTATTAGAACTGCATAATCAGCCAAAGGAGAGGTACTTGTAATTGTTATCTCCTTCATTTTTGTCCAATCAGGATCATCCCACATATCATATGTGTTTTTCATAAGTGCTACAGTGTCACCACCTACATTACCCAGTTCGTAGTTGTATGATAAAGAAGGATCGGGGTCTATCCACTGAGTTGTGTCAAAATCATCTTCCCAAGTAAAAAAGGGATCATCTCCAAGAGAACCGAAAGTTAAATTCTTAACATTAGTTTTCTTAATTGTAACATCTTGATTTACAAATCCTTGTGAGGCGGATGTCAAAATCATGAATGTAAATATTGTTGCAACCACAAGCTTTACAAATACATTCTTATCCATTTTATTTTTCACCTCTTTTTTTAAATTTTTTATTTTTTTTTTGTTTTGTCAAGGGATTTATTAAACTATGGAATACCACGTTCCAAACCAAAGTAGATCGATATGATCAATATCTCCCCCAACATTATATTCAAGCCACCAATATGGTCTCCACCAATCTGGGTCTTTTATCCAATCTAAATGGAAGTATAAACTTACATCAGTTATCTGTAAGTCTACACCAAATTGGTCTTGAAGTGTGGCATAAAGATCAATAGATAGTATATTTGCTTCATTTGTATCATCATTGATATAGAAGTGTCCCTCCTCACCCCATTTCCAACTTATGTCGAAATGAATTTGATCTGAAACAGTTACTGCACCATATAAATCGAAATCATCGCTTATATTACTTAAATCAAGGTCAATTGTTGTAGGCTCATCTTGATAGAAATCTATCTCAAAACCACCTTCATCACCTGCATCCCAGGTTCCAGCAAAATCAACATCCTTTCCATCAAGAGAAATGTCTATTCCGAAGTTCTTAAATATTCTAACTCTTCCACTAAGCTCAAGATCATCAACTACCAACTGCTCTCCAGAATTATCAATCGACCAAGCAGATCTAAAATCATCAGCAGAGACAGTATCAACAGTAATTCCAAGGGAATTTTGTGTTTCCTCATTTGTTACCTCGAATGTATTACCAAGAATATCAGAGGATGTATCGAAATTAAAATATCCCTCCTTGTTAATATGAAAATCTGTTTGAATATGTCCATCACCAATCTGAAGTACATTGCTCAAGGTTAGTTTATCAAATTCCATATAGAAGGAAATCGGGTCAACATTTCCTGCTGAAGTTCTTTCAACTCTTCCATGGCCCTCAAGTTTGCTCCAGAAAAATTTACCTTTTGCAAATGCATTTGCTGGAATATCTGATACTTTCACTATAGGAATCTCCACATTTGGTAAATAAAACCCTATCTCACCAAAATTTGAATTTGATTCCCTTGCTACCTTTGCATAAATATAATTATCAGGGTTGCTGAAATCATTAAAATCGATATTTAGAGTTGCTTCAGCATTGATTTCTCCATGATTTGAAAAGCTACCACCAGGCACATAAAGCATAGGCATATCAGGATCAGTTGGATCTGCCTTTGGCCAAAATAGTGTTATATCACCAAGTGAACTACTCATATCATGTGAGACAAAACCACCAATATCAAACTTCGTCAAGCTACCATTTTGAAGACTAAGAGACGCACCTGCCCTCAACTCACGCGAGCTAGGTATATCAGAAACCCTAAAACATTTTACATCAGGAGCTTTAGGATCTGCCTTTGGATAGTAAACTATAATATCATCAAAATCACTGCTCATATCAAGTCCTACAAATCCTTCAACTGAAGCATCAATAATTTCATCCTGTTCAACTGTTATTTCAACATCAACACCCCATTTGAAAACAATGCTCTTTGGGATTCCTAAAAGCTCTATTTTTTCTTCAAATCTAGGGGAATTAGCAATTATTCCAACCTCAAATTTATGACTTGCAGCATATATGAGCTTTCCACCCAATGGTGAACCATCAAGAAGTATCTCTGGTTCAAAACTCATCCATTTACCTTCACCTGAGACAGCATCCGGGTTGTCAATGTGTATTGTTAGTGAAAGTGAACCTTCCTTTTCTTCATCTTGATCTCCGCCTTTTAACACGTTTGAAGAAAATGTAATATCTAATGGATTACCTGGTCCCACATCATGGTAATAATAAGTGATTTTTCCCTCTCTAGGTATAAATTGAGCAACAGTATAAACAGCGGGGTTAAAATTTACTGTAAAATTAATATCATATGTTGGTTGCGACATGCCCTGTCTGAATACCTGAAATCCAAACATCACGTCATTTGAGGCAATGCTTATGACATCATAGGGGTTCATCTCTTTCTGGAATATTAAAGGTCTGAATATATTATCTTTTCCTACAGCAAGTTTTTTCTGATATCTAATTGGTATCTTTTCTCCCGCAGGTGATCTCCATCCAACTCTGGTAACAAGATAATCTCTTTCAGCAGCTAATGGAGCAGCGTTATATTCACCATTATTTTCTTCTGGCAATTCTTCTGAAAAACGTCCTTGAATTCTCTCAAGTATTTTTTCTAAAACCGTAAAATGCAATCCTCTTTCTTCTAAACGATCCAGTATTTTATTTAAAAAGAAGCCTGGCTTGAACCTTTCCATGATACGTGAAAATGCAGTTGATGATGCTCTCTCTGTTGACCTTGAAACAAGTATATCTAGATTTACATGGAATTCCTGCCAAATTACAAGGTCTCCTAGTTGATCATCAAGACCTTCACCTATTTGCATAAAATCAAAGGCAGTTGCCCATGCTGGATGATTCCTAGTTGAACCATCAGACATTATCTCATCTATTCCATATTTGAAGAAACCAAAACCAATTTCAATGTCATCTTCACTATCTCCATCTACATCAAAAGATATTGGTGTTCTATATTGCGGGTCTGTAAGTTTTCCTTTAATAGTAAGAGGGTTTATAGAAACTTGTTGTTCAAAGCTTTGACCATTGTAGACTACATTTATCCAAAGACCGAATATCTCATTTCCACCTAGTAGCGGTTGAGGTTCACAATATGGCTCACTTTGTAATGTAGGTTCATATAAATCCTCATCCATATTGAGATATTTTGTTGCTGTGTTTTTTAATAAATCAACTGTATTTAAATTTGGCTCTGAAATTAAAATATTATTTTCAAAATTATTATTTACCCCTTCAGAAACAATGCTAGGCATGCTAAAACATAGCATTGTAACTATAATACCTATAACTATCGCCTTTCTCATATTAGAATTCACCTCTTCTACCATTTATATATAATTCTTTATTTTCAGAAGTATATACACTTATACTTATTGTAACTTATGGTATATAAAACTTGTGTTAGTTATCTTGAACAAGAGTTGATTTTTGTATAAAAGACGTTATGAATAAAGTTATTTATGAAAGATAGAAGTAAAAAGAAGTTTAGGTTAAAATTATTAAATTCTGTAAATTTTTTTAGAAATTTTATAGTAAATTTTTTATTCATTAGTTACAAAATAATTTGAAAAAAATTGTATAAATGGTTTGACAGCGTACCGAGAGCCAAAGGATTTCAAGCAGTGAAGTTTACCCCAAAAGACTCCCGAAGGAATCAATCGAAGCTCTCCACCTAGTCCAAAGGTTCAAGCCCTCTTGAGAGGGTAATCTTCCCATGAGCTCGCGCATCACGGTTAAGAGGATTACGCAGGTGAGCTTAACTGCCGGGTTCGAGATGAGACCGGGTGTTTCCTCGCCGCTTTGGCCGTCAAACCATCTTTACTCTAAATATGAAATTATATGCAACCTGTTTAACGATTGAACCAGCAAATGAGCTTTTAGTAGCTACAGGCTGAACATGTCGCCGAAGCTTCATGCTTACACCTTAGCCCTATCAAACGAATCTTCTATTCGAGCTCTATGATGCATCGTCTTAGGGCGGGCTTCATGCTTAGATGCTTTCAGCATTTATCCCTTAAAGCGTGGCTGCCCAGCATTGCCTTGTCAGACAACTGGTAAACTAGTGGCTTCAGACCCCTGTTCCTCTCGTACTAAAGGGTCTTTCCCTTCAAGCATCAACGCTTCTAGAAGATAGCAACAAACCTGTCTCACGACGGTCTAAACCCATCTCACGATCCGCTTTAATAGGCGAACAACCTCACCCTTGGCAGCTGCTGCACCACCAGGATGCGGAGAGACGACATCGAAGTAGCAAGCCT
>Ga0272442_10003193_pt1 | contig 23157 bp, 17 predicted proteins | sample SSMForm2O_FD_200262 | JGI IMG/M metagenome (GOLD analysis project Ga0272442, IMG submission 200262) | Marine sediment archaeal communities from Little Sippewissett salt marsh, Falmouth, MA, United States - SSM-Form-2O | ecosystem: Environmental > Aquatic > Marine > Wetlands > Sediment ...
TGCTGGTGAGGGATATCAACCCGGGTCCGGACGACTCCAAGATCTACGCTCTTACCTCTATGAACGGCGTATTATATTTCCGGGCAACCGACGGAACCAGTGGAAGGGAACTTTGGAGGAGCGACGGCACCCCCGCCGGTACGGTTATGGTCCGGGATATCTTGCCCGGCGCCGAAAGCTCCATGCCTGGCGAAATAACAGACGTCGACGGAACGCTTTTCTTTTATGCCCAAAAGGAAGATACAGGAAGAGAGCTGTGGAAGAGCGACGGCAGCCCCGCCGGTACGGTCATGGTCAAGGATCTCACACCAGGCGCCGATCCGACCTACATACATAATATCTGTAACCTGAACGGAACGGCCATCTTTTCCACAGATGACGGCAACCAGGGAAAGCGCCTCTGGAAGAGCGACGGCACCGATGGCGGCACGGCCGTTCTCAAGCAGTTTCCCAATACGACAGGCACGGGTATCGAATCCCTCGTGGTAATGGGTGACGCGGTTTACTTCAGTGTGGATGACGGCACAAACGGCTGGGAGGTCTGGAAATCCGACGGCACCCCCGGAGGTACTGAAATCCTGAAGGATATCCGTGTGGGAAGTGAAGGCTCCTCAGCTTCTTTCTATCACATTCTTACCGTGATCGGGGATACCCTCTATTTCACCGCCAATGACGGCGCCTTTGGTTTGGAGCCCTGGAAGAGCGATGGAACAGAAGTCGGAACGGTCATGATTCGAGATGTTAACGGGAGTGGAAATTCCAATGCCTGGGGTTTCGGAAAAGTCAGCAGTACAATTGTCTTTTTTGCTGGCGATACCGTGGATGGCCAACAACTCTGGAAAACGGATGGAACCGCATTCGGCACCCAGCTCCTCAAGAAAATCAATCCCTCCGGATCGACCGATGTCGACGAGGTCGCCCCTGCGGACGGGATTTATTACTTCCTCGCGGATGACGGCACTCGCGGTCCCGAGCTCTGGAAGAGCGATGGAACCGCATTCGGCACGAATCTCGTCAGGGACATCAACCTCGGAGATGGACTGGTGCCCCCGGGAAACCTCACTGCAGCGGGCGCCAAAGCCTGCTTCATCCAGGACGACGGCCCGCACGGCTCGGAGATGTGGATCAGCGACGGCACAGAGATGGGAACCGTCATGCCCCGGGATATTTACGACGGGGTCCTCTCCTCCGACCCTGCGGAATTCGTAAACTGGAACGGCGTCCTCTATTTCCGCGCGAACGACGAAACTCACGGAACGGAGCTCTGGAAAAGCGACGGCACGCAAGGGGGGACCGTCATGATCAGGGACATCAATCCCGGTCCCGGCGATTCCATTCCCCGGTTTCTCACGCTGTTTCAGGGGTCCCTCTTTTTCCGCGCCGATGACGGCACGAACGGGATCGAACTGTGGAAAAGCGATGGAACCGAAGTCGGAACGGTCATGGTCAAGGACCTTCTCCCAACAGGTTCCTCCAGGCCCGCGTTCCTCGAGGTCGTGGACGACACCCTCTATTTCGCGGCAAAAGACGGCGATAATATCGACAAGCTGTGGAAGAGCGACGGCACGGACGTGGGAACGATCGAGGTTCGCGAAACCTCGCCATATCCCGTGTATCCATCGGAATTGATCGACATCGACGGCGCCCTGTTTTTCAAGGCCACGGACAGCGATTACCTGAGCGGCGAAGAGCTGTGGAAGAGCGATGGAACCGAAGGCGGCACGGTCATGGTCAAGGACATCCTGTCCGGAAGCGGCTCCTCTGAATTGAGGGAATTTATCGATTTCAACGATACGCTCTTTTTCATGGCAAGCGACGGCCCCCATGGCACGGAGCTGTGGAAGAGCGACGGAACGGAGGGCGGCACGGTGATGGTCCGGGACATCCATCCCGGGCAGGGCTCCTGGCCCGGCGGATTCGCCGTGTGTAACGGCCTCATCTACTTTACCGCGGATGACGGCACACACGGACGCGAGCTGTGGAAAAGCGACGGCACGGAAGTGGGAACCGTGATGGTAAAAGACACGGATCCGTTCACAGGTACCGGGATTTCATTCCAGCCCACAGCTGTGAACGATACGGTCTTTATCTGTGCCAATGAGGGAATCCACGGAGGGGAGATCTGGACCACGGACGGCGTCGATGCCGGAACCAGGCTTTATCGCGACCTCTGCATCGGGCCGGAGGGGGCGAAACCCGATCATCTCACGTCTGTACAGAATCGGCTCTATTTTTCCGCCGGTAACGGAACGAACGGCAGGGAGTCCTGGATGATCGAGGAAACCACGGGTTATACCACCATGCTGGGGGATATCGCCGCAGGGCAGTACAGTTCCCAGCCCTCATCCTTCATCCGATGTGGGGATGACATCTTTTTCACCGCGAACGACGGCGTCGTGGGAACCGAACTATGGGCCGTTGAGTACGACCCCAACCCCGCCTGCAAAGTGCCCCCCGCCCGCTGGATGTGTTATGAATAACCGCGAAGGGGGTCAGACCCTAACGAAATACAACACTTTTGAGGGGCTCTTCTTTCAATTGAGAATTCTTCAGAATATGTGATTATAATAAAAACACGCGAAGAAATCAAAAAGATGGCGAGAAAGAACAGGTTAAACATGAAATTCCCAAATCATGCCCAGATATGTTATAAGCCAGGGATTCGCCGACTCGAATTCGTTGTATTTCGATAGGGTCTGACCCCCTCATTTGTAAAACCAGCTTGTTTTTTCAACGGAGGAGGGGTAGCTCGAGGCATCAGTCGAAGAGGAGGGCATGATAATGAATTCTTTCGATGGTTTCAGTATGGGAATGGGGAACCTGCCCCTTTTATCAAAGGCAAAAAGCCGGTCGATATCACCGGAAAACTTCACCGGGGAAAAGGGCAAGGGCGGTATGGCCACGGAGGGCACGGGAAAGCAGGCGGCCCGCGACCTCGGCCGGGGTTGGAAAATCTCTCCCTCGGTTCGCATCAAACCGGGCGAAACCTTCAACATGGCCGATATCCAGGGCCCCGGAGTGATCCAGCAGATGTGGGTGACCCCCACCGGCAACTTCCGGTTCACCATCCTGAGAATATACTGGGACGACGAGGAGACCCCCTCTGTGGAATGCCCCATCGGCGATTTTTTCGCCGCGGGATGGGGATACCAGTTCAATCCCCTGAGCTCCCTCGCCGTTTGCGTGAACGTCGGAAGCGGGTTCAACTGCTACTGGCCCATGCCGTTCAGGAAAAAATGCCTCATGACCATCACCAACCTGGCCGATGAGGATATGGTGCTCTATTACCAGATCAATTACACCCTGACGGACGTTCCGGATAACGCCGCGTATTTCCATGCCCAGTTCCGCCGCACCAATCCCCTTCCCTATAAGGAGGTCTATACCATCCTGGACGGCGTCAGGGGACAGGGGCAATACGTTGGAACCTACATGGCCTGGGGCACCAACAACACCGGGTGGTGGGGAGAGGGCGAGATCAAGTTCTACATGGACGGCGACAGGGATTGGCCCACCATCTGCGGCACCGGAACGGAGGATTATTTCTGCGGTTCCTATTGCTTCGTGAATCCCCAGACGAAAAAGTACGAGGAGTACTGCACCCCTTACGCGGGCATGCCTCAGATCATCCATCCGGACGGGGAATACCTGTCGCAGACGCGGTTTTCCCTGTATCGCTGGCACATCCTGGATCCCATCCGGTTCGAGAAAGATCTCAGGGTGACGATCCAGGCCCTGAGCTGGAGGTACGGCGGCCGTTATCTCCCGTTGAAGGACGACATCGCGTCCGTGGCCTACTGGTACCAGAAGCCTCCCCACGCGCCGTTTCCACAGCTGCCGGATCGGGACGACCTGGAGATCAATTAGGCGGCGGCGATCACCCGATTTTTTTCTGGAGAAGTTCCTGGAGGATTTTGGGATCGGCCTTTCCCCTCGAGGCCTTCATGGCCTGTCCGACGAGGAAACCCGCCGCCTTTTTTTTGCCTTTTCTGTAATTTTCCACCGCGTCCGGGTGGGCGGCGAGGACGTCGTCCAGGAGCGATTCGAGGGCCCCGGAATCGGCGATCTGACCGATGTCTTTCTCCTTCATAATGGCGGACGGAGACTTGTCCGTTTCAAAGAGGAGTAGGAGGATCTCACGGGCGGCATGGGCGCTGAGCTCGCGTTTCTCCACAAGGGCGAGGAGCTCGGCCATGCGCGGGGGCGTGACCAGTGTGTCGGATACGGTCTGGTTCCGTTCCTTCAGGGCGGGGGCAAGGCGTGAGGCGATCCATTGAGCCGCGGTTCGGGGAGGAATGCCTTCCCCCACCACGGATTCGTAGTATCCGGCCAGCTCCCGATCCTCGCTCAGGAAGGCTGCCTCGTCGTCGAGCAGGCCGTGCTGTTCGACAAAACGGGCCCGCTTTTGAGCCGGCATCTCCGGCAGGCGGCCCTGCAGCTCTTTCAGCCATTCCTCCGAAACGACGATTTCGGGCACGGATGGATCGGGAACGCAGGGCCCGGCGAATTTCTCCCGCATGGGGGTGGTGACGTTCTTCTCCGGATCCCAGAGCCGGGTGTGAAGTATGATTTCCTTCCCGGCCCCCAGGCGCGCGGCCTGCCGCTCGATCTCGTGATCAATGGCGTTCCCGACCGCCCGGATGGAGTTCATGTTTTTGACTTCCACCTTGGTGTTGAACTCGTCGGTCCCGGCCGGCCGGAGGGAGATGTTGGCGTCGGCCCGCATGGTCCCGCTCTCCATGCTGCAATCCGCGGTTCCCATGTAACGGATCTGGGTGCGGAGGGCCTTGAGGAACTCCATGGCGTCGTGGGAGCTCCTCATGTCTGGTTCGGTCACGATTTCCACGAGGGGAACCCCGGCGCGGTTGAAATCCACCAGGCTGATCCTGGTATGCCCCTCTGTTTCGTGAACAAGTTTGGCCACGTCCTCCTCCATGTGGATGTGATGGATGCGAAGTCTTTTCGGTTTTCCCCTGTTATCGGAGATATCCAGCCATCCATGGCGGGCCAGGGGCCGGTGATGCTGGGAAAGCTGGAATCCCTTGGGGAGATCGGGATAATAGTAGACCTTTTGATCGAAGGCGCTTCGTGGCTGGATTTCGCAATTGAGGGCCAGGCAGGTGAGAACGGCGTGTTCGAGGACCTTTCTGCTGAATTGCGGGATCGCCCCCGGGAGCCAGAGGCAAATCGGGCAGACGTTGCTGTTCGGCCGGTCCCCGGGAATATTGGGGCAATCGCAGAACATCTTGGTGGGACAATTGAGTTCCACGTGAATTTCCAGACCGATGATCGCTTCATATTTCATGAATCCAGGTTTCCTTTCTCCGGATTGGAAATCATTCGGGCCAGCGCCGGGAGAATGGGGTCATGGAGGAACGGGGCGATCGCCTGGAGCCCGAGGTCCTGATCGTCCAGGGTTGCGAGACCCGGGAGGGAAATGGCGGGCATACCGGTGAGATTGGCCATGCAGCTCAGCTCGAAGGCCTCGTACAGGGCCTTCACCGTGTTTAATCGAAAGGCGTCCGGTTTCCGGCGTCGTGTGGGGAGAAGCAGGATGTCCGCCTCCCGGAACAGGAGGTTTGTCTGATCCAGGAGCCGCCGGCGGATCCGGCAGGCGTCCACAAAGGCCTCGTAGTTCGAAAATTGAAAGTATGCTCCCTGGAACAGCCAGGCCTTTACCATCGGGCCGAAGGATTCCTGCCTGGATTTGATGTACATTTCGTTCCAGTTGCGAGTTCCGGGGGCGCGGTGGCCGTACCGGACGCTGTCGTATTTTCCAGCCGCGGAGGAGGCCTCCACAGATCCGATAACGTTGTGAATTTTTCGAAAAAGAGGAAAATCCGGAAATCTCAGCTCCCGGATGGAAATGCCTTCCTTCTCGAGCGCGGCGGCCGCTTTTTTGAATGCCGCGGCCTCCTCCCGGTCCAGGGATTCGTAACAGTCGGTTAAGATCCCGGCGGTTTTGACGGGAGCCGATTTTTCAAGGGGGGCTGTGAAATCCGGAAACCCTTCGGAAAGCATGGAGAAATCCCGTTTATCCGGGCCGGATATCGCCGCCATGATCCGAAGGATCGTTTCCGGGGATCGGGAGAGAATGCCAGGGCTTTCCATGGAGGGGACCAAGCCGATCAGGCCCAGGCGGGAACAGATGCCATAGCTCGGTTTGAAACCCATGAACCCGGCGGCCAGGGCGGCGTACCGGGCCTCTCCCATGGTATCTGTCACTATGGCGGCATCCGCTGGTTCCACGGCGAGAGCCTCGGCCGTTTTATCTCCCGAAAGACCCAGTCCGAGTTCGCCCATACGGGTGCTGCCTGTTATAACCGCTCCCGCGGCGTGGAGTTTTTCGACAATGGCGGCGTCCTCGAGGGCGACGTGGTTTTCCAGGGCGAGGGAACCCGCCTCTGCGGGCCATCCCTTTACGGAAAGGTTGGGTTGAATCAAAACCCGCACGCCTGCCAGCGATCCGCTGCCTTCCCCTTTTGAGGAGGGGCTTTCCCGATGGGTGAAAAGGGTGTCTTGCATCTTGTCCCCTTCCGGATTTATTCGATGATATTCGATACCTTGAAATAATCGCCCTTTACCGATGGGGCGTTTTTAAGAAGTTCTCCATCTTCGGCCAGGGCATGCTGCCGGGCCGTGATTCCCTCCCGGGTCACGTCCTCCGGACGGATTACCCCGTACAGGGGGGGCTCCCCACCGGATTTCCCGCTGATTTCTTCAGCCAGTTTTTGAGCCTCTTGAAGGGCCTGTTCCACCAGGGGTTTTTCTTCTTCACTCACCCCGATGCGGGAAACCCATGCCAGCTGATCCAGGGGCGTCCTGGTATCGGAACCGGGCAGCGAACTCTCTCCCCCCAGATCGAGAAGCCCGAGTTCCGCCAGCTGGGATTTTTCCACGGGCGAGGGAGCCTCGGACAGGGGACAATAGGAGCTGCGGTTCTTGGGAAAGGCGATTACGTCCCGGATGGAGGAGGTCCCCAGGATCATGGACGCCACGCGATCCAGACCCAGTGCGATGCCCCCGTGGGGGGGCGCGCCGTAATCCAGGGCCTTCAGGAAAAAACCGAACTTTTTCCGGACGTCCTCCCCTGACAGACCGAGGGCCGAGAAGATCTTTTGCTGAACATCGCTGCTGTTGATACGGATGCTTCCCCCGCCGAGTTCCTCGCCGTTCAGGACGATGTCGTAAGCTCGGGATTTGAGTGAGAGGAGCTCGCCGCGGTCTGCCGGATCGAAATCCGTTCGGTCCGGCGAGGTGAACGGGTGATGGCTCGAAGTAACGCCCTCCTCAGTGGGATCGAACAGGGGAAAATCGGTGATCCAGACGGGCCGCCAGGAGTTTTCGGGTATCAGGCCGAGACGATCGGCCACATGGAGTCGAAGCTGTCCCAGGGCGGAAGTCACCACATCATAGGAGGGATCCGCGATCATCAGAAGGACGTCTCCCTCCTCGCATCCGAAGCGTTTCAGAACCGCCTTCTGTTCCTCCGCGTTGAAAAATTGCACGATGTTGGAATCGAGCCGCCCCCCGGTGACCCGCATCCAGGTCATGCCCTTGGCTCCAAAGCCCGGCACAATGTTTTTCGCGTATTCGTTCTGGAGGATATTCTTGCTCAATCTGTCTGATTGTCCCTTGACGTTGATGCCCACGATGCGGCCCCCGCGTTTCAGGACCTGTTTGAAGATGGAGTAGCTTGTGTTCCGGAAGATATCCGTGGCCTCGATGAAACGGAGCCCGAAACGAAGGTCCGGACGGTCCGAACCCGTGGAATCCATGGCTTCCCGGTAGCTCATCCGGGGAAAGGGACGCTGCAGCTGGATGCCCCCCACCGCGAACATGCGGCAGAGGGCCTCCTCGATCAATTCGTAGATGAATTCCTCGTCGATGAAGGCCGCCTCGATATCGAGCTGGGTGAATTCGGGTTGGCGGTTCGGACGGAGATCTTCGTCGCGGAAGCATTTGGCCACCTGGTAATACCGCTCCATACCGCTCACCATGAGGAGTTGTTTGAAGAGCTGGGGAGACTGGGGGAGGGCATAGAAACATCCGGGATGGAGGCGACTGGGCACCAGGTAATCGCGGGCCCCTTCCGGTGTGCTTTTGGTGAGGTTCGGGGTTTCCACCTCCACGAAACCGCGTTCCTCCAGGAAGCCGCGAACCTCCTTTATGATCAGGTGGCGTTTGACCAGTTTTTCCTGGATCGAGGGACGCCTCAGATCCAGGTATCGGTATTGGAGCCGCAGGTCCTCTGAAACGCTGGCCGGGGTTGCCACCGTGGCCCCGGCGACCATGGCCTTCTCGGAAATGGGGAAGGGGAGGATTTCCGAGGCGTTCAGGATTTTCAGATCCGTGGTCAGGACTTCGATGGTTCCCGTTTCCAGGGCCGGATTTTCCGTTCCCTTCTCCCGGGCGATCACCTCCCCGGAAACCTGGATGCAGAACTCCTCCCGAAGTGTCGTGGCCGCATCGAAAATGCCCCCGGCCTTTTCCCTGTTGAAAACCAGCTGGACGATCCCGGACCAGTCGCGGAGGTGAATGAAGATCACCTCTCCGTGATCCCGCCGGGCATCCACCCAACCGGCCAGTTCGACCTTCCTTCCGATATCGTCCGATCCCAGCTTCCCGCAATATGTTCTATCCCGCATTTTCATGAGATGAAAGATCCCCTTTGTCTATAATCGTTTCATTTCCGCTTCGTGTTTTGAAATAGATTAAAAAGAGGTTTTCCGTTGAAAAACCTGTCACCAGATAATCTCGAACACTCGATCGTGTCAAGTTTTCTTCGGGCGCGTCACAAAAGGTTGACAAATTCATCTCGCCGGTTGAAATTTACAATACAACGATCCGGATGTTGAAATCGTTTTGCCCGATTTCAGAGGAGGTACGCCGTATGAGCCAGATTGACGAAAAAAAGGAAGAGATGCCCGGTCGGGAACCGCCCCATCTCCCGGAGGAACAGGTAAAACTCGTTGGAACCAAGATTATCGACGATGTGTTCACGGACGAGATCGCCCTTTTAAAACCCAGGTTCGAGGTGGATTACGAGGCTTACCTCAAGCGCCTCTGGGAGGCGAATCCCGAGATCCAGAACCTGTTAAAGGCCGCCCCCGATATCGAGGCCGCCCGCGACTCCCTCTACTCCTACCTGGAAAGCGCGGAACGGGCCATCTTCGATCTCGAAAACGACCTTCACATCCTGGAAAAGGCCACGGTCCGGGAATGCATCCGTGTGTTTAAAAGCATCATCGGCCCGATCAACGAGTTTCGCACCGGGACCTCCGCCCTCGGGATCCTCTGGAAACTCGCACGGGACAGGAGGGAGGAGCTCGAAACCGAAGTGTCCGTGGGGTTCCTCATGGAATTCATCAGCCTTTTCCGGGGCGTGACGGGACGCTCCAATATTTACCTCGAGGACGAAGAGGTGAAAAAGGGGATTCCGGAGTTTTTGAAAAAGAGCGGCCGGGAGGCTGCGGCCGCCCGTATGGAAATCCTGGACGATTTCGGCTCGAGCGTTCGAAAATATTTTAAAAAATACCCCTCCGGGCTCGAGGATGAGGTGATCTCCTGGAGACGCGAAAACCGCTCCAGGATCCTTCGATACTTCAATGGGAGCGAGGAGGACTGGAATCATTCTTCCTGGCAACTGGCACATGTTATCCGCGATTCCAAACCCCTTCTGGACCTCCTCGATCTCACCGCGGAACAAAAACGCGCCATCCAGGAGGCCGTGGACTTCCGCATTCCATTCGGCATCACACCCTATTACCTCAGCCTCATGGATTCCAACCTTTCCATCGGTTACGATCACGCTGTCAGGGCCCAGGTGATGCCTCCCAGGGAATACGTGGATACCGTGGCCGAACACCGCTCCGAACGACGCTCCCTGTTCGACTTCATGGGAGAACACGATACATCCCCCGTGGATCTGGTCACCCGGCGGTATCCCTTTATCGCCATCCTCAAACCCTTCAATACATGTGCCCAGATCTGCGTTTACTGCCAGAGGAACTGGGAGATCGAACGGGTGCTCGAACCGAACGCCATGGCCTCGGAGGAGGAGCTGGACAGGGCCCTCGAGTGGTTTGAAAAACACCGAAGCGTGGGGGACGTCCTGGTGACCGGCGGGGATCCCCTGATCATGAAGGACGAGCCACTGTTGCGCATCCTTGATAAAATCGCCGCGATGAAACACATCTACCGCATCCGGCTCGGTACCCGCACCCCCGTCGTGCTCCCCATGAGGTGGACGGATGAGCTCGTGGAACGGATCGCCGATTATCACCAGCCGCCCCGAAGGGAAGTGGCCGTGGTTACACACTTCGAGCACTCCTACGAGATCACGCCCGAATCCATGGAGGCGGTTCAGAAAATCAAAAAGAAGGGGATCAGTGTTTACAATCAGGAGGTTTTCACCATAGAGAACTCCCGACGCTTCGAAACGGCGAAGCTCCGGTGGGACCTCCGCCGGATCGGGATCGACCCCTATTATACCTTTAACATGAAGGGCAAGGAGGAAACCAGGCGTTACATGGTTCCAATCGCCCGGATCCTTCAGGAAAGAAAGGAGGAGGCCCGCCTCCTGCCGGGGCTGGATCGTACGGATGAACCGGTTTTCAACGTGCCCAAGCTCGGCAAAAACCACCTCAGGTCCTGGCAGGATCACCGCCTGGTGATGATCCTCCCCGACGGCTCCCGGGTGTACGAGTTTCACCCCTGGGAGAAGAATATCACCCCCGTACCGCCCTACAACTACGTGGATGTCCCGATCTACGATTACCTCGAGGAGCTGGCGGCCCGGGGGGAAAACATCCGCGATTACCGCACCATATGGTATTATTATTGACGGCTGCCGGTCAGTGGGGCCATTTTCTATTGTTCTCGCCATCGCCATATTTCAGGGCCGGGAATGAAAAACGGTTTATCCAGAAAAACCTCTCTCCTCCGGAATCCCCGGTTTCGCCTTCTTTTGTTCCTGGCTGTTCTCTTCGCCCTTTTCACCTCCCTCAATCTTCTGGCCAAGTATAACGGTTATGCGGATCTGCCGGATCTCCTGGTGTTCGAAACCGCGCTTTACAACACCCTGCGGGGAGATTTTCTCTACAACTTCCGGGGGGGGGACGTGTGTCACCTGGGCATCCATTTTTCCCCCATGCTCCTTGTTTACCTCCCCTTTTACGCCCTGTTCCAGCACGTGTTTACCCTGTTTCTGTTTCAGGGGTTATGGGTTGGCTCGGGTGCATTGGGCATCTACTTCCTCGCGAAGCGGCTTTTGAAGAACGAGGGGGCCGCATTTCTCCTGGGAGCGGCATTCCTTGTCAATCCGATCACCCTCGGCGGCGTGATGTGGTCCATTCACGAGGAGCCGCTGGCCGTGCCCCTGTTTATCTTTGCCATTTATTCCTGGAGAACGGGAAGGACGGCCCTTTTCTGGATTCTCATGATCGGGGCGATGCTCTGCAAGGAGACCATGGCCCTGGTGGCGGCATTTTTCGGACTCGCGCTTCTTATCCGAACATGGAAAACCGGCAGGGGGCGGGGGGCCGGGATAGTTCTTTTCCTTGGAAGCGTGTTATGGTTCTTTTTTGCAACGCGGGTTTTGATGCCGCTTTTTTCGCCGCTGTCTCTCGGGGATTTGCAGCTCACGGCCCGTTACGACAGCCGGATCGGTCATTCGCTCCCGGAGATGATCGTCAATTTTTTCCGCCGGCCGGGGTTCTTTTTCCAAACCGCACTGGAAACAAAAAAGATCGCCTATCTTGTGAAACTCATGCTTCCGGTAGGGTTTTTCGGACTACTTGCCCCGGTGTTCCTCCTCCCGGTTCTCCCCGTTGTGGCCATGAATGTCCTGTCTCACAAGCTGCTGTGGCATGCCACCCTTTTGCACCAGTACTCGATCGTGGCGGGGCCTTTTCTTTTCCTGGCCGCCATGGAGGGAATAAGGAGGTTGCGAATATCTGTTTACCGGAGGGGGAAAACCGTTTCGGCACGGCGCCTTTCCCTGTTTTGCAGTGGGGCCATCCTTGCCTGTTCCCTGGCCGCCTTTTTTGTCTCCGACGTTTATCCCTGGACCTTTTTCACGAGGGACGCTCGAAAGAGCCACCTCCCCCTCTTTTCCCGGGAGAGCCGGGAAGCGGCCCGGGAAGCCCTCTCCCTGATCCCGCCGGATGCCCCGGTTTCCGCCTCCCACCTGGTTGCCAATCACCTCGCGAAAAGAAAGGTGATCTACTATAACAGCGAGCCGCAGATCCGCCTCCTTCCCTTCGAGTATTTTGTTATTGTGAAATCCGGTCCGATGGGGGATGATCCCGAGGAATTCTCGGAAAAGACGGTCCGTTTTTTCCAGGAGGAGTGCGACATTCTTTACAGCAGGGACCGCTTCCTGGTTTTGAAGAGAAAGAAAAGGCCGATCCCGCTCGAGGAATTTCGGAGGCGGAGGAGAGGGAAGGATCGATAATACCCGGCAAGAGATTTCTCAAATGAGGAGGAAAGCAAGGATGAAAACCGATCCTGAAAAGGCCGTTCGGGAACTCCTGGATGGCCAATCCCTGGCCGTTCTGGCAACCCAGGGTGGGGGGCAACCCTATACCAGCCTGGTGGCCTTTTGCCCTTCAAGGGATTTGAAGAATATCCTTTTCGCAACGACAAGATCCACCCGGAAATACGCCAACCTCTCAGAACAGCCCCGGGTGGCCCTCCTTGTGGATAATCGCGGGAACAAGGCCTCTGATTTCCTGGATGCCATGGCCGTTACAGCGCTGGGTCTTGCCAGGGAACTCGAGGGAGAGGAAGAGGCCGGGTTCCGGAAAATCTACCTTGAAAAACATCCCCATCTCGTCGATTTTATCTCCTCTCCGGATTGCGCCCTGTTCGCCGTTCGGGTCAGTAAGTTATACATGGTATCGCGTTTTCAAAATGTTATCGTCATGGAACTGGAATCATGAAAAGCATTTATCTGCTGGATGAAATATCGGTTAAACAAGTCCCCGAAGTCGGGGGAAAAGCAGCCTCCCTCGCTGAAATGAAACGGAAGGGACTCCCCGTGCCGGATGCCGTCTGCATCCCGCGGCAGGTTTATGACCGTTACGTGGATATGACCGGACTCCGGGGGCGGATTTTCCTGGAACTGGGACGCAAGGACTTTTCCCAGATGCGATGGGAGGAAATGTGGGACGCCTCCCTCCGGATCCGCAACATGTTCCTCACCACGCCCCTTCCGGAGAAAATTGAAAGAGATCTCGCAGGCCCCCTGGAGACCCGTTTCGGCGGGAATCCCCTGGCGGTTCGTTCCTCCGCACCCGGGGAGGATGCCGCCGGAACCTCGTTTGCCGGTCTCCACGAATCCTACCTGAACGTGCGGGGGCTCGATGCCGTACTGGATCACGTGAGAAAGGTTTGGGCTTCCCTGTGGGCGGATGGGGCACTCCTTTACCGCAAGGAGCTCGGGCTGGATATCAGGAAAAGCGCCATGGCCGTGGTCATCCAGGAAATCGTGGCCGGGGAATGCTCCGGGGTGATCTTCTGCAAAAATCCCCTGGATGAAACCCGGGCGGTGCTGGAATCGGTGTGGGGACTCAACCAGGGACTCGTGGACGGCGTGGTGGAGCCGGACAGGTGGATTCTGGATCGGAAAACGGGGGAGATCCTGTCCCATGCGGCACCCTCACGAACCGAACACATGATCTGTAAACCGGAGGGCGTGGACCTGGTCCCCCTGCCACCCCAAAACGCGCTCTCACCGCCCCTTTCAGATCAGGATATCGCGAGGGTCTTTTCTTTGGCCATGAAGGCGGAACGGATCTTCGAAGCACCCCAGGATGTGGAATGGACGATCCGGGACGAGGCTCTCTTCCTCCTGCAGTCCCGTCCCATCACCACTGGAAAAGGAGAAGAAGGCGGGGATAAAAAGTCCTGGTACCTCAGCCTCCGGAGAAGCTTCCAGAACCTGAAGGCCCTGGGGAAGAAAATCGAGGGAACCCTCATTCCAGCGATGATCAGGGAGGCCGATGAACTCGCGGCCCTGGATCCTGCTTCCCTCGATGATAAGCAGCTGTCCGTCGAGATCGAAAAACGAGTGAAGATCCTCAAGAAATGGACGGATGTCTACTGGGATGAATTTATCCCGTTTGCTCATGGAGCCCGGCTGTTCGGTCAGGTTTATAACGATGTGATGAGGCCGGAGGATCCCCACGAATTCATCGATCTTCTGGGTGGGGGAAAGATGACCGGGATGGAGAGAAACCGGGATCTGGAAAACCTGGCCGGCATGATCCGGGGGGATTCCACATTGAGGGAGGCCCTCGAGGCGGGAGATTTGGACGGGGCCGATCCTTCTTTTCAGGAAGCATTGGAGTCCTTCATCAGCCGGTACGCGGATTATTCGTATGCCGGGGATCGTTCGTTTCAAAACAGGAAAACCCTGCTCGCGTTCCTCCTTCGGGCCGCCTCCGTTTCCAGGGAGAAAAGGTTCGATCCGAAGGAAACCGAAGAGAAGCGGGAGCGATTCCTTTCCTGTTTCGAGGGGGAAAAAAGGAGCGAAATGATCGAGCTTCTAAAGCTGGCCCGCACCAGTTACAGGCTGCGGGATGATGATAACATCTATCTGGGAAGGATCGAGGGACGGCTGGAAGGGGCATTGGAAGAGGCGACAAAAAGGCTCCGGAACAGATGGGGAGACCTCGATGGTGTGGCACCCGGGGAGATCGCCCGGGCCCTCCGGGATCCCCGCTATTTCCCGCGACCCGGGGCCAAGGAAGACAAAACAGGAAAAGAGACCAGGATCAGGACGCGCCAGGTTCGGGGACAGCCGGCCGGGCCCGGCATCGCCACCGGGATCGCACGGGTGATCGGGAAGCCGGCTGATCTTTTCGAATTCCAGGGAGGCGAGATCCTCGTTTGCGACGCCATTGATCCGAACATGACCTTTGCCGTTCCCCTGGCCTCGGCCATTGTGGAAAGGCGGGGGGGAATGCTCATTCATGGCGCCATCATCGCCCGGGAATACGGCCTCCCCTGCGTTACAGGGGTTCCGGATGCCACCCGCCTGATCAGAACCGGGGATCGCGTCACCGTGGACGGTCACCTCGGTCTTGTGATCCTGAGGGGGAATTAAGGAAGAGAAAAGGAGGCATCGTCAGTCATCCAGATTCCTCCACCCCCGGGTTTGATTTTTTTGTTGAAATGCGACTTGGAAATAACGCATGGATTGTTGTCTTTTTACGATACGGAAAATACGGATTTAGGGAAAGAATGCTGGTGTAGCTCAGTTGGCAGAGCAGCGCACTCGTAATGCGCAGGTCGTCGGTTCGAATCCGACCACCAGCTCTCCCGATTTTCATTCTCCCTCCGGGTGGAGTCGATCATGCCGGGCCTTTCCGTCAGAAAACTCCTGGAACAGAAAGGACGCGAGCTGGAACTCACCGTGGTTGCCGGTGAGGGGGGATTGGATCACCGCATCGAGTCTCCCGAACTCAACCGGCCCGGTTTGGCCATGGCCGGGTTTTACGATGTCTTTTCCCATGACCGCATCCAGATTCTCGGGATCACCGAGTGTTCCTTCCTGAGGAGCGTGGATGCCGGGGAGCGAAAGAAACGCCTGACCCGCATGTTCGAGTTTGAAATCCCCTGTTTCATCGTCACCTCGGGCCGCGAGGTCAGTTCGGAACTCCTCGAGCTGGCTGACCTCAATAACGTGCCCATCATGAGCACCCCCATCCCCACGTCCCGTTTTTTCGCCATGCTCTCCTATTACCTGGAGCATGAATTCGCCCCTTCATGCACCATTCACGGTGTTCTTCTGGACGTTTACGGAGTTGGGGTTCTGATCGTGGGCATCAGTGGTGTGGGCAAAAGCGAGACCGCCCTCGAGCTGGTGGAGCGGGGGCATCGCCTGGTTGCGGATGACGTGGTGATCCTGCGGCGCATTTCCAAGAATCTCCTTATCGGCAGCGCCTCCGAGATTCTCAAACACAACATGGAGATCCGCGGCCTGGGTATTATCGACGTGGAAAAACTCTACGGCGTCGGTTCGATTCGGGAGGAAAAAAAGGTCAATCTCCTGATCCACCTCGAAAAATGGGATCCGGAAAAGAGATACGATCGACTGGGCATGGAGGAATCCAGGAGGAACATATTCGATGTTGAGATCCCGGAGTATCGCATCCCCGTGGAACCGGGTCGCAACCTGGCCATATTGATCGAGGTGGCCGCGTTGCAGCGACGCCTGAATTACCAGGGGTACAATCCGGCACGGGAGTTCAACCGGAATCTTTTACAACGCATCAAGGATAAGTCGGTAAGAAAGAAGGATCCCGGCAATCAGCCGGAAACCGCACCCCTGAAGGATCATTAGGAAAAACCGTTTTCGATCGAGGGAGCCTTCCGAAAGAGGGGCCGGGAATCTTCTCTGTTCCGGAAGCCGATAGAGAAACTTATCCCGGGGAGCAGGAATGAAACCAGAAGAATCGAGATTACACACGAGATACCAGGTGTCTCTCCCGATTGATCTGCATGCCGTGGATTCGGTAGATGACAACCCCAAACACCCCCCCTTGCGTTTTCAGAGCCTGACCCGGGATCTCAGTCTGGGAGGCGCTCTGGTGGATCTTGTGGCGAATACCACGGGACTGGATCCTCAATGGCAAACGACGTGGTTCCGGGATCGCTATTTCTGGATTCACATAAAAGGCATTTCCACCATTCCAGAAGGGCTTTTTGCCAAAACCCAGGCCGTCCGCCTGGTTGGCGAGGACCAAACCCACCCGGAGGCGGTGGGATTGGAATTCCAGGATCTGCTGGATTCCATCAACAGGAATTTGAAGGAGTTCCTGGATACGCTCTCCTGATAACGCGCCTCAGAAAGGGGATGGATTCTCGTGATCCCCGGTTTTCTCCTCATCGACAAACCAGAGGGCCCCAGCTCCCACGATATGGTCAACCTTGCTCGTCGGGTGTTTCAGATCCGCCGCATCGGTCATACCGGCACCCTGGATCCCTTTGCCTCCGGACTCCTGATCCTCTGTCTCGGATCGGCCACAAGGCTTTCCGAGTACCTCCTCCACAGGGACAAATCCTATACCTTCGAACTGATTCTGGGTCAAACCTCCACGACCTGCGACCGAACCGGTGAGATAACAATGCATTCCTCCCTCGACCGGGTGAAGGAAATATCCCGGGCAAGCCTTCAGGAAGTACTGGAGGCTTTTGCGGGACCTCAGGAGCAGATCCCGCCCATGTATTCGGCGATCAAGATAAAGGGGAAAAAAATGTACGAGTATGCACGAGAGGGCCGGGATGTGAAACCGGACCCCCGCCGGGTCGTCATTCATTCCCTGAATCTTCTCGATTTTCGCCCTCCCGATGTTGTTTTGGAGGCCCGAGTGGGAGCGGGCACCTACATTCGCTCCCTTGGTCGCGATATCGGGAAAAAACTGGGTGTCGGTGCTTATGTGACATCCCTCAGGAGAACCTCCATCGGTGATCTGAGTGTGGAGCGGGCCGTTTCCCCCGAAAACCTGGCGATCGATGAAAACGGACGCTTTCCGGGCTGGATGTCCGTTCTCGAGATCTTTTCCGATTGGCCCCGGATTCAGCTGGTTGGGGCGGAGCTGGAACGGGTGTATCATGGAAATCCCGTGCCCCGGGAGGAACCGGCAGCTAAGGGGAACGCCCCTTTTCTGATCGAGGACGAAAGTGGGAGGGTGGCGGCCGTGGGGGGGTGTGAAAGGAATGCCCGATCCGGATGGATGATAAAGCCCCTCAAGGTCTTTCCCCCTCCGGGATAAAGATACTTGGGATTTGTTTTGTTTGACTTTTTCCGTATGGCGTCTTTTGCCGGAAGAGGGGGCTCTTGAAAGAAATATGAAAAAGACCTTGACAAGTGGGAGGCGTCTCCCTAGGGACTTTGTGAATTTTGTCTCAAAGTTGTTTTTCTTTGGCAATTTTTTCGGATTTTCACCTGTTTTTCAGGTAGTGTCTCTCTGATTTATCCCCGGATGGCGGGGGACACATTACTTCATTTTAAGAGAGAATAGCCGACATGAAATACCAGATCTTGAAAAAAGACAAATTGGACTTCTTTATCTCCACGCTTGCAAAAAAACGCACCGTTATGGCGCCCGTCCATAAGGGGTTCAATAATTACTCCTTCCAGAAGGTGACCTCGGCGGATGAAATCTCGCTTCATTATATCCCCACCATCATTCCACCGAAAAAATACCTCATGCCCCAGTTTGAAACCTTCCTCGAATACGATAAAACTTGGGGCGAAAACATGAAAACCGTGGTCGAATCCGAGGAACTCGTGCTTTTCGGTGTTCACACCTGCGATATCGAGGGAATGCAGGCCCTCAACGTCGTGTTCTCCGATCGACCCAAGGATTTCAACTACCTCAGCCGAAAAGACAAGGTCATTATCATCGGAATGGAATGCAACGATTACTGCGATGAATACGCCAGTTGCGCAATGATGCATAATTTCATGCCGGACAGCGGTTACGACCTCTTTTTCACCGACCTCGGGGATTATTTTTTCATCCACGTGAACACCCATCTCGGCGATGAAATCGTGGCCGAGGCCCACTTCTTCGAGGAAGCCACCGGAAAACATTACATGGATCTCAGGGACCTTCACGATAAAAAGAGAAAAATCTTTAAAAATGAGGTCGGCATCGAGTATCGCGAAGTCCCCGAACTCCTGGAAAAGACAAAGGACAGCAAGATATGGGATGAAGTGGGACAAAAGTGCCTCTCCTGCGGCAACTGCACCAACGTCTGTCCCACCTGCTACTGTTTTAACATCGTGGATGAAATCAACCTCGACCTCAAGACGGGAAAACGCATCCGTGTGTGGGATTCCTGCCAGAACGAATCTTACGCGGCTGTGGCGGGTGGCGAGAATTTCCGCCCCGAACGCTCCTCCCGCCAGAGGCACCGGTTCTTTAAAAAATTTAAATATACCGTGGATCGCTATTCCCGCTTCTTCTGTACCGGCTGCGGTCGTTGCAGCCGCACCTGCATGGCGGGGATCGATCTCAAGGAAACCCTGAAAAAATTAATAGAGGAGACGGCCGGAACATGAAACTGGAACTGAAAGATTCCCTATACGCCCTGAAAAGGGGAAAAATCCTCCGGACAAGGCAGCTCACGGATCAGGAGAAACTCTTTGAAATCGCCCTTCCCGAGGGACAAAGCCTGGATCATGAGCCGGGGCAGTTTGTGCAGGTTTCCATCTTCGGTGTGGGGGAGGCCCCGATATCCGTGTGCTCTTCCCCCACCAAACGCGACTCCTTTGACCTCACCGTCCGGAATGTCGGCAGCGTCACGGATGCATTGCACGATCTGGAGGCCGGCGATGAGGTGGGCATCCGCGGTCCCTACGGAAAAGGCTTTCCCGTCACCTACATGGAGGGCAACGACATCCTCATCGTGGCCGGTGGACTCGGGATCGTGCCCCTTCGTTCCCTCATTCATTACATCATCCAGAACCGGCGCGATTTCGGAAAGGTGGATATCCTCCTGGGATGCCGCACACCCAAGGATATGCTTTACGGGGACGAGGTGGAGCACTGGCAGGAGCGCATGGACGTCAATTTCAGCTGTACCGTGGATCGGGTCGATAATGAGCCCTGGAGAGGAAACATCGGCCTTATCACCTCTCTCATCCCCGGGGTCAACCTCGATCCCCCGAGGACCGTCGCCGCGGTCGTCGGACCGCCCATCATGTATCGATTCGTGATTAAAGAACTCCTCAAAAAGAATATCCCCGAGAAGCAGATCTACGTATCGCTCGAAAGACACATGAAGTGCGGGCTGGGCAAATGCGGGCATTGCCAGATCGAGCAATTCTACTGCTGCCAGGATGGACCCGTGTTCCGGTATGATGTAATCAAAGATATCAAGGGAGCGATATAAGATGACAGATAAACCAAAGGTTGCTTTTTTCGACTTTGCCTGTTGTGAAGGCTGCCAGCTCCAGGTGGCCAATATGGGCGAGGCATTGCTCGAGGTTCTCGATCAGGTCGAGGTGGTCGAGTTTCGCGAGGTCATGTCCGAAAAATGGAAGGATAACTTCGACATCGCCGTAATCGAGGGCAGCATCACAACCCCGCACGCCGTGGAGCGGATCAAGGAGATCCGCGAAAGATCCAGGATCCTCATCGCCTACGGCTCCTGCGCCACCAACGGCGGGGTCAACGGCATGAAGAACAACTTCGAGCTGGACAATATCCGCGGATATGTCTATAACGACAGTGCAAAATATTTCCCCACCATCCCCACCCGGGCCGTTCACCAGGTGGTGAAGGTGGATTATTTCGTCCATGGATGTCCCGTTTATCCCCCCGAGTTTCTCAGGGTTCTGAAATGCGCCCTCCTGGGGATCCCCTATCACGTGCCCGACGAGTCCGTATGCGTCCAGTGCAAGCTGAACGAAAACGTCTGCATGTACGAAAGGGGCCTGGTTTGCCTGGGACCCATCACCCGCGCCGGTTGCAACGCCTGGTGTATCAATAACGGCAATATCTGCTACGGGTGCCGGGGAATGGTCAGCAATCCGAACGAAAACGGCGCCATCGATGTCATTAAGAAATATAATATCCCCATGGATCTTATCATGAATAAGATGAACATGTATAACAAATGCAGGGAGTTAGATGAAAAATGACGAAAAGAAACGTTCAGGTTAACGTCGAATACCTGACCCGAGTCGAGGGTCATGGAAATATCGTGGTCAATGTGAAGGACGGCTCTCTCGAAGAGTGCCGGCTCGAGATCGTGGAAGCCCCCCGATTCTTCGAGGGGATGTTGCGCGATCGCTCCATCTTCGAGGCACAGCACATTACCTGCCGCATTTGCGGCATCTGTTCCTGCGGCCACACCCTGGCTTCCATCCAGGCCGCGGAGGACGCGATCGGGTTTAAACCCTCCGAGCAAACCATCAAACTCCGGCGATTCCTCCTGGATATGGAAATCCTGGACAGCCACCTCCTCCACATCTACCTGCTCGTGGCACCCGACCTCCTCGGGGCCAAGAGCTTCGTTCCACTCATTAATACTCACAACAAGGTGGTGCGTCGCGCCCTTCGTATGAAAAAGGCCTGTAACGACGTGTGCGACATCCTCGTCGGAAGGCATGTCCACCCCATCTCCTGCATCGTTGGTGGCTTCACCAAACTGCCCCGGGAAAAGGATCTCGACGCCATGCTCGAAATCCTCCGGAACATGCAGCCAGATATGGAGGCCACACTCGAAGTCGCCTCCACACTCAAGTTCCCCGAATTCGAGAGAGATACCGAGTATGTCGGACTGGTCAGCAACGACGACATCTATCCCCTTCTCATGGGGGACGTCGGTTCCACAGACGGCGTTCGCATGGATAAGTACGGGTACAAGAAGATCACCAACGAGTTTGTGGTGCCCCACTCCTCGGCCAAACACACCAAACTCAGCCGGGAGGCCTACGCGGTCGGCGCCCTGGCCCGCCTCAACTTGAACTATGACAAGCTCCTGCCCCCGGCCATTAAAGCGGCCGAGGCCCTCGGCATTAAACCCAAGTGCACAAATCCCTACCTGAACACCGTGGCACAACTGGTGGAATGCGTTCATTGCCTGGAAGAGGCCATCGGTCTCCTCAAGGAACTCAAGACCTCAGGCATCAATTACGACGAGGAAATCGCGGTTGGGTTGAATGAGCAAAACGTCATTCCCGTCGAGGCGGGAAGCGGCGTCGGCGCCGTCGAGGTGCCTCGCGGCATCCTGTTTCATCATTACGAAGTGGATGACAAGGGCATCATAAAAAACGCCAACTGCGTTATCCCCACGAATCAGAACGTAAACAACATCGAGCAGGATATGAAAAAGCTGGTGCCGGAGATCCTCGAGAAAACGGACCAGGAAATCACCCTGGATCTCGAAATGCTCGTACGGGCTTACGACCCCTGCATCTCCTGTTCCGCCCATTTCCTGAATGTCAAATTTGTTAACCGATAAGGTCAAACAGGCCCTGATCCCCGAACCCGAGGGAACCACCCTTATCATAACCGTTGGCAACACCTTGCGTTCGGACGATGGAGTGGGGCCCTTTATCGCCTCGCGCCTTTCCCGAATCAAAGAGGGGTATCAGCTGATGGACGTGGGGGATCGTCCCGAGGATTGCCTGGATGAGGCCCTGGCGACAAGGCCCGTTAAAACCGTCATGATCGACGCCGCCGATTTCGGGGGGCAACCGGGAGAAATCCGGGTCGTTCCAAGGGAACTCATCCCCGAAACCACACTCAGCACTCACACCTTCCCCCTGCCCGTTATCGCCGCACTGCTCGAGGAGGATACCGGATCCAGAGTCCTCTTTATCGGCATTCAACCCGTACGGGTCACGTTGGGAGAGGGGCTCTCTTCCCCTGTTAGAGCGGCCGCGGGGGAAATCATTCAATTTCTCGACAAAGGAGAAAAATAACCATGCATGAAATGCACCTGTTGCGCGATCTGATGGAAGACCTGTTGAAACACGCCGGGGAACAAAAGGTGGAAAAGATTACAAAAATCTATATCCGCATGGGAGAATACACCGAGATCAACCCGGAAATCCTCAGGTTCTTTTTCAAAGAACACAGCAAGGGAACCATTGCCGAGGGCGCGGAAATCGATATCGAATCCAGCCCTACCAGGGAACTCCGCCTCCTCTCCTTCGATGCCGAGTGACCCTTTCATACGAGGGGGGTTTTTTTCGTGAAGAAGAGATTCTTCTACTGGCTTCCCGAAGCGGCGTTTCTCCCGTTCCGGGAAAAGGCAAGAAAACGGCGACTCAGGCCCATGCCCATCTCGGGGGTGCCCTGCAAAACCATGCACCCCCTTTCAGATCTTTCCTTCGTACCGCCCGAAACCTGGAACCAGGTGTGCCGGCGACAGGGCTCGTGGTATCGCACCTCGCCCAGAAACGGCCACATCCTCCTGGTCTCTCCGAAACCCGTTTCAGGTTGCCTCGAATACCTTGACGGCATGATCGAACAGGCCTCTTTCCAGCCCGAAACATGGGTAACCCCGAGGGATATTCAAACTCTGATAAGTGACCAATCGTATCTCTCCCGCCAGCCGGAAGAATGGCTACGGATAACGTTACGGGAAAAACGTCACTGGAGGAATCTTCTCGAGCGCGTCGGGGAT
>Ga0272442_10003195_pt1 | contig 23157 bp, 24 predicted proteins | sample SSMForm2O_FD_200262 | JGI IMG/M metagenome (GOLD analysis project Ga0272442, IMG submission 200262) | Marine sediment archaeal communities from Little Sippewissett salt marsh, Falmouth, MA, United States - SSM-Form-2O | ecosystem: Environmental > Aquatic > Marine > Wetlands > Sediment ...
TGGTGATGATAGGCAGTAGACCAGAAAATGAGTGAGCCCATCAAGGATTACCAGGTAGTCATCCAACTGTCAGTCGAGGACTTTGAGATGTCCATGGGCAGGAAGCCTGTCGACCAGGACGAGTTTGATGCATGGGCGCGCCTATTGAGAAAGGGACTGGTAAATGGGCACATTGACTGGGATATGCTGTACGCCTGCACGCGGGATGTGATGCGCCAGAACAAGCGTGCCCTCTAAAGCAGGGGGCACAGCTTCATGCTCAAGTACGTGTAAGGAGGTGGATGAGAAGATGGATACTGACACACGCCGAAGCCTCAACAGCTACGTCGCCCTCTTCGAGCTGATAAGCGGCAAGGTGGATAATGATGCAGCGACGGTCGCGATACTCCAGGAGATGGCCAGGGACAGAAGAGCTCAGCAGATGCGCGCCGAACGCGAGGCCCGGAACATCCAGCCCGCTACGGAGCGGCAGAAGAGATTCATGAAGAAACTGGGCATCCAGTTCCCTGCTACAGTGACCAAGAAGGAGGCTTCGGTGGTGATTGATGAAGGGCTCGCCAGAAACGCCGAGTAGATGCGGAAGGGACAGGTTTCGACCTGTCCCCTGTCAGAGTCCAGCTCCGGCAACGTCCGGAGGGCAATAGCTGGCGGGCCCAAAGAGTCCGGCAACCGTGGCAATGGCGGCTGTGATTCACCGCCCTCGCCCTCATACTCAAGAGCATTGTAAGGAGGTAGATATGGAAAATGAAGCTTGAAAGATTCGGGCAGGATGTGGGCAAGGATGAGTCTGACGTAGACGATATCTTGGCCCATTTGTATGAAGAGAACCAGGAGATGACCTCCGTGGTCTCGTATCCCCGGCGCTGTCGGCTGTGGGGCGACTGGAGATATCGAGGCAATTGTGACGGGCGTCTGATTCGAGACCTCATTTTGCGCTATGGCGCCGTCAGGGTGGCAGACCCGATGGAAGGGTCGGGTACGTGCCGGGATGTGGTGGCCGGGCTCAACCAGCACAAACACGCGGGCATCCGCTATTGGGGCGGTGACCTTCGAAGCGGTTTTGATTTGACCCAGCAAGACCTGCCAGGCAAGTTTGATTTCATCTGGATTCATCCGCCGTACTGGGACATTGTACAGTATGGAAGTGGTCCCAATGATCTGAGCAACTACGAGAGCTACGAGCGATTTCGGGAGATGCTGATGCTGTGCCTGAGACGGTGCTACGCCGCGTTGGAGGCAGGGGGCAGGCTGGCCGTATTGATTGGAGACGTCCGCAGACACGGACGATATGTGCCGCTTGTGAGAGACGTGCTGAACTTCCCGCTGGGGGAGATTCGCAGCATTATCATCAAGGTGCAGCACAACTGCACGAGTGACCGCAAGGAATATGGAAAGATGCCGGACGTGCCGATTCGCCATGAATACTGCGTGGTGTTTGAAAAAAGCCGGTTCCGGACTGGGACAATGCGTTCATATGGCAGTTGAAGAAGAACATGAAGATACTGCGGAGACGTGTGAGAGGATGAGGGTGTCATCCTTAGCCAGTAGTGCCGCAGCAGCGGGTCGGCCGTTGCTCGGCGGGACAACAAAACACTCGCCCCTGAAAGCCGTAAAAGGTGCTTCGCCATTATTCACGCTCAGCGTCCCCCATTTAGGGCTTTCGGCCTACGGGCCACGGGGCTCGGCGATATGAGGCCAAAAAACATGAAGTTTGCAGCGCAGCTGCCGCTGACTCGCAACCGTTCATGTATTTTGACTGAGCCGCCTGGCTCACAGGCGGCTAAACGGGACTGCTCGGCCCTCAAGAACGTCAAAAAGGCCCGCCTATCACAGGCAGGCTTTTTCACGTTCGTGGACGCTGTCCAAGAAGGAGGGCCTCGCCAACCATGGATACGACACGAAAGCCGTATAAGGCACTTCGCCCGCTGCGCTCGATGTTCAGCTAACCATATAGGGCTTTCGGTCGAGGTCACCGGCCCGTCCCACCCCATGTGGATAGCCCGAAGGGCTTCTTGTGGAATGGCTCCGACCGGCTTACAATCCCCTCGTAGGTGCTGTTGTTGATCCCCAAATGGATAGGCGGCGCCGATAACAGGCTTACGGAAAAGAGACACGATTCAGGGGCAGGTCGATGGAACGAAAAGACATCATCGCAGAAGCGTTGGAAGCGGCGCGCAACTTTCACAGTCGCAAGCTCTGGAAGTGCTTCACCAATTACGACTGCTTTGGCGTACGAATTGCCGGCCAGGAGGAGTTGATGCTGGGCGTTGTTCTCGGCGATGCGGGGGAAGAATATGGCCTGTCGCTGTTTCGCGGTCCGCACGCGGTGGTGACCTTGGCCGGGCTTTTGGATCCCAAGGGGCCCGACGATGATATCCTGGAGGACATGGACACGCTGGGGTTCAGTATGGAGGCGTTTGGGAATCTGCCGCCGGATGCCCAGGCAATGTTCCACGAAGGTGGTCAGCACCCTCGCTACGACGAAGAAGTGCCCTCTTTCCTGGTCAAGCCCGCAGGGTGTCAGGGCCGACTGCCCGACGAATCTGAAATGGTACTGTTGGCACAGGTGTTGCGAGCAATTGTGGCGGCAGACGACAACAAGATGCTGAAACCCGCCAGACTCAATGCCCGAAAAGGCATCTGCGTCATACACGTAAGCGGCGACGCAGCGCACCCGGAGGTGACGGTGACCCGAGAGAGAGTCGAACAAGAAAAAAGGCCCACCAGAATACCGTTGCTGCCCGCGCGGGTGGATTTGGGCCGTTTACCTCGCCTGAAAGCGACCTGGCTCGTAGGTATGCCGGCGCTGCCGGCGGGAATCGAAGGTGACGATCGCGCCATGCAGATGCTATTGGTGGTGGACGACACCAGCGAGTTCATCCTCCAGGGTAAGCCCGTGTTCTCAGGAGATCTTCAAGAGGCGGCGAGTAGCCTGGCGGACGTATTTCAGGGCAAGGGCTTAAAGGGCGTTAGAGGATTGCCCGGAGAGATTCTCTTCTCCAGTCGTAAGCTCTACGAGGCAATGGCTCCCATTCTGGAGCCGGTCGGCGTCAAATGTACCTTCAAACCCACCATTGCCAAGCTCCAGGCCATCGTCAGGGAATTCTACGATCTGGTGGACAGCGACGCGGCGCCATTGGGAGACTACGTTGAAGCTGCAGATGAGGAGGACATGCCGATCCCAGCTCCCGATGACCTTAAGGGCTGGAAAGCGGCAGATCAGCGCTTATTCCAGCGTTTTGTCAAACACTTCGAAGAGGAAGATCGGTTGTGGGGCGCGCGACCTGTGAAGCGCTACTTCGGGGACGATGACCTGGAATACTACCTGCAGGAACATGAACAACAAGGCGTGGTAATGGCCTACACCGCCTGGGGCATCCTGGACTACCGTCCCACCAAGACCAGCAAGACCCAGGCAGAAACGATGCTGAAAGAAGGCCTGCCCGAACCAGAAGCGACCCTGCTGCGAGCGCGGATGGAATCTCTGCCGACCCTGTATCGCGTCGCCGGGCATGATCCGAAGGCCGGGACCGTTGCGCTGGAAAACGTCCTGCTGGACGGGACCGTCACGGTGCACGACCAGATGATGGCAGAGAACATCCAGGATGGTCTATTCCTCACCGCCCGGACATTCCCGGCAGGGCAATTTCATTTCATTGAAATGGCAGGTCCGCCTCTCGGGGCAGGTATGGGCATGGAGGCAATAGACTTTCTCCGATATTGTAGGATGAAATTCACACCGGCAGGCCTGCGCAAAGACGCCCACAAATTCGGTTGGTTGTGGAACTGGATGGAGGAATGGGAAGCCAATTGGAAACCACCGCGTATGTGCAATACCGACGGCGAAGACTTGCTGTGGCACACCGCCTCCTTCTCCGTGGCGAATGCCGACCAGACCCGCCGGGCGCTGATGGAGCGAGACGATGTCGGCTACGATGAAGAGGCTGACGAACTGGTCTGGAACAAGAAGGCCGCGGGCAACAACAGAGTGCTCGGTGAGAGCGTCACATTGGGACGAATCGAGTTTGTTGGCGATGAGCTGGTGCTGATGGTCAATTCGGCCGAGCGCTTCACGACAGCGCGCCAATGGCTGGAGCAACTGCCGGGCGTGGCCTTCAAGGACGTTCAGACGCGGTGCTGGGATGAGGCGGAACAGGACCGTCCGCTGGACGAACGAATCTCGCCGCCGGAACCGATGGAGATCACGCCGGAGATCGCCTCGTCCCTGAAAGAGCTAATGGACCAGCACTTTATGGGATGGCTCGATACACCATTGCCGGCCCTGGGTGGCAAGACGCCGCGCCAGGCCTGCCGCACGAAAGCCGGGCGGGAAGAAGTGACCATGCTGATACGGACGATGCCCGATCCGATGGGGCCCGCTCCGATTCAGGTTCCGCGGGAAGCGATGCTGCACGAATTGGGCCTGGAGAAGGAGCCCCCGTCGACGCGGCCGGCAGGATCTCAGAAACCCTGTCCGCCCATCCCCATAGAAGCGGTTCGGCCCCAGCCCAAGATACCGCGAAACGCCCCCTGTCCTTGCGGTAGCGGTCACAAGTACAAGAAATGCTGCGGCCGGGAACAGCAGCAAAAACGATAAAGGAAGAGGATGCCTGAGAGACTCCATTACTTATTCGTCTGCTATGCGAACATGGACCGCAGCCCGACAGCAGAGGCCGTGTGTACGAGGATCGCCCGAGAAAACAATCTGGACATAGTCGCCAGCTCAGCCGGCGTGGCGCGAGGAGCGAATCGGCCGGTCACAAAGGAAATCGCTGACCTGGCTGACAAGATCTTCGTGATGGAGCCCTGCATGGTCACGGCGATGGTGGAGAGATATGGTCAGAACCCCGCCAAGATCATCTGCCTCGACATCCTGGATGCTTATCCACAGAACGACCCGGCGCTGGTCCAGCTGTTGGAAGCGAAGATATACGAGTATCTGTCTCGGGAAGGATTGATTTGATTCAAACACTGGAGGTCAGCAACCTATTTGAACGGAGGCAACGATGTCTGGACGCCGCATGATCATTGTGCTCACGGCCTTCCTAATAGTCGTTCTGGTTTCTGTGACGAACGCCTTTAATGAAGGGGACGGCGCTGAAAGCAGAGCAGCGATAGCAAGATCCACGCCTATGTTGGCTCGCTCGTCAGGCGAGTACATGGGCCGTCCATGGCGTATCGATGAGAACCACTTGATGTGGTGGGATGATAAGCCCTACGTGCGTTTTGGATTCACGGGTACTGGGAATCCGATCGGGTTGATGAAGCTCGGGTTCAGTCAGTTCACGCTGATGCCTGCGGAAGAATGGCCCATCTCTGGTCCTGACCCCGGGATCGTACAGAGCGTAAACGAGACTTCGGATCAACTGGAAGATGTTGGGGCCACGTACTATGGCATACTGAATGCCTTCTGGCCATGGCGTTACGGCAACCTGCTCGCTGATTCTGACAAAGCGATGGTGTTCGTCAGAGATGTCCGGGACGTGACCGAGCATTCAGGCCGCAATCTTACTCTGGAACTTCAGGTTCGTCTGCCCGACAGCGCAGGTAAGCAGAGGAGAAAGAAGCCCGAACGTGTGCAGGCAGTGTTGTTCGACTTGGAACATTGGATGCGCCAGGACGTGAGCGGCCACGTAGAGGATGTAACTGCAATCAGGGATGGACCCGAAAAAGAAGCCCGGCCAGAGACCGACGAGGGATGGGGGCGTGGGACAGCCTATCGAGTGCAGTTTGAATCCATCCACTTCCCGGAATCGACGTCACTTCGGCTCGTCGTGGCCATGGAAGTACGTTTGGCAGAAGTGCCGGGCGTCAATGGCCTGCCACCCCTATGGAAACCGGGTATCCAGGAATTCTATCGGCAGAGCCTGGAGGCTTTTCGTGCTGCGTACGCCAAGCCAGGATTGCGCGGACTGCAGTTTGGCGATGAAATCAACACGTATCCCTTGTCGTTGCTGACCGCGCGGTTCTACCTGGACATTCGGCGCGATGCAGTAGCCCTACAGGCTTATCACAAGTGGCTGGCCGGGCAATTCGATAGCATTGACGCGCTGAATCGCCGCTTCGGGACCCGCTACGCATCCTTCAGTCAAGTACAGTGGCAGGTGCCGTTGCACCCGCTTTCTCCTGAGTTGGCCCGCACAGACGAGGGTGCGGAACGCGAGGAATCATGGGCCGAGGCAAGGACCGCGTGGGGGCTGGCTGATACCGTAGACCAACTGCGGACTGTTAGCCGCGTACAAGATGAATTCCGCATCTGGCTCTGTGGCCACTGGTTGGCCGAATATGGCAGGATGGCCAAGGAGATCATCGGCCCAGTACCAGTCTTTGTCTGCTCTGCTGCCATCGGGGGTGATGCAAATCAGTACCTGGCAATGCACCGCTGGGCCCTGTACGAAGGCGTGGATGGCTTGATTCGAAATCACTACGGCCACGGCGGCGAAGAGGAGAGAGACACGTTGGCCAACCTTGCCCGATGGATGAAGCAAGTGCAGGAGGAAAGCAACTGTACCAAGCATCTTTGGGCCAACGAAGTGGGGTATGTCCGGCCGCATATTACGGATGATGAATGGGCTGCAGCAGAGGCAAGGGAACTCGGGCCTGGGAGTTCATTCGGCAGCCAGTGGGCTTTTCCCTCACAGGAATCACTGCGGCAGCTGCTGGTGTTATTGACCCAGTACGGGTATCGCGGATTCAACCGATTCCTGATGAACCCATCGGCATCCCGGGCTGAGCAAGAGGTTCAATGGATGGCTGCAGTGCGATCTGAAATCGTATCCCTGGTAGTGAAGGCCAAGGGACCGCCACCAGGGCCCGCCCAGCTTATTCGTGAGAAAGCGATTGCCGCTGCCCGGGCAGACCCACGGGTAAAGGCGCTGCTCCGAGAGGTTCCGTCGCCTCGAATCCAGGCAGAATTCTTAGCGCAATGGGACGTGTGGGTGGTCCGTTTCTTTGCGGGCGACCGTTTTCTCGGGCTGGCCACAGTGAACTCGCACGGAGAGGTTCTGGAGGTTGACGGAGCAGACGGGCATGACTGAACGGACCGCGCAGTGGAGTCCAGAGCAAGAGAAAGGGCTTGAGATGAGCAGAATCATGAAGACGGGAACGGCAAGCGCGCTGGTCGTGGTGGTCTTGGGTGTGGCAGCGTGGGGCCACGAGCGTGGTAAAGGGGGCGCTTATGAAGCTGAAACGCCTGCCGACATGCTGGCTGCGAGCAGGGTGAATGCGAAAGAACAGGGCGCTGTTGGGGATGGAAAGGCAGACGATACCCGGGCCTTGCAGGCAGCGTTGAACGCTGCTGTGGAGAAAGGCCCGGTGTGCTTCTTGCCGGCAGGGCAGTACCGGATCGCAGGGGCGTTGGTCGTGCCTGCAGGGGTGACGTTATGCGGGGCGTCAGGCGGTGTGCCGCATTCAGAACATCCAATTGGGACTGTGCTCTTGGCGTACGGTGGCAAGGGCCAGGCGGACGGCGAGCCTCTAGTTACACTCAAGCCCAACGCAGTCATTCGCAACCTCGTCATTCACTATCCAGAGCAGACTCTGCCCGAGGTTGTCGCGTATCCATGGACCATTCGCGGGGACGGAGAGATGTGCCAGGTCCTGGATATTACCATCACCAACCCGTACCAGGCCCTGGATTTTGGCACCAAATGGAATGAACTGCATTTGGTCAGAAACGTGTTCGCCTGCCCGTTGAAAACAGGGCTTTTCATCGACCAGTGCACCGATGTCGGCCGGGTGGAGAACGTGCACTTCAATCCCAACTTCTGGACGCGGATGGCCCTGCAGCCCCGGTACCCGGGCGGCGATATCAAGGCGTACCTGGAAAAGAACCTGGTGGGCTTCCAGATTGGCAAGACCGACTGGGAGTACATGACCAACTGCTTCGTCATCTTCCCCAGGGTGGGGTTTCACTTCGATGATTTTGGTCATGGTCCCGGCAACGCGGTCGTTACCCAATCAGGCTCAGATATCTGCCCGGTGGCAGTGCAGGTCGACAGGACCCAGGGCCATGCTGGAGTGCAGTTCGTCAACGGCCAGTTCATGGCCACGATCGTTGTAGGGAAGGAGAATAAGGGGCCGGTGAAACTGAGCAACTGCGGATTCTGGGGCGTGCCTCAGACGCGAGAACAGGTGGTCAAGCACGGGCCCAGTTCGTTGGTTTTGAATGGCTGCCATTTCACTGGCTGGGATGCAGGCAGAACAGGAGAGCCGTGTATTCGGGCAGATGGGGGCAGGATGGTGGTTAGTGGTTGTGATTTCATGGATGCCGGGAAGAAGGCCATCATCCTGGAGAAAGGGCTGAAGGCAGCGACGATTACCGGGTGTCTGTTGCGAGGCGAAGATGCCATCGTAGATGAGTCGGGTGGCGACGTCCAGGTGGGTCTGAATACGACGCGGTGAGAGGGGGCTCACGGAGAATGTACCAGGGAGAAGCACCCCATGGGGGACCGTGTCGGTATGGAGGGCCGGAGGAGAATGCCGCCTGGATAGGGGCAGTTGCGATATGGGGTTTCGACACTGAGGTGATGGAAAAGGCAATACAAGGTATCCCAATTCGGCACGGCGTTTGGGAACGAGAGGCCACGAAGATAGTACTTCGACGTGGCGTCTTTTCGAGAGGCGCGGAGTGATGGGGTTCGCGGCCTGAAGTGGCCCGGCGGGCGGGCCGCCGGGATAGTATTTCGGCGCGGAAGCCATGGCAAGACGCGGTATTAGTTTGGGCGGCCAGCGCCCGCTGCGCGTCAGAAGGGCGATACGCTGTGGTGGGTCAGCGCGTAGCCTGGTTCGGTTGAGTGAGGCAGAGAGGGGAAGCACCCCTTTGGGCACCCCGTCCCCTGGGAGCGTTGTGAAAGGGATGGGCTGAATGGTTGTGAATTGGCACAGGATGTGTCGGTGTGATTGAGGAGGTTGCGGTGGAGCGCGTTCGACGTGTTGGTCGAGCAGGGGGGGGAATCCCCTTGTGACACCCCCCGCCCCGGGGGGGGCGTGTGGTGGGCGGGTGATTGGATCGGGAGATCAGGTGAGGGGATCGTGGATCTTGAGGTTTTTGAGACTACGTGAAAAAGTGAGGGTGAAAGTACTGGGATGAAAAGGAGTTACGGGGCAGATGAGGTTGAGACTATCAGGGTCGTGGGGGAGTAAAAGGCCGTGAGGGTGAGGGTGAAGTTCTTGTTCCGGCCGGAACGGTAGTGAATACCCCTGGAACGGGAACAGCAGTTTCGTCGCTAAATCCCATTCAAGCAGTGGTTTAGCGCCGTAAATTACCGAGGTTAACATTCTGGAGCGGAACAGCAGCAATCATGCCTTCAGGGGCACCGTGGAACGCGAATGCGCCGTCCCTTCGCCAGGCGCAAAGCTTAAGAAGGCTGCCTTCGTAGCCCCTGCATGAACTATGGCACACACCGGGCGACCAGACGGCCTGCCTACAAGAGCAAGGCAGAGATTCAGATAGCCCGGCTGCTCGACCGCGAACGAATCGCGTTTCAGTACGAGCATCCGCTGGCCGTGATCGACCGTGGTCACACGAAGGTGTGGTACCCGGACTTCTCGCTTTGCGATTACGGCATGATCCTCGAATACTTCGGTATGAACGGCGATCCGGCGTACCGCAAGCGCACCGAACACAAGATGCAGGTGTACCGGGAGAACGGCATTGAGGGTGTGTTTCTGACCGAAGAATCGTTCCGCGGGGACTGGCCCAACAGGGTCCTGGGACAGATCGAGGGCATCCTGCAGGGACGGCTGGAGCGCTTTTACGGATCCGGCAGAAGGTCCGTTGCACCGTCAAACCGGCGCACCTATGGATCGTAATTCGGCGGCTCCAGGGAACCTCTGAAGAAGAAACGGCAGGGCCAATCGGAACGTTGTGCCTCCATTGCGGCGCCGACGAGTCATCTCAGAACAGCCCGTGGTCGGTGACCACCTCGGTCTCGATATCGATACGTTGCGGGCAGTCGGCCCGGGAGATATCGCAGTACCGGCACTCTCCCCAACTGGGGACTTTGCCCGGCGGCTCGGGTCCGCCAATCGTCAACACGGTCTTTCGAAACAACTCTTTCATTTCTGCGTTGATCCGGGACGCAGGAACGTCTACGACCCGGCTTCCATAGACAATGCGCCCCTCGAGTTGGCGCCCCTGGCAGGGGCCGTTTGTATGGGGCAGGGCCAGCATATACACCAGGACCTGGAACTGATCGGAGTGCCGGGGCGTCCCGGTCTTGCAGTCTTCGACATAGGCCTCCGATCCCCGCAGCGCTACCAGGTCGGGCTTACCGCACACTTCGATGCCGGCGTTTCCCTGAAGGGTAAATGAGTTCTGATCCTCGGCGTATACGGTGAAGCCTTCCGCTTCCAGGACCGCCTTGCGAGCACGGAGCAGTTGAGCATGATCGGCCGTCCACTTGGCTACGTCCAGACCACTGGGCAGCTTCTGCCAGACGTAGTGAGAGCGGAACCAGGAGGCCCATTCGCACTGCTTCTCACCGGCCATCAATTTGGACAGCCAGCTGACCCAGATAAAGGGATTGGAGCGCTGAGGAGACGACCCTATGTTGCCTCTGGGGGATTCTTGGGAGGGTGGGCTATCCGTGTCATATTCAGATTTCGGTTGGGAGGTTTCTTCATCGATCATCTTGATTCTTGAATAGGGCCGCCGCATTAAAAACCTTTCGGTGGCTATGGCCACGAGGCCGTAAAGAGTATGCGCGGTTTATGCGTGGGCAATTCCTTGGGAACGACGAGTCCGTTGAATATGGGTTGTCATTTTGAAGTGGTGGGAAAAGCTTATAAAGAATCCATGTGTCGAATACCCGCAGCGAAAGCCGCGCGATCGATGTAGCCGGCGGTACGTTCTACCCGACACATGCAACGACACGATACCCCTTATCGATCGACTCGACGCGTAAACCGCACTCACTCTTTGCCTGGTTGTGCGAACCTCCTGCGAACCAGCCGCCCGTGGATAGGCCCAACTGGGCCACCGCCAGAAAGCACGCACTCTGTCACTCGACGTCCTGTTCTGTGCGTTGCAGGATTTCAGTGGCCAGATGCCTCAGCTCGACCAGGTTCGCCTGGGCCAGCTCATCGCTCAGGTCGTCGGGGATAGAGAGGTGGTATTCCTGCGGGATTCGCATCACCTCCCGCAGTACCTGCGCTTCCTCCGGGGGCCGGTCCAGATAGAGGTGGCCGTCTTCGTAGTCCGCATCCCAGAGGATCGCATCGGCCAGTTCCTGGATCTCAAGATCCCACTCCTGCGGATCGTTGCAGGTGCAATCCGGTATCTCCTCGCCGTCCATGGCGTGCCGGGCCGCGACCACCCGTTTGCGGGCGGCCGTGCCCAATTCAGGCTCCTCGATTTCCAGCCTGACGGTCTCCCGGAGTTTCTCGAATACAGCGGCGATGGCCCCCTCCAGGGCGGCGGTCAATGCCACCGCCGGCACATCCCGGCAGAGCAGTCCGTGGCCCACTTTCGCCAGGACCGGGATCTTCTGGCCGTAGGTCAAGTCATCGAAACATTGCACGCCGGACGGGTAGTCCTCAAACTGATCCATGAACGCTTCGTCCAGCAGGCAGAGCAAGGCCTCGCTGAAAACTCGGGCCTCTGCCCCTTCCAGAATCCGTGTGCCACACGATGTTCGCCACATGGTTGGTCCTATTCTGAATGTCCAGCCGTTGTCAGGGCTGGGAGGGCTGCCGGCGAAGGATCTTCTTCTGGTATCTCCAAGAGTAGCTTCATGCCGAAACACATCGTACCCGCACGATAACATCTACGCCAGATCATACAGAAGCACTCTCCCCGGCGAGCGCCGATTTCCCCTGTTCGGAAAGACGAAGGGCCATCAAGCGGCCCGACCGGGTGGTCTCCCGCTGTTCCTCCATCAATCCCTTTTCCAGCAACTGGAGTTTGAGTCTCTGCCCCTGTCGGGCCGACAGGTCGAGGCGCTGATATCGGGCCGCGACGCCGCCTTCGGGATGGTCTGCTACGTCCTGCAGAAATGCCATTTCCAGATCGGTCAAACTGCTTTCGTTCGGGCTGGTCTCGGATTCTGAATCATCTCCTATAGTATCCTCTTCTTCTGGTGCCGGTGTCTTTTCGCGCATGTACGCGCGGATATGATCGTCCGTGACGTTTCCTTTTTGGATGTTGAATTCGGGGATGGCGATCAGGAACGGCCGGGCAATTCTGCCCTGGAGTTTCACCACCGCCTGGCCGACCTCCAGGGTGCCGAGGACATCTTTGCCGCTTTCCAAAAGGAGGGTCTGGGTCATGGCGTTGATGTCGGCCCGATTGCTCATGTTCATGCAGATCGTGGTATAGCTGTTGGCCAGGGCAAAGCCCGAGAGTTTCGAGGGCATCTGGTCCAGCAGGACGAGGCTCACGCCAAACTCCCGGATCTCCCGGTACGTGGTATCCATGACCGACTCGGCGCCGGTTAACGAGGTTCGCTGGCCGCTGAGGATATGGTGAGCCTCTTCAATCACCACGCACCGGTCGAAGCGCTCCCGGGTGTTTTCCGCCATCTTCTTGTGGTGCAGATAGAGCAGACAGGCCTGGACAAAGAACGTCTTGTCGGCCTGAGAGAGGCCGTCCAGCTCGAGAATCACGTTGCCGTCAAAGACGTGGTCGATGCTCTGGTTGCTGGAGGAATTGAGCAGGTCGCCCATGCCGCCAAAACACAGAGACGACAGCGCCCGCAGGGTGGAGGAGAGCCAGCCGGATTCTCGGCCCCGGGTGTCCATGCCCCGGGCCTTGAGCAGGACGTCTTGGAAGGTGGGCCAGCGGCAGAGCAGGTTGTCGTACACACCCGCCTCTTCGTAGACAGAGTCCACCGCCTGCTGCAGCAGAAACAAAACGCCATTTCCGAGGCAATAGGCGTGCGCGATCACCTCATTGAGGCGCTTCAACCAGGTCCGAGGATTGGTCCCGGCCGGGGGGATCAGCGGATTGAACGTCAGCGGCGCGATGTCCCGGCCGATGGTATAGACCTCGACGTCCCGAAACTCTGGCAGGGCGAGCAGGTCCCGATAGTTGCGCTTCCAGTCAAAGACCAAAAAGGGTTTGCCCTTGCGTTTCAGTTCGGTGAGAAGCTGAAAGCCCAGGTTGGTCTTGCCGCCGCCGCTGCGCCCCAGGATGGCCATATGTTGGATCCACTCGTTCTCGCGCAGACCGAACGGATAAAGCTGCTTGCCGCAGTACAGCACGTGGCCCAGGGGATAGTCTCCCCCCGCCTGCTGCTGGAAAGGGGGGATCAATTCGGTATCCCCCTGGCCGAGCTCCCGGGCCATATGTTTGGCTGCCAGCAGTTCCAGGTAGTGTTCGATCTGGCTCCTTCCGTCCGCATCTTCGGCCAGATAGGCCTGGTAAATCTGATCGACCTTCGGACCCACGATGGGCCGCAAGCGCAGGCACAGCTGCCTGACATGGTTGTAATTGGTTCTATCGATCATCGTGTCCCTCCATACCGCACAACAGGTCCTGGCGGTGTCGTGTCGCGCTGTAGGTGGTCGCGCCGTCGAAGAGTCTCTGCCGGACATCGGCGCTGTCCTTCCAGAACTTCAGTTCTTCGTCATGGCGTTGTTTCTCCAGATCGACAATGAGCTTCTCCAGGGTCTGCTGGGTCCTGCCGCCATCCAGCGGAAAATGCATCTTCACAATGGAGAGCCGGGATTGAAACTGCATCAGGCGCCGGTCAATCTCTCGCAACCGAGCCTTATGGATCCTCGTTCGTTCATACAAGATGTTGGCCTGGTGGCGCAGTGAGATTCCTTCCTGCCGGGCCTGCTGGCCAAAGACCTGCTCGGCGACCGTGGCGGCAGACGGGTCAAAATAGGAGCTAAGAGCGCTGTTCAACAACAGGGCATCCGGTTGGAACGGGCTGTAGCCGTTGCCGGGCCACGAAAGAAGGGGATAGTACGACGGATCAAAAGCATTCTCAGAGTAGAGACTGGGATGAGGGCGTAGTTCTCCAGGCGTGGCGGTCATGTCGTATACCATGTTATAACTTTGTAGTGGTACTACATGGATTCTGGAGTTCTTAAATCTTTCGGTGGTGAAAGGGGCGCCATAGAAACGGGGTACCGGCTCAGGCAAACCGCATCTGTAAGACAGTCAGAAGGATACTGGAGTCGAATGTCAACTGGATGCGATTAGTGTACGTGCGATTGACCTTGGTGGACAGCAACACCACCAGGCCCAGGCTCTGCAAGTAGGACAGGGTGGAATAGAAGGCCATGTAGGAGAGCGACTCTTCATGGCACTCGCTACTGACTTTCTGGTAGACCTGGTACACGTGCTTGGCCAGACCGTCCGGACAGGCGCGGACGGCCTTGAGGATGAGCAGGCCCTTGTCGTTGAGGTCCTTGACGACATCGAACATGATGTCCCGCCGGGCCTTTTCAAAGTGGTCACGCAGCGGCACGCGGGGCTCCAGGGCCGACAGATACAGGGTCTTGATGGCGACCCGCACATCGGAATTGGTATTCTTGGCGGTCATGGCGGCGGCCTCCTTGATGACCGCTTCGGGCACCGCCTTGAGCCCGGCGCGGGCCCGCTCGGCCAGAATCTGCTCGATCTCGGTGGCGTTGTAGTTGCGGAAATGCACGATCTCCGGCTGCAGCGTGCTCTGGGTGCTTTCGTCCAGGACGTGGAGGAACTTGGGATTGTTGCTCAGCAGTACCGCCATATGATTGCGGGGCGACCGGCTGATCAGGTACAGGATATCTTTGTGGCGATCTTTGCCGCTGATCAGGTCGACTTCATCCAGGACAAAGACGACCTTCCCCGCCTGGGACTGCTCGTATTTCTGCCACAGTTCGTCCAGACTGCAGCCGCGAGGCCGCAGGCCGAGCAGGGCGGCCAGGATCTTGAAGCTGGTGTTGTGCTGGCGGCAGTTGGCGTAGGCGAAGGTCAACTGGTCTTCGGCCGAGAGGAGGCGCATCAGGTAGCGGGCCAGTACGCTTTTGCCGGACCCCCGGGAACCGAGAATCAGTACGTTGTTGGCAATCCCGGTCTGCTGGTAGCGCAGCAGGGCGTCAATGACCGGTTTGACCTCCTCCCGCATGAGGGGCCGGGCCGGGACGTAGTTGAAATCAAAGACCTCGAAATTGCGAATACTGCTGGTGCTCTCGTCGAATTGCCTCTTTCGCTGGGCCAGATACTGCTCCAAATCCATTTGACGTATACACCTCACCGTACGCATAAAGTCGCCGGAGTTTATAAAGCTGTCGGTCGGGCCCGCCGCGGCAGATGGATTGGATGCCAAAACCGTGAGGCGTCGAGATATTCGGTGAGCCGAATTTCTGCCGGCATGCGCGCCATATCACGAAAATCGCAGGGTAGGGGGGCCGAGAGTCAGGAAAAGGCCGAGAATGCCCGGCGCCGGCGCACCCCTCACTTCGGCAGCATCAATAGCGCGCGGGAGAACAGGGCCATCACGCGCTTTCGGCTGGTTGATCGTCATGTCGCCTAGCGCCATCTCTTTCAGGATCCGCACGGACACAGGCGTATTCAACCACGGGCTCGGCGTCCGCATCAGTCGATGAGTCGGTTTCTTCCACCGCCTCCGGGCGCTCTGTGGGTTGACCGACCTTGAGGTACTGCTCGACCCGCAGGTCGTCCTTGAGTTGGAAGAGATTGCGGCTCTGACGGCCGATGGAACACTCGAACAAATCCGCCGTCCGGCGGATCTGGTTCATCTGGTTCTTGATCGTGCAGGCGGATTTGTTCATGACGGCCGCAAGATCGGCATAGGACAGCCGGCGGCCCTTGTTCTGGAAGAAGACCGCCAGCAGGCGTTTCTGCTGCTCGGTGAACTGCTCGATATCGAACTGCTGGGCCGGCTTGGGGCGTGCAGCGCCTGAGGACACCCGGGAACCACTTGCCTCGCGCTGGCGGCCGGCAGTGCGAAACGTCATGGGAAAGGCCGGTGAGGTAGTGATTTTCTGCTCCAGTGTTTGAAACATCTGTGCGTGTTCCTGCAGGCGTACTTCGTGCCGCGCTAATCGATCGTCATGGCGTTTCAGGGCGATATCTACGGTGTGGAGGCGACCGTTCAGGCGCTGCAGATCGGCCGTCAGCCGCACCAGGGCGCCCGTAGCGGTAGCATCTGATTTATTCTTGGTCACATTGTCGTTCGTTCTTCTTCGGTTGCCGAACCAGCCGAAAAATCGCATCTTCAGGGCCTCCCCTGATCCGCAGACAGGACCAGTTGGTGGGCCTGGAGTTCCAGCGTTTGCAGCTCTTTGCTGACTTTCGTTCGTAAGGAGTGAGGCACCGCGCGGCGTGGCTGATTTATAGCAGCGCGCACTCGGCGGCATAGGGACAAGAAGCGTGAGTATTCATTCCAGAGCTCTATGGCGGTGGGGTCATACATCTGGAACGACGGGGGCAGTCCGGGTTTGGCCTCCTGCTCCTTGAGTTGATGCCAGGCCCGCAGGGCCTGCAGGCGCCGCAGGCTTTCCCGGAGGCCCTGCAGGTCGGCGGTGAAATCGACATGTTCCATGCATACGAGAGGGCGACGCCCTTTATAAGTTTTGCTATTGCTTGTTTGTTGTGGTGGGCTCAATAGTACATGTCATCATTGGCGTACAGGTCCTCCCATTTCATGGCGTCCAGGTCATAGTCTTCCTCCCGGTCCACATATTCATGGAGGTGGTCCAGGATGCGGTTGACGACCCGGCGGATGGCGCGGGTGTTCTCACAGATTTCTTCGAGGTTTTGCAGCATCTTCTTTTCTTCACAGGGTTTTTCTTTTGGTGTCATTCTCAAATGACGACGCCGAAGTACTTAAAGTTTGTGGCGGTGGAACATATGTATTCCAGTCCGTGGTGTACCCAGACGAATTCACACTGACATTCGACGAGCCATATGCATCGTGCGAGACATAGTCCTCCGGTGAGACGATCTCGAAGTTGTCCAGATCGGCGGTCTCGATCAGTTTTTGGGCGCACTGCGGGTACTGCCAGACAAACGCCCGCGGTACGATCACATGGCCCTCACACGGTTCGTAGGCCAGGGCGAGAATCCTTACGGAGATATCGACCGCCAGGGCGATCAACAGCAACAGCAGCAGTAGGTTCGTAAGGCTCCACGTGACCCGGATGCCTGATTGAGGTGGCAGGATCATTGGCCGGGGGCCTGATGAAGCCTTTGTTTTGAGGTGGCGCAGCCAAGACAAGTATCCCATGCGTAGAGAAAGCAACAGGGGTACTTAAACCCTTCGGTAGAACGGCTTACGAGCGGAACAGAGAAACAGACGTCTTTGCGACGTAACAGGAGTACAAGGAGTCGGCAGATCATCGTGATTTGAATCAGGGAGGGCCCGTCGCGTGGGCCCTCCCCGAGACTCAGCCGGCGGGAGGCTCTACGGGCGTGACGGTCAGTTCTGAGGTCAAGAGGTTCAGCTGCACATCCGGATCGATGGGCACCTGGCGCAGGTACCGGGTGAACTGGGCGATCATCAGGCCGGCGGCCACGTTGGCGCAGTAAATGGTCGTCCTGGCCGTACAGGGACCGGCCACGGCCTCGCGGGCGTGAAACAGCGTGCCGGGGTAGTGCCTTCTGGAATCCATATCACAGGCTGTAACGATCCGCAATACCTCGGCGTTCATACGCCCATCGACCAGGAAGGAAACCATGTCTTTCAGGGCATTCCAGATCAGACGCCGGGTCTGGATCTGGTCGACGGCGCAGAAGATCGTGTTGCCGACCTTGGTACTGCGGCGAAAGGGCTCCCGGATGCAGTGCAACTCGACGTTGCGGTTGATCTGCCGGCACAACAGACCCGTGGCCTCGACTTTCGGCTGGTCGAGGTCTTGCTCGAGATAGCCCTGGCTGGCCAGATTACTGGCATCCACGGAATCGAAGTCGATCAGTTGGAGCCAGGGCATGCCCATCGCGGCTAATTGCAGGGCCACCTGCCGGCCGATGGCGCCGACGCCGATCACCGTCGCCTGGCAGGTGGCCAAACGCTCCGCGGGCACGATGTCTTGCTGGCGCATATAACGCTCGTTCGTCTGCTGTCTCTTCATAGGAACATCACCTCGCTTTCTTCGGTCCACAGTTCCGGTCGCTCGGCCAGTTCATCGAGAATGAGCTGCCGCTGGACCGGGTCCATGTGCTCGAATTCGCTGAGGAAATCGTAGGGCAAGGCACAGGCTTGCGTTTCGCCCTTATCTCGCTTGGCCTCATTTGTCGGCGCGGTATTGAGCCAGTCCAGGGCCGTAACATTCGCTGCGTACTCAGCCTCCCACGTTTCATGGTCGGTCGGACCGAACGGATGGGAGTAATCGATCGCGGTAGGAATGAGCACCTGGCCACCGGGTCCGACATTGAAGCTCAGCCGCGCGTAGGTACTGCTATCCTGGCCCACGATGAACATGAGCGCCCACTGACATTTTCCAAAGACCCGGACAAACGTCTCCTCATCCACCGAGCTCGGCTCCGGCGAGGCACCGGGATGGGAATGCAACCAGATTCTCGCGAACTGCTCGGGCTTGCGCCCGAGATCCACCTGAGCATCAAAGAACTCGCCCACGGCGTTGTCGTCGAAGTTGACACTGACACAGGTCACCTCCTGCTTGACCGTGACAAACTCTTTGACCAACAGCAGGTCGTCCGGATCGGTGATGCCGAAGCCGCCAACCTCATTGCCCGAGAAGTCCCGAAAGAACAGGAGCTTGGCCCACGCTGTGGGGCTGAACCGCAGCGTCAGTGGCGCCGGTTCGCTCTCCTCGCTCAGCCAATCGTCCTCCAAGAGTGGTTTCTTCTTTCTTTGCTGCGTTTTGCTTGTCGTCGTCTGTTTCTTCATCGTTTTCCCTTTCTTCTTTGCAGTCCGGACACAAGCCGTCATCCAGACAGGATGCACAACATACGGATTCACACTGGCTGCACTTGGTCTTGGCGCAGTGCGGGCAGAGCGACCGTTCGCAGATCTCGCAGGTACAGGCGCAGCCCTTACACACCACCTCGGCACAGCTCTCGCAGACCGCTGAACACTCGTCGCACACAGCATTTTCGCAATAGGTGCAGTAATACACGTTCTCGCGGTCCATGATGTAGCCGCACTCGTAGCACGGGGTGCCGTACCAATCCGCCAGCGCGACATACGGGCTATCGGGGTTGTACGTGGTCAAGATGCTGCGGACCAAAGTAAAGAAGTCCGTCAGCCGGCCTGCCTCCAATGCTGCCTGGATGGCGGCCGCACCGTCCCCTTCACAGACCTGCTCATTGCTGACATGGGGATGCGTTACTGCTTCGTCCGTAGCCGCTGGATGGGGGTCGATGGCCATCACAAAGTACGGCACCTGGTGATGTAGCTCCCCTAATCGCTCGATGTACAGGGCAATGCGAAACCGGCCCAGATAGACCTCGTCCAGGGTAATCGGTTCGGTCACTGCGCACAGGGCCTTTTCGTCCCAGTTGAATTCTACGTCGCCGAACTCGTCTTGCAGGGCCCTGATCTCCTCGGTGACCTCCGACAGCTGCGGCACTTTCACGTCCCGGCGGTTCAAGATGTTCTCGACCCGACAGACCGCATAGGGAACATCGTTGAGCTGCCGGCTGATACCCTGACAGCAGCGCTCGGCGGCGGCGAACCACGCGTGGGATAACGCCGCGCCCAGTCTGCGTGCGTCGTGCGTTACGCACTGGACCTTGCTCATGAACAGGTTGAGCCGCTGCAGGCAATGCGCGTAGCGGTTCTTCCGCAGCTTCTCCAGCACCTCCACGATCATGCTGGCGACTTGCACAACTTGCTTGTCGTTCATCATTTGTCCTTTCCAAAAACAAAGGGCACCTGTCCCCACCAGGCAGACAGATGCCCTTGCTGCCACACGCAACGTGTGATGGTTACATCGCGCCCTCGATCTTGGTTGGCGTCAGGGTCACCCGGTCGTTTTCCTGCAGCACGTAATCGCACGGCACCGGTTGGCGATTGACCCGAATGAGGTAGTCGTGCGGTTCCCGGCCGGGCATCTGCTCTGCGAAGAACTGCTCGACAGTTTGGCCCTCGGGCACGTTAAGGTAATCGGCGAAGCCGCCGCCATCGTTGTTAATGTAGAGTATTCTCATCGTCATTATCCTTTCCATCAGCAAAGTTGTCAAAGCGCATGTACGGCGGGTGTGACTCCTTGACACAGCCTTCTCCTGGCGGGCTGCGCGCACAGTGTCTCCTGCTATGCATGGTGTGTCCTTTCACTGGGATAGGTTAGTCAGATGTGTGGTGAGTGACGTGACAGGTGAGACAGCTGATGTTAGCTCTCTTCGCTGACGCCGACATCGGCAATGAACTGGAGCAACTGCGACAGGTGGTGTTCTTCGAAATAGACATCCACGGTGGCATCCTGGAAGGTGCCGTCGAACCACTTGGTTACCGGCAGGGTCGGCAGCGAGGCCGTGAGACCGTGAGCTTCCACGGCCAGCCGGCGGAGTTTGCGGACGATTGTCTCGCGTCTCTGGAGTTCCTCGGCAACATCCTGTATAGGCCTGGGATAGCCCAGAACGTCTTTGAGCATCTTGATCTCAGCGGCGAACTGCCGCGACTGCTCGCCTCCTACATCCAGACTATGCAGTACTTCTTCAATCGCATCGTAGGTTTCGTTCAGCATACGCATCTCCTTGCAGGATCAGTGTTGGTTGTTTGATTCCCGCTCAAGTTTGGGATAGGTCCACCCTGCTGCAGTCTCCTTTGGAATCAAGCACGTCCAGAACAGGCCGCAGGGACCGCGGGTCGCGCATGATCTGATACGCTCGCTCGGCAGCCTGCCTCGCATCTGCGGCATTGACATCGATCACATAGACCGCCCGCCACAGCGACTCGGGTGGGTTCTGCTCGACCGGTGGAGGCAGGATGTAGAGACCCGGCGCTGCGTTCTGCAGGCCATGCTGCACGCCCCAGGTATAGGCCTCCTCGCAGACCGCGCAAAGCGCCCTCGTCTCGTCCGACGGTTTGTTCACCGACACCGCCACTTCCTTGGTGGCCTCGTTCTCACACAGTGGGTTTTGACAGTAGTCTTCCATACGTCACTCCTTTCGTTCTCGAAACATCTCGGGGGCTATCTCTTCCAGGGTCTTTGGCTTCCACCACAGGTCCCGTTCGATAGGCAGACCCATCGGACCCCGGACGCTCTCCAGCTCCGAGAGCATCACATAGCCGAGCTCCTTGCACTGGCCGTCAACCAGGCCGAAGAATTTGAAATCGACCTCGACACCCTGGGCGTCCGTTATCGGGGATCCCTCCGTCAAAAACCAACTGAACGAGCTGTCGGGGCTGAACAGCTTCAGATACGCTACCGCCTTGCCGCCTTTGCCGTCCTGCGAATACAGTGGCGGCAGTTTCTTGCGAATCTCCTGGGTCAGCAACTTCATGCCCCTGATCTTGTTGTTGGCCGCGCGTTGGTCCGTCTCGATGGTGGTGCTCTCACCGACGCAAACCACGCGCTGTGCCGGCAGGTTCATCTCGGCTGCAATACCACCCAGGAATTCGGCCATGTTGCGCCTCTGTTGCTCTCGCGAGATCGGATACGACTCCCGAGCAGGGATAGGTGTGCCGATCACCTCCACCTGAACCGGCTCCAGCTCGATGACAATCCGGCCGTTCTCTTCAGAGTAGATTTCTACGTACGGCGCCTTCCCGTAGTCGTGCGGCGGCAGCCCGGCTGTGATGTCACCGACCTTGCCGGTCTGATGCAACGCAAAACCTTCCATGTACTGTTTGGCATCTGCCGGTGGTTCTGTCTCGGCTGCGTCTCCAGTGAAGCGAATCTTCGCTCCTCTTATGTCTCGGTGGAAATCGCCCTCCAGACAGTAGGTCACTTTGTCCTTCATTCCGGCAAACCTCATCCATCCAGTGACCTTACCGCGATGGGTGTTATCGAGGACGCCTTCAATTAAATACTGTGTTGGTCTCCATGCCATGTTTATCACCTCCAAAACGTGCGCTGGCACGCCTCAATCTGTAGGCGTGCCATGCTAAGTGAGTGTTACGTTCGGTGTGTGGGTTACGTCTCGGCCGATAGCTCCGGCGGTACGAGCATCTCGGCCCTGCCGTCTTTGTGCGAGATCCAGACCTTGCCGTTGCAGCGGATCTCGATGCGCTCCCAGTCGAGGCGGAACTCCCGCAGGCAAGCAAGCAGTCTCTGGCGTAGATACTCGCCCGGGCCGATGACCTCGGTCCAGAACAAATTCAACTGCTCCTCGATATCCGCCAACTGTGTATCGTAGGTGTCGCCGTCCTCAGACCAGCCGCCTAAGTGGTAACAGACGTCGGTGGTTTCCAGCTCTTCTCGCGCCGCCAGCGTCATCAGCACATCCGTGCCGACCCAGCGGCTGCTACCCATCTTTCGTTCGTCAAAGCAAACCGCCAACGGCACGCCGGAGGAAAATGTCTGGCCGTCGCTGGTGTGGGCCGTGATCTCCAGGCTTTGCACCGCCGCGAGGGCTTCGCCCCACAGGTATTCGCGATGCAATTCTTCTCCCACTTTCAGCTCAACCCGGTCGATGGTCGGCAACCTGGCCCAGCTGTATCCTTCGTAATCCGACGTGATATCTACCACCACGAACGGCTGTTTGAATGTGCCCAGGGCCGAGAGCAGATGGGCGTTGGCTTCGTTGCACTCGTCGGCGTCCAGGCATGCTTTGCTCAAGCGATAGCACTTCGCCAGTGGGAAATCCTTGGGCTTGACTACGGCAACCGGCTCGACCGGCTCACCGGTGAGCAACCCTGCCTGGAACACCGGTTCAGCCTCCGGCAGTTCGATACCCAGCTCCTTGGCCCGGCAATATTCGCTGAACTTGAGCTTGTGGGAGCCGCGCCTCTGGATGTAGCGATAGGCTTCTTCTTCGATGACCGCCTTGAGCCTCTCCAGGGCTTCATTTTCAACGAGCTGTGTCCGCGCCGGCAGCATCAGCCGAATCCCAGTCGGCTCTCCGGTCAGGTCCACCAGGAACTGCAGGGGTTCGCTCACGGGTGCATAGGTAAGGGCCACCACCTGGCCGTGAAAGTTGACCAGCACGTTGTCGGTGTAGTAGCACTTCTTCCAGTTCGTGTGCCACGGGCTGAGCGCTGAACGCTCCCTCACCTCGATCCTGCAGCCCAGCTCTGGATGTGCTGCGGCCTGTTCGGATACAAACGCCTCACTGTCGCAGTTTTGGCCGTC
>Ga0272442_10003196_pt1 | contig 23154 bp, 18 predicted proteins | sample SSMForm2O_FD_200262 | JGI IMG/M metagenome (GOLD analysis project Ga0272442, IMG submission 200262) | Marine sediment archaeal communities from Little Sippewissett salt marsh, Falmouth, MA, United States - SSM-Form-2O | ecosystem: Environmental > Aquatic > Marine > Wetlands > Sediment ...
CGAGGCCAGTTCGGTCTATGAACATCGCGACCTGCTGGCCGCCTTGAAACAGAGCGAGCCGATCATCTTTATCGGAAGAGACGTCGATAGTCCTTTTGAACCGCCAGCGCTTCCAACGTCTCCCGATTACTATATCCGCCCCGATAATCGCTTTATCAGCATTACGACTCCCCTCGTGCGCGACGGGAAAGGAATCGGCAGCATCAACACCAAGCTCTCACTCGCGGAGGTCGATCGCCGGCTGGGCAGGATTCGCAACGGCATTCTCTGGATGGGCGTTGCTTTCCCAGTGATCGCCTTGCTGCTCGTTTTCCTGGCGATTCAAACCGGCCTGCGCCCCTTGAATCGATTAGCCGGGGAAATGACCCAGGTGAAATCCACGAACCTAAGCCATCGCTTTTCTACTGGAGGAATGCCCTCGGAACTCATTCCCATCATCACGCGCCTCAATGCACTGTTGGAGCGACTGGAGGCGGCGTTTCACCGGGAGCGGCGATTCACCGCGGACGTGGCGCACGAACTCCGTACACCGATCGCAACGCTGAAGACCCTTGCTCAGGTCGGTATCCAAGGATACTCAGCCGCCAATCCGCAAGACGATACACTTGGATTCTATCGGGATACACTGGCAGTGGCCGAGCAGATGGAACATCTTGTTGAAAACCTCTTGAGCCTGGTGCGGTGCGAATCGGGATTACAGAATACCACGATCCGCCCCGTGGACTTGAAAGCCTCTATCGAATCCCTCTGGGAAACCTATGCTCCCCAGGCCAAGGCGAAACAGATCTACTGGCATATGGAGCTGACCGATCGGGCAACGATCCAATCGGATCAGACAATGTTCGAGGCGATTCTCAGGAATCTTTTCTCAAACGCGATCACGTACACCAAGAGCAACGGCGCAATTCTCTGCTCGTTGGAAAGGCGGGATACCAGATATCTTCTTTCCCTCACAAACACTTGTGACAATCTTAAAAGCGAGGATCTGGAGCATTTGTTTGAGCCATTCTGGCGGAAGGATGAATCCCGGGCCGACCATGCGCATTGTGGAATCGGACTCTCGCTGGTCAAAGCATACGGCCGGCTCTTAAATATCGATGTTCAAGCCCTCCTGCCGGATTCGAATCTTTTTAGAATTGTACTCTCGATCCCCACCCCGGAAGCCTCCTTGACCTCCTAAATGTTGGATGAAAAGCGACCCGGCAGGGCACGGGGCAAATCCATTCAACCAATAAGAGAAGAGAATTGGACAGCGCCGTCCCTCTCCCCCTTGACACACCCATACAATGCAACAAGAATTTCTTAAATGGACTCGTCAAAGAGCCGCGCCCGCGTCAGCCACACCTGGCGATCCCGGGCGTACAGAAAGGAGAGAGCAATGTGTGAAGAAATGAATCGCTTGCCGCTGATTGGAGAGAAAGCGCCGGAGTTCCAAGCTGAGACCACCCAGGGCCTGATTAACTTTCCGGATGACTATGAGGGGAAATGGGTGATTTTCTTCTCCCATCCCGCGGATTTCACCCCGGTGTGCACGACTGAATTCATGGCCTTTGCCTCCATGGCGAAAGAATTCAAGGCGCTGAATTGCGAACTCTTGGGACTGTCAATCGACAGCACGTTCAGTCACATCGCCTGGCTTCGCACGATCAAGGAGAAGATCGAGTACAAGGGCATGAAGGACGTCGAGGTGATGTTCCCGGTGATCAGCGACCTGACGATGGAAGTCTCGAAAAGGTTCGGAATGCTGCAACCTTCGGAGAGCACCACCCAAGCCGTGCGAGCGGTTTTCATTATCGATCCCAAGGCCCTCGTGCGGGCGATCCTCTATTATCCCCTGTCCAACGGGCGCAACATGCAGGAGCTCAAGCGGTTGTTGATCGCCATGCAGCACTCGGACGAGCACGGCATCGCCACCCCGGCGAACTGGGAGCTGGGAGACGACGTGATCATTCCTCCCCCCGGCTCCTGCGGCTCGGCGAAAGACCGCGTGGACAAGGCGGGCGAGGACTATGAATGTCTCGATTGGTTCCTTTGCCTCAAAAAATGCCCGCACAAGAAAAAGGCTCTTTAGTGACCGAAACCGAGGCGGCGCGGTGGAGAGATTTTCTCTTCCCTGCGCCGCCTTGATTGTATTGACTGTCACGTAATTCACCCCCAGGATTGGACAAAGCCGCCGCCATTCGGTATAAAGCAGGTCGCTGCGATTTTTGAACCGGAGCGGTTCTTGAAATGATTGTCCAAATGATAAACAAAGAGCGGAAATATACCTATCTCCCCCTTACGAAGGTCGTAGACGCGCCGAGGCGGGGGGAGCGAGAGGGGGTTACTTTTAAAGGCCAAAGCGGTACTGCCGAAGAAAAACATACCCCACCCCGCCTCCCCTTATAAAGGGGAGGAGAGGGAAACGGATAAGACTTTCGAGAGATACTTTAAAAGGAGCCCAATCGAATGTTCAACACAACCTCCCCGGATGGATATTTCTCCCCGCTTGAGGGTATCGAACAAAAGACCTTGGTCTATGGCGACAAGACGCTGATGACCGAATTTCGATTGAAAAAGGGCGCGCGGCTTCCCGATCACCAACACCCGCACGAACAGACGGGGTACCTGGTCAAGGGAAGACTGCTCCTGACGCTCGGGGATGAGAAGCGGGACTGCGTTCCCGGGGACAGTTGGTGCATTCCTTCCAACGTCGTGCACGGCGCGGAGATTATCGAGGATTCAGTCGCGCTCGAAGTCTTCTCCCCGGTGCGCGAGGACTATATTCCGTAAGGGCCGCCGCTCCCGATCTACAGCCCACACAAAATTTATACACTCAGACGCTATGGCTTTAAGAAAATCGAGCACTTCCCGATTCCTGGTCCCTTCATAGTCATAGATTGTACCTTCGTGGTAATTCTCAATCGCAACGCTCGCCGAACAGCCCTTCCCCGGCGAAAAATCAGGAATCCCAGCCGATCGATCAGGATTTTCCTTGACGAAAGCGCAATCTGTCATAGAATATTTCACACCGCACCCTTAGGAGCGATCCCGGGCGGCCCAAGATGTAAGGGGGCGGGGACGGCGTCTGAGAATGGCGAAGGAGCGCATCTATGAAAACCAAGAACATTGTCGATCAGTCCACGTTGAAAGCCCAGGTTTATAACCACCTCCGGGACCGGATCTTTTCGGGCGATCTCCCTGAGGGACAGCGGCTCGTGGTTGCCGAGATCGCCGAGGAGTTGAAGGTCAGTCTCACGCCGGTGCGGGAAGCGCTCTCCCAGCTGACCATTGAAGGCTACGTGACCACGATTCCGAGACGCGGCTCCTTTGTCCGCCGATTGTGCAACGAGGAGTTCCTGGAGACTTACGAGATCCTGGGCGTGCTGGACAGCTACGCCGCGAAGAAAGCCGCGTCGAGAATCTCCGATGCGGCGCTGAAGAAGATCGAGCGCCTTACGGCCGAGATGAGCAAAAACGATTCGATTGAAGAATACGTCGCCAAGAACCGGGAAATCCATGGACTCATCGCAAAGGAATCGGGCAGCGTGGTGCTACTGCGAATCACGAATCGCCTGCGCGAGGAGGTCACCCGGTACCGGTACGTTTCGCTGGCGGTCGACAAGCGGATGGCACAGTCCCGCAAGGAACACCGCCGGATCGTCGAAACGCTCAAAAAACGGGACGGCGAAGCGGCCGCGAAGGTGCTGGAGGAACACCGAAGAAATACCTTTGAAGCGATGCAGAACTACATTCGCTCCCGGGAACAGGAATCCAAAAAGAGCTGAGAGCCCCGCCGGCGCACTCCCCTACGCCTTCGGCTTGAGCTTCCAGGTGAAAGCGAGCAAGACAACCGCGATGGCCGAACATACCAGGATGGAATAAAGCACCATGTCCCAAGCCACCTGCTTGCCGTACAACCGCTCAAAATGAACGAGCATCCGGCCGAAGCCTTCGGCTTGGACGGTTCGCCCGATGTAGCCAAACAATCCGATGAATCCCGCGGCGGTTCCAATGGCCTTCTTCGAGGTTAAATCGAGCGCCATGATTACGATGAAGTTGATCACCGGATAGATAAAAAATCCAATGACGGCCAGCATCGTCATGTCCACCCACAGATAGCCCGCCGGCGTCCAGAGAATGCCCAGGAACGCCGCCAGGATGGGAACCATGCACAGCACGGCCACCATGCCCCGGCGCCCGCCGGCAAGATCGGAAATCCACCCGAAGAGAATCGTGGAGGGAATGCCGCCGAATTCGATCACAAAAACCGCGAAGCCGCCTCCGGCAAGCGAGGCGTTCTTCATTTCCCGCAGATACATGGGCCCCCAATCCAACATGCTGTAGCGGGCGATATAGGCAAAGAAGTTCGCGAAGGCCAAGAGCCAGATATACTTGTTGGTCAGGACCTTGTCGATAAAGAGTTCCTTGGTGCTGAGTTCGCGCTCGAGCGTTCCGTGGATTTTCTCTTCTTCGGTGAAATCGTTCTTATATTCCTCAACCGAAGGAAGCCCGACGGACTGAGGCGTGTCGCGCAGTCGCCAGAAAAGATAAACCGCGCCGATGGTGGCCAACACACCGGGAACGAAGAAAGCATATTGCCATCCGCCAAAGTGCAACGCCGCCCACGCCGCGAGCATTCCCGCCAGGCCGCCGCCGACGTTGTGCGAGGTGTTCCAGATGCTGAACGTCAGCCCGCGTTCCCGCTCGCTGAACCAGTGGCCCATCGATCGACCACAGGGCGGCCAGCCCATGCCCTGAAAGAAACCGTTGAGGGCCCAGAGCAACAGGTGGAGGTGATAGTTGGCGACGCCCCCGAAAAGAAAATTGCACGCCGCGGTCAGTAACAATCCAAACGCCATGAACTTTCGAGGATTGCTTCGGTCGGATACCGAACCCATCAGGAACTTGCCAAGACCATAAGTAATCGCAGTGACGGCAAGAATACTGCCGATCATCGAATGGTTGTAATGCAGCGCTCCCTCGATGTCCTTGGCCACCACGGAAAGGTTGTTTCGAACCAGGTAGAAGGTTCCATAGCCGATAAACGTGGACTCCATGATCTGCCAACGGTACTTCGGATACTGTCGCCGGACTTCCTCCTCCGGAAGCCTTTCAATGTGCGGCGCGGCGGCAAAGAACCTGCGGATTTTCGAAAAGATCATTCATCTCTCCCTGTTGCCGAGTCGGCGTCCGGCGGCTGATGGCGCTGCGGCGCGTCCACCGCGGCGCGATAGCGGCTCCGCTCCTGCTCCTGCCGCTTTTGATCCCACCCGAGTTGTTCCCCCATCCACCGAGCGACCGAAGAGGCGATCCGGGACGCATCGGGATCATAATAATGCCACCCTCCGCGCCGGAGCATAACATCCTCCAGATGAATCGCCCACTCATTTCTGCAGTAATGATCCACCGCGCGTTGCGTCGCTTCGGGCGGGATGAGACTGCTGAATCCTTCCACTTCCTGCGGTTCCAACAGCGGGCACACGGCCGTGCGGCAGGGCGTGATCCGCCGTTTCAGGAACCGCTCGATGCGGTTCACCGTCTGCTCGCCCATCAGGCGATAAGTCGTCAGCTTGCCCCCGGCGACGTCCCACCATCCCGGCTGCGAAGAGCGAATCTCGTGCGACCGGGAGATATCCGACGGCCTGCCTCGCGAATCGGCGATCAAGGGACGCAATCCCGCCCATTCACTGATCACGTCATCGGCGGACAGCTTCGCCTCGGGGAAGAACTCATTGATGACCTCAAGAATATAATCGACGTCCTGCGGGTCCGTCAGCACGTGGTCAAACGATCCCTGGTAGTCGGTGTCCGTGGTGCCGAGGATGACCCGCTCTCCCCAGGGGATGGCGAACAGGATTCGATTACCCTCGGTCATAACAATGGCGTCGGAAATCGGCATCCGGCTGTGATCGACAACGAGGTGCACCCCCTTGGTGGGTCGCAACCGAACCGAACTGTGCTCGATTTGCTCCGCCCAGACGCCGGTGGCATTCACGAGACACCGACTGGTGACTTCATACGATTCGTCCGTCAGTCGATCCTTCAAAACGCAGCGCCATGTGTTTTGATCGCGCCCAGCCCGCTCCAGCCGGCAGTAATTCAGAAGCAGCCCCCCCGCATTCGCCGCCGCGCGAAGCGTATCGATCACCAGCCGGGCGTCCTGTGTCAATCCATCGTAGTAGCGGACCGCACCGGTCAGGCGCTGCGGGCGAATTCCCGGAAAGCGCTTTCGCAGCTGCTCGGCCGCCAGCGAGCTGGACCGCCCGAGATTGCGCCCGCCGCAGAGCAAGTCGTAGAGCTTGACCCCGATCCGCAGTTTCCAAAGCGCCCAGGTTCCCCAAGGGGGGCATTGATAGGTCGGGAAAACAAAGGGCAGTGGGGCAGACAGATGAGGGGCAATCGTATGGACAATCCGTTTTTCGACGCTGGCTTCATGCACCAGGCCAATGCGCCCTTGAGCCAGATAACGCAATCCGCCGTGCAAAAGCCGGGTGGAGCGGCTGCTCGTTCCAAAAGCAAAGTCATGCTGCTCGACCAGGCCGATTCGCAGACCTCGCATCGCGGCATCCCGCGCAATTCCCGCGCCGACAATCCCGCCTCCAACAATCAATACATCTAAAGGATTGTCGGTCAGGGCCTGAACCGTAGCGGAGCGGCCGGCGGCTTTCGCCTTCTCAATCGGGGGCTTCTCTTCCCTTGGCATCTTCGAGTAAGTCACCGAATTCCCTCAAACTTGGCACGACGATATCGGGAGGCTCCGGACAGGCTTCCACGTCGGTCTTCGTCGCTTCGCCGGTAAGCACCAGAACGCTCACCGCTCCCGTTCGACGCGCCATAACAATGTCGGTATAAAGACGGTCGCCCACCATGGCGAGATCGCCCGGTTGCAGGCCGTGTCTTTTCAATATCCCCATTAACATGCAGGGGTCGGGTTTTCCCAATACCGCGACCGGATGACACCCGGTTGCGTACTCAAGACAGGCGCAGACCGAACCGCAATCCACCAGGATTGTGGGTTGATCGGTAGGACAGACTCGATCCGGGTGGGTGGCGATAAACGGCTTCCCCTGCTGAATCCACCAAGCTGCCTTGCACAATCGAGCATAGGTCAAGTCGGTGTCAAAGCCGATGATAACCGCTTCCGGTTCCTCTTCTCCCGTCACGACGGAAAATCCCGCCCGGGCGAATTCCTCGCACAAGCTCGCCGTGCCCACCACGTAAAGCCGATGAACATTCGGGAACGTCTTCTTGAGGTAGTCAATCGTGGCCAGGGAGGACGTGTACAGCTGCTCCGCCCCGACCTTGATCCCCAGCTGATGAAGACGATCCAGGTACCCCTCAACGCTTTTCGAAGAATTGTTGGTCAGCAGCGTGTACCCGATCCCCAGCTGGCCCAAGCGGGCCAGGAAGGCGAGCGTGAAATCGAAAATCGTCCCCCCTTTGTAGATCGTGCCGTCCATATCCAGGGCGACGTGTCGAATCGATCGCAAGCGACTCAACAAATCCACCAGAATTTCTCTTTCCCGTGAAGATATAAAGCAGACGCCACCCTACGGCGATTGGATCGCATCCAACCCGGCAAGAAATCTTACGACTATGAACAGGGGGACAACGTTTCCTCGGATCGCTGTCCTATCGATCGGACCAAGCGCCCCATCAATCAGTCAATAGAACTCGGGAAAAACGCCGCAGAGACACCCTGACCCCGATCAGAGTAACCGCCCGGGGAGAAGTAAGGCAAGATCGGATTTCGCTCAAGCGGCACAGCAGTCGCTATATGTTTGAAATATAATGTGTTAGATTTCTTTTTGTCAAGCTCTTTATTCACCCTGCGCGGCGTCTTACACCCTTCCTCCCTGGCATGAACCGGTTGCAGCCTTCGCCCTAATGAAACGTCGCCTCAATGACATCGCACCTTCCCGCAGGACAAGCTGCAATCCGTGGCGTGAGCGATACTTCAACCCACATCATTCAAACAAAATGATGGAAAATCGGTATGGCATCGATCGAGTCCTCTCCTCCAAGATACCAGAATCCGCTTGATCCCATAGAAAGCGACCGGTATACTGCTTCGCGATTCTCATGTGAATTGTCTATTTTTTAGGCCAGTGGAAGGAATTGGATTTCCAACTCGACGAGCCATGCCACAACGAACGGCACTGATTACAGGCATTACTGGACAGGACGGTTCCTATCTGGCCGAGCTCCTGCTGGAAAAAGACTATCGTGTTTTCGGAATGGTGCGGCGAAGCAGCACCGAAAAGTTTGAGCGCATTGAACACCTTCGAGAGCGGATCGAGATTATTCAGGGCGATTTGCTCGACCAATTGTCGATCAACAACGTCATTCGCCGATCGCAACCCGACGAAATCTATAACCTGGCGGCGATGTCTTTTGTCCCGACGTCCTGGGAACAGCCGATCCTGACCGGGCAGTTCACGGCCCTGGGCGTGGCGCGCGTTCTCGAGGCGGTCCGGCACGAAAATCCGAAGATTCGCTTCTACCAAGCCTCCAGCAGCGAGATGTTCGGCAAGGTGCGCCAAACGCCGCAGAACGAACAGACGCCGTTCTACCCCCGCAGTCCTTACGGCGTGGCCAAGGTTTATGGACACTGGATCACGGTCAATTACCGGGAAAGCTATAACCTGTTCGCATGTTCGGGAATTCTGTTTAATCATGAATCCCCCCGCCGGGGGACGGAGTTCGTGACCCGGAAGGTAACCGAAGGCGTCGCCCGGATCAAACGGGGCCTTTCGGACGAGATCCGCCTTGGCAACCTGGATTCCAAGCGGGATTGGGGATACGCCAAGGATTACGTCCGGGCGATGTGGCTGATGCTTCAGCAGGACGAGCCGGAAGATTTCGTTATCGCCACCGGCCGAACCCATTCGGTCCGGCAGTTAGTGGAGCAGGCCTTTGAACACCTCGGCCTGAAGCCGGAGAACCACGTTAAGGTCGATTCGGCGCTCACGCGCCCGGCCGAAGTCGACATGCTCGTCGGCAACGCCGGAAAGGCGCACCAGAAACTGGGCTGGAAGCCCACGGTCAGCTTCGAGGAAATGATCGCCCTGATGGTCGATTGCGACTTGAAACGCCTCAAAGCGAACACAGGATCTTCATCCTCCGCGGAAAATCTATAGTTGAAGAGATGGAGTCGTCTTTTTGAACATCCTCATCACCGGTGTGAGCGGTTTCGTCGGCGGGCACCTCGTCAAGGCGTTGTCCACCCCGGAGCAAGCGCTTTACGGCCTCGATCTCAACGCGCCGGGGGACTCCTTCGTTTCGGAAGAAGGGGGGGCGGTGATCTTTCATCCGGTGGACCTCAGTCAACCCGGACAGGCGGAACGGGTCCTTCGAGAGATCCAACCGGACGGGATCTATCACTTGGCCGCCATCAGCTCCGTCCCTTCGGCGGAAGCCGACCCGCTTCCGGCGCTTCAGAGCAATGTCCGGGGCACGGTGCTCCTGTTGGATGCGGTCGCCAGGCATTGCCCCGAGTGCCGGGTGCTCTTTGTCAGCAGCAGCGAGGTCTACGGCCGGGCCCGGCCGGAGGAAATGCCGCTGGTGGAGACCGCCCCCGTGCGACCGACGAGCGTTTATGCGGTAACGAAACGGGAAGGCGAGCTGTGGTGCGAATTTTATCACCGGATACACGAACTGGACGTCGTAATTCTGCGGCCGTTCAACCATATCGGTCCGGGGCAGTCCGCCCGTTTTGCGGCGAGCAATTTCGCGCGTCAAATCGCGGAAATCGAGGCAGGACGGCGCGAGGCGGTCCTGCACGTGGGCAATTTGGATGCCGAGCGCGACTTTACCGACGTGCGCGACGTCGTTCAGGCCTACCGGCTGGCGGTCAAAAGAGCCCCCGCTGGTGCGGTTTTGAACGTTTGTTCAGGCCGGGCGGTTTCCATTCGAGAGATTCTGGACTTCTACCTCAGCGGAACAAACACCAAGATCCAGGTTCAAATCGATTCAAAACGCCTGCGCCCCAGCGACCAACCGAAGGTCCGGGGCTCCCATGAAAAACTGAACCAATTGACCGGATGGCGCCCGACCATTTCGCTGGAGGACAGCCTCCGGTCGATTCTCGAATTCTGGCGGAAGAAAACCAAGGAGTAAGCAGCCGACATGATTGAACACATGATGATGCTTGTGCTCCAACTGGGCGTGGTCATCTTTGCCGCCCAGGCCGGCGGTATCCTCTTCAAGCGTATGCGGATGCCGTCGGTGCTCGGCGAAATCCTGGCCGGAACATTGATCGGCCCTTATGCGCTGGGCGCGATCCCGCTTCCGGGGCTGCCGGAAGGCCTGTTTCCGCAGCACGAGGCCTTTCCCATCTCGGTCGGCCTGTATGGCTTCACAACGATCGCCTCCATCCTTTTGCTCTTTCTCGTTGGCCTGAAGACCGATCTGAAGATGTTCATCCAATATTCCATCGCCGGGACATTGGTTGGCGTGGGGGGAGCCGTTGTCAGTTTCCTTCTCGGCGATCTTTGCGTGGTTTTCTTCTCGCACTTCGTCTTCGGTGTGCAGATGGGATTCATGGATCCCGTGCCGCTTTTCCTGGGAGTCATCTCCACGGCGACTTCGGTAGGAATCACCGCCCGCATTCTGACCGAGAGAAAGAAGATCGACTCGCCCGAGGGTGTAACGATCCTCTCCGGCGCGGTAATCGACGACGTGCTGGGCATTATCCTGTTGGCCGTGGTCATCGGCGTGATCCGCTCGGGACACATCGAGTGGAAGCACATCAGTCAGATTGCCTTTAAATCCGTGGCGATTTGGCTTGGCTGCACGGCGTTGGGACTGCTGTTCGCCCGGCAGATTGCCGGGGCGCTGAAGAAATCCCGGGACGCCGCCACGATGGCCGTGCTTAGTCTCGGCCTGGCGCTCATTCTCGCCGGATTGTTCGAGCACGCCGGTCTGGCGATGATCATCGGCGCGTATATCATGGGACTATCGCTGTCGCGAACCGAGCTGGCCAACGTGATCCAGGATCAGCTGTCGCCGCTGTACCGGCTTTTTGTACCGGTGTTTTTCTGCGTGATGGGAATGCTGGTCAATTTCCGAGTGATGGGCTCCTGGCAAGTCTTCATCTTTGGCGCCATTTACACCATCGTCTCGATGGCTTCCAAACTGCTCGGATGCAGTGTGCCGAGCCTGTTTCTCCAGTTCAACTTTCGAGGCGCGCTGCGGGTCGGCCTGGGCATGCTGCCGCGCGGTGAAGTAACGCTGATTATCGCCGGCATCGGCCTGTCCAACGGCATTATTCAGGATGAATCGTTCGGCGTGGCGATGATGATGACTTTTTTAACAATGCTGTCGGCCCCCTTCATGCTCGACATATCGCTTCGCTCGACTCTACCGGTACTGCGAAAGGCGCCCGAGATAAAGAGCGAAATGCGGCAGCTGAAATTCACGATGCCGAGCCAGGAGACCACCGAGCTGGTCCGCAGGAACGTTCATCTGGCCTTCACGGCCGAAGGTTTCTACGTTCACTTGTTTGACATCGATGAGAGAGTCTACCAAATCCGAAAAGGAGACACGATCATCGGCATGAAAATCGCCTCGAATGAAATCGAATTCGTCTTCCATCCGGGGCAAACGGCCTTTGTCCACACCCTGGTTTATGAAGTGCTGGCGGAATTGGAGAGAACCATGCGGGAATTGCAGTCTTTTACGGACCGAACGAAAATCGGCAAACAGATTTTTTCCGAAGCCAACGGGGAAGGCCTCGAAAGGCCTCAGCTCAAGGATAAGATCAATCCGTTTTCGGTCGAGTGCGAGCTCAAGAGCGAGACGAAGGAAGCGATCATCCGGGAGATGGTGGATATCCTGGTGCGAGCCGGTGATATTGAATCCAAAGACAAAAAGCAGGTCTTGGACGACCTGTTGGAGCGGGAATCGGTCATGAGCACGGGGATGCAAGAGGGCATTGCCCTGCCCCACGCCAAAACCCACTCAGTCAATCGGTTGATCTGTGGAATCGGCCTTCGAAAAGAGGGCGTCGAGTTCAAATCCCTGGACGGCAAGCCGTCCCGGATTGTGGTTATGGTGTTGGCTCCAAAGGATAACCCCGGCGCGTATCTTCAATTCGTCGCCACCATCAGCCGAATTCTGAGCGATCCCGCTCGCCGCGCAAGGATTCTGGCCTCCGAGTCGAATCGCGATTTGTATATGGCCTTTACTTCGTAGACCGTTTCTGACAGAGTCTTTTGGAAGGAATCCAATGAAAAAGAAAGCGCGACGGATCTGGAGTATCCTTTGGGTAGCTCTGGCCTTGACTTTATCGGGGTGTGCCATCCCTCTTCCGCCGCTGTCCTTGCTTCCCCTGCTCGTGAAGGATCAACCGGCGAAGGACGGCCGCGTGTCACCCTCGACTTGCCTCGCCCGACCGGCCGATGAACAGCTTTTCGGCAAGAAACCGGGGGCAGTGGATGTCGCCCAGGCGGAACGCGAGCCCGGTGCGCCGGTGGGTTTTGACTGGACCGAAATCCGGGAGCGAGAAAGCCCTTGCCCCGATCACATGAACGGCGTAATACCCTTTTGAGTCAGCGCCTCAGCGAACCCAGAAAACAAGCATCTTACTCTATTTACTATTGGGGTGAGGTTTGATCCAACGCTTCGCGAATCACCTTGGCCAGTTCCTCGAGGGAAAAGGGTTTCCCGACAATGCTGTGCACGCCTGATTGTTGAACCCACTGGGGGGTCAGGGTTTGCCCCAATCCCGTCATGATCACGATCGGCAAGTTCGGGCAAATGCTCGCCATTTCACTGGCCAACTGGCAGCCGGTGAGTTTTGGCATGGTGTGGTCGGTCAGGACGATGTCAAATCGATCGAATTGAGAGCGAAAGAGATCAAGCGCCTCGAGACTGTTTGATACAGCGACCACCTTGTATCCCAACCGCTCGAGCATCTGTTCTCCCACCTCCAACACGGCTTTTTCGTCATCCACTAAAAGAACGGTTTCACCCTTTCCGCTCGGGGCGTCCTCGCGGGATTCTTCGGGCGCAATTTCAGGCGCGTCCATGCGAGGCAGGTAGACATGAAAAGTCGTTCCCTTATCGGGTTCGCTCGTGACGGTGATCTCTCCATTGAGACCGGCGACAATGCCATGGACCATGGCCAAGCCCAGTCCCGTTCCTTTGCCCTTTTCCTTGGTCGTAAAGAAAGGATCAAAGACGCGCTCCAGAGTGGCACGGTCCATCCCATGGCCGGAATCGCTGACCAAGATCCGGACATAGAGCGGGTGGCGCCGAAGGCGGGGATGCATCGCGGCGAGATGGTGATCCACTTCAACACAGGAGACATCGACCTTCAGCGTTCCTCCGGTTTGTTCCATCGCTTGATAAGCATTGGTGCAAAGATTGATGACCACTTGTTGGATTTGAGTGGGATCGGCCAAAACCGTTCCCGAAAGGGGATCCAGATTTTGTACGATTTCAATGGTTGAAGGGATGGTAGCGCGAAGCAACTTCAGCGATTCCTTCACAATCGCATGAATCGAGATCGGCTTGAGTTCAACATCGACTTCCTGGCTAAACGTCAGAATCCGATGGATCAGGTCCTTGGCCCGGGTTGCTGCTTCCAGCAGATAATCCAGATTGGTTTGAACCTGCTCGGTCTGAAGGTTTCCACCCTTGAGGATCTCGCCGAATCCGATGATGATCGTGAGAAGATTATTAAAGTCGTGTGCAATTCCACCGGCCAACGTTCCAATGGCTTCGAGTTTCTGCCCTTGGCGGAGACGGGATTCAATCTGGACTTCTCGAGTCACATCCCGCTTGACGGCGACAAAGTTGGTGATTCTCCCCGACGCATCCTTCACCGGTGAAATGGTTCCGTCTTCTTCATACAGAGTGCCGTCCTTTTTCTTGTTGATGATATGGCCCGCCCAGGATTTTCCTTGCTGAAGCGTGTCCCAAAGCTCTTGATAGAACGGCCGCTCATGTTTTCCGCTCTTGAGAAGTCGTGGATTATTGCCGATTACCTCCTCGCGCGTGTAGCCGGTCATCTGTTCGAACGCGGGATTGACGTATAATAGGGTCCCTTCGCTGTCCGTGATTAAAATGGACTCAGCCGCGTGTTCGACCGCCATGGCCAGCCGGGAAAGTTCCATTTCAGCCTGCTTGCGAGCGGTGATGTCCCGGACAACAGCGACCACGCCGACACAGTGACCGGATTCGTCTCGCATCGGTGAACTGATCTGCTCCAGATAATGCACCTGCTTTTGAGTGTCCACATATTGATAGCTGACCATCTCGGCATTGGTCGATCGCAGCGCCTTTTCGAGGTTTCGCACAAACGGCTCTCGATCCTCGTCGCAGATGCCCGCTTCCCACTGGATTTCACCTGAAATGAATCGATCGGCAGGAACGCCCGTCATGCGCGCCGCCGCGGGATTGATGCTCAAGACTTTGCCCCGGGAGTCGAACACGACGATTCCATCCCCGGCATAACCGGCAACAAGCCGGTAGCGCGTCTCGGACTCGAGGAGCTTTCGGTACAATTTATGCTTGGCCAAAATGCGCGCAATACTATTCGCGATAATCTCGAGCATTCCACGGAGTTCAATATCAAAAAAGCCCGGCTGATAATGGCTGAAATTGACCACGCCCAACAACTCGCCTTCACATAGCAGGGGGATACACAGCAGTGAAGCGACTTCGACCGTACTATTTTGCAGCGGGACAAAGGATGCATCCTGCCGAACATCCTCGATATGAATGCTTTGCCGATGCTTCGCGGCGCGACCGACGATCCCTTCGCCGATTTGGAATCGCTTTCCGGTCCAGGCGCCGGGAAGGAACGCCTTGCTGCCTTCATCCAGCGGACTGGACGCGGCCCTCAACTCGAGTGAGTCTCCTTCGCAATGCAGGAGCATCAGCGAGCAGTTCTCCACGTCGAGCTCCGATGCCATGGCTTCGGCCAGTTGATGGCAGAGCTGTTCGGTATTCAGTTCAATCAGCTGGATGTCGTTGAGTTGGCTGAGAAGGGAAAGCTCTTTGAGCAGTCGCTCGTAACGGAGTGTCAATTGACCAAACGCTTGGGCGTAGGAAGCCGGATTTAAATCTTTTCTATAGTCTTGAACCATTGGAAAACGCTTCCTTGTGGAAAACGCGTCGTGTTAAACCTGCTGCAAAATATGCAAAAAATCCTTGGCCTCAGCGGGATAATCTTCAAGTTCTTCGAGAACTCGGCTGACAGGATTGGGGTCCAGCCCCAGCTCGATAATTCGATCGGATTGCAGATTGGGCGGTTTAAAATCCCCCGCGTTGCCAAATTCCAATGCCCGGGAAATATCACTGGACAGGGCCACGATCGCGACTTCCAATCGATGGGGGCCTCGATATCCGGTCACATCCTGCTGATTGCCGATGACGTCACTGATCAGAGAGGGAAAGCGCCACCGTTCGGCGATCCACTTGCCTGCTTCGGTGTGGGTCATGCCGAGCTGTTGTTGTTCAACGTGATAGAGTTGAATCTGCGATTCTTCAGCTTGTTTTACGATCGCTTTGTACTGTTCTTTGAGCACCAAGGCCAATATATACTTGCCCAAGTCGTGGAGCAGTCCAGCGGTGAAGCAACCGTCGTGGGAGGTATTGCCGCCGCTCTTCTTCACCAACAGCTGTGCCGCTTTGGCCGTGCCCAGCGAATGAAGCCAGAAATCTTCCGGGCTGAAGGCGAATTGATCCTGGCGATTCAAGGCCCCAAAGACGGACGTTGCCAGCGCCAACATCCGCACCGCGTCGAAACCCAAAACCACAACCGCTTTTCGGATGGTGTCCGCTTTGTATCTCAGGCCGTAGAAGGCGGAGTTGGCCAAGCGTAAAACTCGAGCGGAGATGGCATGATCGCATTCGAGAATCCGCGTAATATCTTGAGCGGATGAAGAGTCATTCTCCAACGTCTCCAGAATCCGATGCATCACCTGAGGTAACGTCGGAATAGCCGCAACTTCCAATAACTTTCGTGTAATGTCGCGATTCAAGGCGTTCGATCCCTCGCGGTCGCTTGTCTGTGTTGTTTGGAAGGAACCTGATCGATCGTCGGCACAATCCGGCCGTGCTTATCTCGGATTGACCCGGCGAAATTTGGAAGCGCCCCCCCCTTCTTATGGCATAATGGACAGAGCTAATCCCCCACGTTCTGCTCCGGCCGAGCCACTATATTGAAGTATGCAACAATGTTAGCGTTTTGTCAAGATTCCTTAACGCGGACATCTCACAATATCATTTGAAAGCGGATAGCTTTAAGTCTTTATTGTTCAAATAGTTAAGCATCGCCCGGAAAGGCGGCCTTTGGAGCGCATAATTGTCCTAATTTCGCGCCAATGAAGTCTGAGTTACCCGGCTTGGGTCGCCGCAAAGAACAGGCCGGGAATCCTACTCACCCCGGCCTTGGAAGACACTCTTACCCCCTCCAGGCACTTCACTGCCCCGGGTTGACCGTTCCTCCCCCGATCCCCGTGAAAGCGTAGCCAAAGATGCTTGAATAGAATCCTAACAATTCGAGCGCATCTTGCTGTATAATTCGCTCGCTTTGGTTGACTTTGCGTCAAACTTTGGCATTAAAGCCCTTGACGTTGAATGAGACCGCGCAGGAGTGAAAATCAAAAAAGTTCAGGAAAGGTTCGATGACAGCCCAATCCGAGAAGAAGAAAACCCGGGGGAAGTCGCCGGGGGAATCCCGCCCGTCCAGTCGCGTTGAGCAGATCGCGCTCGAAAAGAGCGGCTATCAGTTGATTTACCCTCCTGAGGAACAGATTGCTTCCCTCATCGTGGAGAACTTTCCCGCGCTGGGAAAATTGACCGCCGTGCGGTTTTTGGAATGGGTGCAGGACCATCCCGAGGGCGTTATCTCCCTGCCGACCGGGAAAACGCCGGAACACTTCATCAAGTCCGTGCAGTTCGCCCTTCAGAACTGGGACCGGAAAACCCTCCGGGCCAAACTGGAAGCGATGGGACTGGACACCAGCCGCAAGCCCGATTTGTCCGGACTGACCTTTGTTCAGATTGACGAGTTCTACCCGATCGATACGAAACAACACAACAGTTTCTTCTACTACGTCAACAAATACTATCTCAAGGGATTTCAGCTGGACCCCACCAAGGCGCTTCTCATCGACCCGACAAAGATCGGCCTGCCTCGGGGGCGTCAGCTGAAGGACGTCTTTCCCGACGGAACAGTGGATCTTCGGTTACGCATCCGGCGCGCCAGATCGCTGCACGAAAAGGAACAACAAAAAGTGCTTCGGCAAGTCGACCAGTTTTGCACCGATTACGAGCAGAAAATCCGCTCCCTGGGAGGCATCGGGTTCTTTCTCGGCGGCATCGGCCCCGACGGCCACGTGGGATTTAACGTGCGGGGTTCGGATCGCTTCTGCACCACCCGGTTGACCGAGCCGAACTACGAAACGCGCGCCGCGGCGGCCACCGATCTGGGCGGCATCGAAGTGGCCCGCAACAAGCACGTCATCACCATCGGTTTGTCAACGATCACCTATAATCCGAACGCGACCGCCTTGATCATCGCCGCGGGCGAGGCCAAGGCGAAGATCATCGCCGATACGATCGAAAGCCCGCCCAGCAACAAGTATCCCGGCTCGGTCCTGGCCACGCTTTCGAAGGCCCGCTTTTATCTGACCCGCGGCGCGGCCGCCCGGTTGAAAAACCGCGTCTATACCGACTTCAGCGGCAAGGAGAAACTGTCCCAGGAAGACGTCAACCGGAGCGTCATGGACTTGTCGCTCAAGTGCAAGAAGCCGATTCTCCGGCTGACAGCCAAGGATTTCAAGGAAGACCGCCCCGGAGCGACCCTGCTGGAGAAAACCCAACAGCCGGTCGACGAATTGAAGGCAAGCGTTCACCAGCAGGTGCTCGATTTCCTCCGCGTGGGCAACAGCTGGGTCGAGAACAAGACCTATCTGCACACCGCGCCGCATCACGACGACATTATCCTGGCCTACCTGCCGTACTTCACCAACCTTCGCCGGGCGAGTACCAACAAGCACTATTTCGCCTATATGACGAGTGGATTCACCGCCGTCACCAACGGGTATATGCAGCGCGTAGTCGAGGACCTGCTTCAGCGCCTGCGCGCCCGCGAGTTCGACGAACTGCTGCGCACGGATTACTTCGATCCCGGCCACACCGAAAACAAGAGCTGGGACACCTCCCTGTATCTCAAGGGCGAAGCCCGCCACCACGACGAGCGGAAAGCCGAGGCGACCGCCCGCCGCCTCCTGCGCAACCTGATCGAACTGTACGAGGACGACGACGTCGTTAACCTCCAGCACCGCGTGAAAGAACTCGAAAATTACTTCAAGACGCAGTATCCGGGCAAGAAAGACATTCACCTGGTGCAGCTGCTGAAAGGACGCATGCGGGAGTGGGAGTCCGACCTGAAGTGGGCCTACTACGGCTTCACCGGGGACAAAGTGCGGCACCTGCGCCTCGGTTTCTACAAAGGGGACATCTTCACTGAAACACCCACGGCGGAACGCGACGTGCCTCCGATTCTAAACCTGCTGCACGAAACCCGGCCCGACGTCGTCACGGTCGCTTTCGATCCCGAGGGCAGCGGCCCGGACACTCACTATAAGGTGCTTCAGGCCACCTCCCAGGCGCTCCAACGGTATGAGAAGGAAACCGGGCGAAGCGACATTCGCGTGCTCGGCTATCGAAACGTCTGGTACGTCTTTCATCCCTCGGAAGCCAATCTTTATGTGCCGACGTCCCTGCGGCACCTCAATGACATGGAGCACTGCTTCGACGTCTGCTTCGCCACGCAACGGGCCGCGTCGTTCCCCAGCTACGAGTACGACGGCCCCTTCTCCAAACTGGCGAGAAAGATTCAGGTCAAACAGTTTCAGCAAGTCAAAACGTTCCTCGGCGAAAAGTTCTTTGTGGAAAGCGAGGACAACAGCCTGCGGGCCTGTTGCGGCGTCGTTTATCTCCGCGAAATGAGCCTGGAAGAGTTCCACGGAAAGTCCGCCGAGCTCAAATCCCTGGCGGAAGAGGTTTAGAGTATCTCTCGACAGGCTTGACGGCTTTCCTCTCCTCCCCTTGATAAGGTCGCAGACGCGCCTTGGCGGGGGAGGCGGGGTGGGGTGGTTTTTCTCCAGCAGTATTGCTTCTCGTCTCTAAAAGCAACCCCCTCTTGCTCCCCCTTCGTAAGGGGGAGAGAGATTTACTCGACAGGCTTGTGCGGTTCGCTCGCAAAGCGGAACGCAAAATCCTCTCCTCCCCTCACCACAGCCCGCGGCCTTCGGTGGTGAAAACCGCCTTCCCGTGCTTGATGCCTTTCAGGGCAATCAGCTTCTCTGAAAGCGAGCGAACCGCCGAGCATTTTCCCCGGAGAATGACCACCTCCAGGCAATTGTCGTTGTCCAGATGGACGTGCGTCGTGGCGACGACCACCTCGCCGTGATGGTGCTGGACGTCGGTCAAGCGGTCGGCGACTTCGGCCGCGTGGTGGTTGTAAATAAGGGTGACCGTGGCCGCCACTTTTTCCGAAGGCTTCGCCCACTCCTCCTCCACCAGCGTGTTGCGAATCAAATCCCGGATTGCCTCGGACCGATTGGCATAACCCTTTCTTTCGATGTGCTTGTCAAAATGGTCCAGCAAGCGCTGGTCCATTGAGATCGTATAGCGTGCCGCCGGCATGATCCTTCCCTCCTGTGAATAATCGCTTTGAGGGAGTATACCGGTTTTCCCCGTCGGCGGTCAAAAGGCAATTCCCGCCCGCGTCGGAGCGCCGCTCGGCAATAATCCTTGCGCTCGGTTCTCCATGCTCTTACAATGGTGTCCGGTCGGGAGCGCGGATCTGCATCTGAAATGGACCGAGGGAGGGAGTCCCCGATGCGAGTTTTCTGTCTCTTCATGCTGCTGTTGAGCGTCTGTGCCCGGACTGGCGCGGATACGGTCTACTGGAACACGGGCAAAGTCTGGGAGGACGTGAAAATCCATGCCGCCGGCATTGAAAAGGAAGGGATCGTCATCGACCTGACCCGCAACGGCCAACGCAACCAGTGGGTCGGCGCAACCGGCGTTGTGCTGAATCCGCCCCGGCCGGGTCTGGCCAAGCAGTTGCGAATGATCCCCGGCCTGATCGTCGAGGAAGCGCCCGGCGGCGGCCTGCGCGACCCAACCACGCCTTCCCTGTCCCAAGCCTTCGACAGCAACGCCATCGCTCAGGCCGAGACCCGGATGTGGAAGGCCTATTATGGGAACCATCCCGTTGCCCTGGGCCGGGAGCTGGTGAACCTGTTGCACGCGCAATTCGGCCTCCCCCCGCGCGACGCGTTGCGGGTCAGCGGCGACCTCGCCAAGGCCACGCTGATCTTTCAGCAATCGAGAGGGGACTACGACGCCCGCGTTCTGCCCGACCTGGAAAGCGCCTACAGCCGCCTCAAGATGCTCACCGGCGGCTCTTGGAACCCGAAGGAAGCCGCCCGCGCCGAATTGGACTGGTGGATCATGCGCCGAACGCCCGGACAGGACAGCCCGGAACAAGTCGGCCGGGCCATCGCCCGGCTCTACACGATTCTCTACGGGCGCACGAACGACAGAATCGAGCGCGCCGGACTGCTGCGCGCCAAAGCGGCCCAGGTGCGGGACCGCGGCGGGAAAAACTGCAATTGGCCTGAGGTGCGCCGCTTGTTGCAGCAGTCCTATAAAGCCTTATCTGAAGGCATCACGGAATCCGCTCCCGCCAAATCCAGCCAATAAATGGAGGACTCGAGGAAAAATGAACCATTTAACCGTATTCGCCGGAGTCATCGCCCTGGTTTGCGCCCTCTCCTGCGCCTGGGCCGAGACTGGAAGTTATGTCCTTCAGATCGAGGTCGAGGGCGCGGCCGGGGACCGGGCGGAAATCGAGCGGCTGGTCAAAGGGGCCGTGGAAAAGACGCTCGAACAAAAGAACTTGAAGGTTTCCTCCATAACTCTGAAGGAAACCTCGATCTGCCCCGACCGGCGCGGGCACACGAGCGAACAAACGAGACTGACCCCGGGGAAGCTGTTCGATCCGCTGATGGCCGATCCCCGCTGGCCGAGGTTCTCCGCTTCCTACCATCGCTACAAGAACAAAGCGGCGACCATCGGCGCGCCCAATTTCGGCGCCTGGTTCACCACGCCCGCCTGCGATCCTCGTCTCGGCGGCCGTTGGCAGTGGGGCGTTCAAACCGGTGTGTTCTCCATCTTCGACCTCGAGGCGGATTCCAACGACCTGGTCAACGCGGACTATTTCGTCGCCCTGCCGACCTTGGCCTACGAGCGCGGCGACCTGTCGATTCTCGCCCGGCTGTTCCACCAGAGCTCCCACCTTGGCGATGAGTTCATTATCTACAACGACGTGACCGAGAAACAACGGGTCAACCTCAGCTATGAGGGATTGGACTTGACCCTCTCGCATTATTTCGACTGGCTCGGCGAAGACAGCCTTCGGCTTTACGGCGGGGCGGGCTACCTGTTTCATACCGACCCGGCGGCCCTCAATCCCTGGTCCTTGCAGTACGGCCTGGAGTACAAGTATCCCACGCCCTGGCCGCACGGCGAGAACAACTACCTCTGGGGCTTTAAGTTCCGGCCCATTGCGGCGGCCGATTTTCACAATCGGGAGGAAAATGACTGGAGCCCGGACGTCTCCCTTCGCGCCGGGCTGCAAATCGACGGCTTCTGGAGCAAGCCTTTGAAAAACAAGGCCCAAGTGCTGCTGGAATACTATGAGGGCTATTCCCCGAACGGCCAGTTTTATGTTGAAGAGATCGAATACTTTGGCTTCGGCTTCCACGTTTATTTCGATTAGTGTACCCTGGCGGCCGATGGAGTCCACCTCAAAGGTGGCCTTCATCTCGATTTAAACTCGCGGCACGCGGCACGTAAAGTGAACCCCTGGCTTGACTTGCGGGGGGCGTTCCCGTATACTCGCCCGCGTTTTAAGGATCAAGGAGACCTTTCGCCATCGATTACGAGCGTTTCATGCAGGAGGCGCTGGTCGAGGCCCGCCGGGCGGCGGCGATGGGAGAGGTGCCCGTTGGTGCGGTTCTCGTCCGGGAGGGGACGATCATCGCCCGGGGACACAATCGCCGGGAGTTGGACGGCGATCCTCTTTCGCACGCCGAGTTGCTGGCCATCCGCGAGGGCGCGCGGCGGGTGGGGGACTGGCGGCTGGAAGAGACCGCGCTATTTGTTACGTTGGAGCCATGCGCGATGTGCGCCGGGGCAATCGTTCTGGCGAGGATTCCCCTCGTGGTCTATGGCGCTCGGGACCCGAAGGCGGGCGCGGCCGGCTCCTTGATGAACCTGCTTCAAGACATCCGGCTGAATCATCGTTGCGAGATCGTGGAGGGCGTCCTGGCCAGAGAATGTGGGGCACTCTTGAAAGAGTTCTTCAAGGATCTTCGCGAGTCCCCCGCGGTGGAGCAGTAGTCTTAAGTCTTTAAATATCAACCGGATGCTTGACATCCGGACAACAACCAGGAGGGGTGGCCGAGCGGTTGAAGGCACACGCCTCGAAAGCGTGCAGAGGTTTACGCCTCTCGTGGGTTCGAATCCCACCCCCTCCGCTTTCATTGCCGTTCATGGTTCGATGTTCGGTATTCCTGCCCTGCCCCGATTCTCTCGCCGGGGGGAATTTAAGCCTAACCGGGAGGTGGCGCATGATGCTCCCGAAAACCGCTCGACTCACCGCATTCCTCATCCCTGTCCTTGCGCTGGCCGGTCTGACCTCGAACTGCTCGGCGCAGAAGGAAGAAAAGGAGGAGCCCACCATGGCGATCCATGCAAATCCGATCCATGTGACCAGTGAAGCGTTCCAGGAAGGCGGAACGATTCCCCGCGCCCACACGTGCGACGGCGCGGACGAATCTCCCCCGCTGGCTTGGGCGGGCGTGCCCGAAGAGTGCAAAAGCCTAGCGCTGATCGCGGACGATCCCGACGCCCCGATGGGCACCTGGGTGCATTGGGTGCTCTATAACCTGCCCGCCGACACCCGCAATCTGCCGGAAGGCGTTTCCATGAAGCGCACCCTGGAAAACGGGGCGAGCCAGGGAAAGACCGACTTCGGGCGAATCGGCTACGGCGGTCCCTGCCCGCCCTCGGGCAAACCGCATCGCTATGACTTCAAGGTGTACGCGCTGGACGTTAAGCTGGACCTGCCGCCCGGCG
>Ga0272442_10003197_pt1 | contig 23153 bp, 14 predicted proteins | sample SSMForm2O_FD_200262 | JGI IMG/M metagenome (GOLD analysis project Ga0272442, IMG submission 200262) | Marine sediment archaeal communities from Little Sippewissett salt marsh, Falmouth, MA, United States - SSM-Form-2O | ecosystem: Environmental > Aquatic > Marine > Wetlands > Sediment ...
CAAGGCGCTCTTCGTGGCAACTCTCAGCTCCCGGTTGCCGCGCGCCGCCTCAGCGTCAATGGTGATTTCGATCAGCACCATCTCGGCCAGTTGTCGATTGGGCTGCTGCTTGCTTCGCGGGAAGAACATGACGTCCCTGATATGCGCCAACTCTCGGAAGCTCTTGTCGTCCATGTCAACCAACAGCGGATGGTCGGGCAGCTTCACCTCTTCCTTCTTCTCGTCTTCCTCTTTCTTGGCCGTGCTTCGCTTCTTTGAGGACTTCTTCGAGGACTCGGACCGGCCCCGCAGACGCATCGGCAATTCACCCAGACGTTTGTCCCGCACTTCTTCCAACCGGTCTTCGAGCAAGTCGCGCTGTTCCCTCTGCAAGTTCCGAAGCGGCTTGATATACCGAATGACCGAAGCGTGCACCCCATCGCCGGAGACGTACACATCCTTGGCCCCGCTGAGGTATTGGCCACCGGCGATGATCCGAATCACCGAACCTCGTTGTCCGCCGCTTGGATACAGATAGCCAATGTTCGGCTCTCGCGTGCTCGACTGCCCCCCCGCTCTGGCAACGCATAAGGCCAGCACCACGAACACCACTCTCCGGCTGTATGACATGCTCCGGCTCCTGCCTTACGTGATCTCTTTCAGACGACCGCCCGTGTCTCCGGTCGCCGGCATGACCTTGACCTGCAACCCCCGCGGGTTGGGCAGCGGGCCTTCGGGATCGATCCCGAGCAATTCGTACATCGTGCCGATCAGGTCTTGCGGATACACCGGACGATCCGCTACCTCCAAGCCCTTCTCGTCCGAAGCCCCAACAACGTGCCCGCCTTTGAACCCACCGCCGGCAACCACTGACGAGAAGCACTTGCCGTAGTGCGACCGCCCCCCATTCCAAGGCGGGTTCCACTGCACCTTCGGACCCCGGCCGAACTCCCCGGTCCACCAGATAATCGTACTGTCGAGCAGACCCCGGTCGGACAAATCTCCCAGCAGCGAGGCCATCCCCGCATCCATCTCGGGCAGCTTGCGCCGCATGGTCTCGAAGTGTTGCTTGTGTGTGTCCCATCCCTTGTAGTTGATCGTGACGTAAGGCACGCCATGTTCGACCAGCCGACGCGCCATCAGACAGGACTGCCCGAACGTGTTGCGACCGTACCGCTCCCGCACCTCGTCTTTCTCCTCGGACAAATCGAACAGCTTCCGGGCATCCCCAAACATCATGCCGTAAGCGTCCTCCTCGGTCTTGTCCAGCTTCTGGAAGTGGCGATTCCCAGGCATGGCCTTCCCGAGCGAATCGAGATTGTGCAGCAGTTGACGACGGCTCCGCTGCCGCTCATCAGTGATCCCTTTCGCAATGATCCCTTCCACGACGAAGGGGTTGCGGTTGGGATCGCCACCCGTGGCGAACGGCTTGTAGCGCGGCCCCAGAAAGCCCGCTTCCGAGAAGCGCCCCTGAGGTTCGGTCAACACAATGTACGGCGGAACCAGCCCTTTGTACCCATGATCGTATCCCTTGAACCGTGACACAACCGCCCCGACGCACGGATACACCAGCCGCCCAGGCTTGCGCCCCGTCTGCACCATATAAGACGCCGTCTCGTGGCTGTTGATCCCGTGCGTCATACTGCGAATGATAGAATACTTGTCCGCCTGCTGAGCCAGCTTAGGCAGCAGTTCACAGATACGGATGCCACTAACGTTCGTCGAAATCGGCGACGTGAGGGGACCACAGTAGTCGCGACCCGCCTCCGGCTTCGGATCGAACGTGTCCAGATGGCATGGACCACCCCACATCCAAATCTGAATCACCGACTTCGCCCTGGCCTTCGCCGGCGCCGACTGCGCCAAGCGCATGGCAGGATCGATCAGCGCCAGCGAAGCCGCTCCGCAAAGCCCGCGTCGCAGCGCCTCGCGCCGGGTCATGCCGTTCGTCATATCCTTCCTGTTCATCGAAATGTCTCCTCGCCAGACCGGCCTAATGGCGGTATAGAAACTCTTTCGTGTTGATCAACGCCCAGGCCAGATCGCTCGTGGCCTGCTGGCTGCTAATCCCCTTGGTCTGAAAGTACCGATCCGCCGCCGCGAACTCCGCCTGCGTGGGAAAGCGCGACAGAATATTCAGATAAATCATGTTGATCAGCATGGGACGCTTGTCCTTGGCGGTCTTACTCAAGTTCTTCAGACGCGAACTGCGCTCGATCTTGTTCTGTACGTGCGTGGAATTCAACAGGTGCAGCCGCTGGGCGCCCGTAGGTTCGTTGTTGCGCTCCGAATACAGACCGGTGTCGCGCGACGGACGACCGAACATCTCAAGGAACTGACTGGTAATACTGCCGTCCGCCAGCTCGATAGATCGGTTCTCTTCCGGGATAAAGGTAAAGGGCTCCGGAATAGGGCTCGAATAACTCTCGCGCGTGCCGGAAATCCAGCACAGCGCATCGATCAGCACCTCCGCATCCAGCCGGCGCACCGGATACTGCGCAAAGAACGCCTCGGTGTCGGGGTGGTTGCTGCGCGGTATTGAAGACTGCTGATACGTGCGCGAATTGAGAATCAACCGATAGATGTGCCGCAGATCGTAGCCGGACCTCACCAACTCCTTCTTCAGGTAGGCCAGGACCTCGGGATGAACGGCCGGATTGTCCGGACGGATATCATCGGGTTCGTGGATAATCCCCCGGCCCAGCAGCCAGGCCCAAACGCGATTGACGATGTTGACGTCGAACCACGGATTCTCCGGCGCGATCAGCCAGTCGGCAAAGACCGCTCGAGGGTCCTCGCCCGGCGGAACCTCCACGCGGGTCCCATCGGGAAAAACCGTCCGCAGAGAGCCCGTTGGCTCGGGATTCAAGTAGACAATCTCTTCCTTCCACTCGGCCGTGCCCTTGTACGCCACACGCGAGAAGAACGCCTCCAACCCGGCGCGACGCGCCGCCGGCCAGTTGTCCAGCCGCGCCCCCATGAAGGTCAACGCCACCGCCCCCGCAATCGAATTGGGTTCCTTGCCCTGAAGCGCCCGGTAGAAGTTCACCTGCGGCACGCGAAAATTGCTGCCGCTCGAAGTCAACAACTCCCGTGCGAACTCATCATATGGCATGTTTTCCCGCATCGCATCGTGAATCCACCGATGATAGGCCTGCACCGCGTTGGGCCACAGATTAATCGGAAACTCCGCCTTGACCCGCAACAGATCGCACCACTTCAGCGACCAGTAATCGGCAAACTCCTCCCGCTCCAGAAGCTCATCGATCAGCGCCGCACGCTTGCGGGGAACGCGGCTTTGCAGAAACCGGCGGACCGCCTGAGGCTCGGGCAGCGTGCCGATCACATCCAGATACACACGTCGAATGAACACCGCATCGGAACTCACATTCGCCGGCTGAATACCCCGCTCGCGCAGAGTCGCCATCACCAGCGTATCGATCTTGTTCCGGCCCGCACCTGTGTACTGCTTGTGACTTTCAAACTGCGGAAAACGCACCTGGCTCGCGCGACGACGGGCCTGCAAAGGCACGCCCATGGCAAGCACACCAAGCACGATGAAAACAGTGCTACACCTTCTCATCACTGAAAGCCCTTACCTGTGACCGATCCCACGAGAGTATTCCCCCTTTGGCAGACAGAATACCCCTTGGTGCTGGAAAGCGCTCAAAAAAGACACACGCTGCCATTATACCAAGGCGCAACCGCCGGGGCATTACTTGCCTGGTTTATCTATCCCCCTATCCTAACAGGTCTCTAACACGGCTTGCCCAGCCTATCTGGAAGAACGCACCTTTTCCGGCGCGCCGCCATCCGAAAAGAATAGACGCTCGACGCGAACCATCCATGGCGACCCACACCAAACCACGCAACCCCCGCTGGACGCCGGAAGGAGTAAGCCTTTTAAGAAAAGAGACTTACACAGAACCCACAAGACCGCCAGCCGCCACCCCCAGTGACCGCAAGGCCGGTGCGAGTCACACGCGCACGCGACTGAACAGAGCTGAGAGTTTACGCAAGGACCCATCGCGTCTATACTCATTCGCCCGGCAAAGGAATGCATATGGAACAAAAGGGAAATCAATTCAGTACATTCGCTGGCGTCTTCACGCCATCGATCCTCACCATCCTCGGCGTCATCATGTTCCTCCGCGCCGGCTACGTCATCGGCGAGGCCGGCATACGCAACACCATCCTCATCCTGTTCGCCGCCGAGGCCATCAGCCTCCTCACTGCGATCTCCATGAGCGCCGTGGCTACCAATACCCCCGTCTCAGGAGGCGGGGCCTATTTCCTTATCTCGCGCGCCCTCGGTCCCCAGTTCGGCGGCGCCATCGGCTTGGGCCTCTTCCTCGCCCAGGCCCTGTCGGTGCCCTTCTACATATTGGGCTTCACCAACTCGGTCGTCCTGCGCTTTCCCAGCTTGGCCCCCTGGTTCTTCTTCATCGCCCTCGGCACGGCCATCGTTCTCTTCCTCGTCAACATCATCAGCTCCAGCGCCGCAATCCGGTTTCAATACATCGTCATGGCCCTGCTCGCCCTGGCCATCGTCTCGTTCATGGGTGGCGCGTTGACGCGCTTCGACGGCGCCCTGTTCCGCGCGAACCTCGGTCCGGCCTACAGCGCGCCCACCATCAACTTCTGGACCGTCTTTGCCATCTACTTCCCCGCCGTCACCGGCATCCTCGCCGGCGTCAACATGTCAGGCGACCTCAAGGACCCCGCCCGCTCGCTCGTCCGCGGAACCATGGCCGCCATCGCCGTCGGAGGCCTCGTCTACCTCCTTGAGATCATACTTTGTGGCGGCTCCCAGCAACGCACCGACCTGCTGAACCAGCCCTTCGAAACCCTGGTCAGCAACGCCCTTCTCGGCACGGGATTTCTCGTCATCGGTGGCGTCTTTGCCGCAACGATCTCCAGCGCCATCGGCTCCTTCATGGGCGCCCCCCGCGTGCTACAGGCCCTCGCGCGGGACCGCATCTTCCCCATTCTCGGCCCCTTCGGCCGCGGCTCCAAAGGCAAGGATGAACCGCGCCTCGGACTGACGCTCACCATGCTCCTGACCTTCGGCGTCATCTTCGCCCTCAGCGGCAAGGACTCCATGGCCGCCTTCGACATGATCGCCGCCATCGTCAGTATGTTCTTCCTCTGCACCTACGGCATGATCAACCTGGCCGCCTTCGTCGAATCCTTCGGCGCCAATCCGTCCTTCCGGCCCCGCTTTCGACTCTACCACTGGACGACCTCGGTGCTCGGTTTCGTCGTCTGCATGGCCGTGATGGTCTTGATCGACGCCCTGGCCGCCATCGTCGCAATTCTCGTCATCGCCGTGATCTACATCTACCTGAGTCGTCGCGTATTCCGTTCCGCGTTCGGCGACGCACGGCGCGGCTTCCAATACGCCCTGGCCGTACGCTCGCTCCAGCGACTCCGCCACATGGCGCCCGATCCCAAGAACTGGCGACCCACCTTCCTCGTCATGGTCGGCAGCACCCAAACCCACCTGACCCTGATCAAATACGCCGCCTGGATGGAAGGCGGACGTGGCCTCGTCACCGTCGCCCAAGTCATCTCGGGAGACCTGGAGACACACGCCACGCGCGTGGAAAGCCTGCGCTCGGCGATGGAATCGTTCCTGAGAAGCAACGAACTGGCCGTCTTCCCCGAAGTCATCTTCGCCGAGAACGTCGACGAAGGCATCCGCACCCTCGCCCAGGCCCATTCCCTCGGTCCCCTCAAACCCAACACCGTCCTGTTCGGCTGGCCACACCGCGATGAACGAGCCGAAGCCATGCTCCGACACGTCTGGAGCATCGCCGCCCTGGGCAAGAGCGTCGTCGTCGTCATCGACAAAGAACTGCCGCCGAAAGGCGTAGGTCAACGCCGCATCGACATCTGGTGGAGAGGACAGAAGAACGGATCGCTCATGGCCACCCTGGCACATCTATTGGTGCAGAACTGGGAATGGCGAGACACCACGATCCGCGTCCTGCGGGTCGTCGCCGACGACGCCGGCCGCGAATCGTCGCGCCAAGCCGTCAAGTCACTGATCGAAGCCGCACGCATCAGGGCCCAGCCGCACGTGATCGTATCGACCGAACCTTTCGCCGACATCTTGCAGAAGCACTCGTCTCTATCGGATGTCATCTTTCTCGGTCTGCAAGCCTCCGAAGGGGAACCGTCGGTGGACCTGTACCACCGCACCAATAAACTCCTCAAAGACGCCCCCACCACAATCCTCGTCCACTCCAGCGGCGAGGCAGATGTTTTCGCCTAGCTGCCACACCGACAAATAGGCTCGCATATCCCGGGCCACGCAAGTACAATTGCCCCAACGATCACCCAGGCATGAACGTAACACATGCTCAATTAAGGGAGGCTGGATCATGGTCGATTGCCACAGTGTTGGAGCATCCAATTCGTCGGGTCTGAGTCGACGCGACATGATCTGTCGCACCGCGGCCCTCGGAGTGGCCCTGGGCACGGCGGGACTGGCCGGCAAGAGAGCCGTCGCCGCCGACATCAAGTCGGGCGAACCCGAACGCAAACCCATCTACAAGTCCCTCAAGTTCGGCATGATCAAGGAAGATCTCTCGATTCTGGACAAGTTCAAGCTCGTTCAGGATCTTGGATACGACGGCGTCGAACTGGATTCGCCGGGCGGCCAGAACAAGAAGGAATGTCTCGAGGCCAGCCAAAAGACGGGCCTGCCCATTCATGGCGTCGTCGATTCGAAACACTGGAGCGTCCGCGCCACAGAGGCCGACCCAGCGCGGCGGCAGCAGTGCCTCAAAGACCTGCTCACCGCCATCAAGGAATCGCACTACTGCGGCGGTTCATCCGCCCTCTTCGTCCCGGGCCATGGCAAAGACGGTCCCGAAGACGAGATCATCCCCCGCTCCATCGAAGTCATCCAGCAGGCCCTGCCCACCGCCGCCAAGCTCGGCATCAGCATCCTGATAGAAAACGTGTGGAACCAAATGCTCTACGACCATGACGGCCCGCCCGAGCAAAGCGCCGACCGCTACGCCGCCTTCATCGACGCCTGTAACAGCCCCTGGGTCGGCGCCTACTATGACATCGGCAACCACCACAAGTACGGCCAGCCCCAGAACTGGGTCCGAACCCTGGGCAAGCGCATCGTCAAGGTGGACGTCAAAGGCTTCAGCCGCGATGGCAACAAGTGGTCGCCTATCGGAGAAGGCACCATCGACTGGCCCGCCGTACGCACCGCCCTCGACGAGATCCGCTTCACCGGATGGTGCACCGCCGAGGTCGGTGGGGGCGACCGCAAACGACTGGCCGATATCCTGGCCCGACTAAACCGCGTGCTGCCGAACTAGCACGCGATAGATCCGCAAGAACGGTAAGACTGAGAGGAAGGTGTTTTGCTTCTTTCTTCATTGGGGGTAAGACGCGTGCAATCTGGATTCCTCACCCGCGCCGGTTCAGGCTGGCTCGGGCTCTGCGCCGCAGTCCTGGTACTTCTGTCCCTGTCGACCCCCCTCGCCCGCGCAGGCAACCCGGCAGACGATGCGAGACAAACCCGCCTCGAAGCCATGGGCCACTGCAATGAGATCGTCTTCGCCTGCCGGCAGGAAGGCCTCGATGGCCACTGGTACGCCAACTTTGGCTACTACGCCGCCGGCAATGATCGCAAGGCCTACCGCGCCCGCGGCCAACTCTGCAAGCTCAACGTGCGAACCGGAAACGTCACGCTTCTCATTGACGACCCCGAAGGCACCGTCCGCGACCCCCAGGTCCACTACGACGCCCGCAAGATCGTCTTCTCCTACCGCAAAGGCCACTCAGAACATTTCCACCTCTACGAGATCAACGCCGACGGCACCGGACTGACACAACTGACCGACGGGCCCTTCAACGACATCGAGCCGGCCTACCTCCCCGACGGCGGCATCGTCTTCTGCTCCGACCGCTGCAACCGTTGGGTCAACTGCTGGCTCACTCAGGTCGCCGTCATGTACCGCTGCGACGCCGACGGCACCAACGTCACGCAACTGTCCAGCAACAACGAGCACGAAAACACCCCCTGGCCGCTCCCCGACGGCCGCATCCTCTACCAGCGCTGGGAGTACATCGACCGCAGCCAGGTCCACTATCACCATCTCTGGACCATGAACCCCGACGGCACCGGACAGATGATCTTCTACGGCAACATGCACCCGGGCATCGTCATGATCGACGCCAAGCCCGTCCCCGACACGAGAGAAGTCGTCGCCATCTTCTCAGCCGGCCACGGCCGCCGCGAGCACACCGGCGCTGTAACTCTCCTGACCCCCGCTTTGGGCCCGGACGAACCGGCCGCCGCCCGACGCATCAGCAAAAAGGACAACTTCCGAGACCCTTACCCGCTGTCCAAGGACTATCTTCTCGCCGCCCAGGAAGACCGCCTCGTCCTGATGAGCGCCCGGGGCAAGATCGAAACCATACATCGCCTGCCCGCCCGGCTGACCGAGCACAAAGTCACCTTGCACGAACCACGGCCGCTCCGACCTCGAAAGAAGGAAAGACCCATCCCCCCGCGAACCTCGCCGAGCGAAACCACAGGCAGACTCGTTCTCAACGACATCTACAGCGGACGCCGCATGGAAGGCATCGAGCCGGGCGACATCAAGAAGCTGCTCGTCCTCGAAAGCCTGCCCATGCCCATCCACTACACCGGAGGCATGGACCCCATCAGCTACGGCGGAACGTTCACCCTCGAACGCGTCGTCGGCACCGTCCCCGTCGAGCCCGATGGTTCCGCCTACATGGAACTGCCCGCCCTGCGCAGCTTCTTCTTCGTCGCGCTCGACGAAAACGACGACTCCGTCAAGAGAATGCAAAGCTTCCTCACCGTCATGCCCGGCGAGACCACCAGTTGCGTCGGCTGCCACGAACAGCGCACCTATACGCCGGCCACCACCAACACCGCCAACCTCTCGGCCGTAAAACGCCGCCCCAGCAAGGTCACACCCATAGCCGGCATCCCCGACGTCTTCGACTTCCCCCGCGACATCCAGCCCATCCTGGACAAGCACTGCGCCGAGTGTCACGACTACAACAAGCGCAAAGGCAAAGTGATCCTGACGGGCGACCGCGGCCCCATGTTCAGCCACAGCTACTACACCCTCACCTATCGCCGTCAGTTCATCGACGGACGCAACGACCCCAAGAGCAATCTGCCCCCCCGCTCCATCGGCGCCGCTGCCAGCCCTCTGATGAAGAAGCTCAGCGGCCAGCATCACGGCGTAGAGCTGTCGCCGGACGAAATCAAAATGATCCGCTACTGGATCGAATCCGGTGCTGCCTATCCCGGAACCTACGCCGCCCTGGGCAGTGGCATGATCGGAGGCTACTACGAGAATCGCCAGGTCAATACCGACACGCAGTGGCCCGCAACAATCGCTGCCTCCGAGGCCATCAAGCGTCGCTGCGCAGGCTGCCACACAGGCCAGACCGTACTGCCCCTGACGATGTCAGACGAGCGGGAGCTGTCGTTCTGGAGGCCGGACCCGAACGACCCGCGTCTGCGATTGGCGCGCCATCTCGTATTCAACCTGACCCGCCCCGAGAAATCACTGATGCTCCTGGCGCCCCTGGCCCAGGAGGCCGGCGGCCACGGCCTCTGCACCCCCAACGACCCCGAGTCCACGGGAGACGGGCCCACCGCCATCTTCGCCGACCGCCAGGACCCCGACTACCGGAAGATCCTCGCCATGTGCCGCGCAGGCAAGACACGGCTCGAACGAATCAAGCGCTTCGACATGGCAGGCTTCATTCCCCCGGCGCCCTACTTCCGCGAGATGAAACGATACGGCATCCTGCCCCCGGACCTCGCCGACGGCACCCCCATCAACTACTATGACACCGACCGCCAATACTGGCAGTCACTCTGGTACAAGCCGCTAGTGGAATCGTCCTATTAGCGGATCGAGTCAGATGCTCACGTCTTACTCTTGCGGTCGGTGAAGAAGCTGCTGTACCCCCCCGCTTCTTCCTCCCCTCTATCACCGGCCAGCAGCGCCCGATAGTTGCTCACCACCTTCTCATACGCCTCGGCATACTCGGCTATCACCTCCGGCCGGTCGTGCTTGAACCAAGGCACCTCGAACACGCGCCGCATAATCCCCTCCGCCACCGGTAGCGACTGAACGTACGTCTCCACCCGCGCCGATGCGTCCAGATGAGCGACACGCGTGGGCCGCCCGTGCCCATACACATCCATCTCGGTAAACAGCGGATGATGGTGCAAAGGCTTGTTGCACCCCGGATTACACACCGAGCCCTCGGCCCGCACCGCCTCGGCAAACCGCGACAGCGAAAGCCCCTCCATCTCCTCCTTGATGTACTTGAAGTGCGGGTAATACCACCCCCCTTTGGTCGTCTTCGACGACGCCTCCGGCCGCATCGGCCGAATGCCCCGAACGCCCTCCAGCAAGTCGCAGAAGCGGTTCATCGCTCCATCGATCTCCGCCATCTGCGCGCCGAACAAATCCAACTGCACCAGCCCAAAGGCCGAGCTGACCTGGTGCATCCGATGCTTGAACCCGCCGCAAGGCAGCCCCGCGAAACGCTTCAGCCCATCCAGCGTAATCTCACCGTGCCGCACGTAATGACTATAAAGGATGGCCCGCTCGTAAACCTCCCGGTCGCCGGTCAGTAGAATACCCCCCTCGCCAATCGGCAGCGACTTACCCGTCATCAAAGAGAACGCCGCGACATCCCCGAACGTGCCGATCTCCTTGCCCTTGTACAGCGCGCCGTGCGCGTGCGAGCAATCTTCCAACACTCTCACATCATGTTTGCCCGCGATCGCCATGATGGCATCCATATCAGCCGGCATCCCCGCGTAATGAACGACCACCACCGCTTTCGTCCGCGGCGTGATCCGCCGTTCGAAGTCCCCCGGATCGATGCAAATCGTCTCCGGATCGACGTCGGCAAAGACAGGCGTCGCCCCCAGCACGTACGCCTGCACGATAGACGCCCAATACGTGATGCTCGGACAAATCACCTCGTCACCCGGACCGATCTTCAGCCCGTACATCGCATCCAGGATCGCCCCCGTCCCGTTCGGACACGCCAACGCGTATTCCCGCCCTAGCATCTGGGCGTACGTCTTCTCGAATTCCTTCGTGACATCGAGCCCGGACATCTGCCCGCCGCGCAAGACCTTCAAGACCGCCTCCTCGTGCCGCTCCGTCACGATGGGCCACGTAAACATATCCCCCGGATCGGAAGTGATCGCCTTCGCACCACCCAACAATGCCAGCTCGCTGTTCGTCGGCTCCGCAGCACTCGTACCCATCGATCCTCCGTTCTACTGCCTCGCCAGCTCCAGCGCCTGGGTCGTGATGTAGTACTTGGACCTCATGGTGTCGACCTCCCACTGAGGCAGCCGGCCCTGGGCTAGGTAGTCAAGATATTGCTCGGTGACATTGCGAAAGTGCGCTTCATGACCCGTGACCTGCCCGGCCGGAATGACCACCTCCCAGCCTTGCCCCCGAGGTTCCAGTGCCAAACCAGGGTGCTTGCCCTGAAACCGGGCAACCGCCTTCTCCAACGCCCCACGTAGCCGGTCGACATCCGCGCCAGAAGCAGGCTCCACGTACAGCTTGGGCTTGTACCCCTGCTCCTTGCCCTGCCGAATGATCACATGCGCCTGGCTGCCACGCAGCAGCGAATAGTGCGTGTCACCCGCCCCCTCCGGCGCCTCGAAATTCCACGTCACCGTCAGCTTCACGTGTACGCCCTTCATGGCATACACCATCTCGCCGTTGCAGTGGTAAGGCAGAACCCCCTCGTCGTTGAGCTTGCCACGCAGGTAATCCGGAAACTCCCCCGCCCGCGTCACTTTCTCATACTGCGACCGCGCAATCATCGTGGGCCACCGCCGCGCCCGCATCACCGCCACGTCACGCCGGTAGTCGATCCGCTCGGCCGGAAAGCACGTCCACGTCACCAAGTCAATCAAGTGCGTCGTCACGTCCACCAGCCCCTCGCCCTGCTGCGCCGTATCGAAATACCACGTCGGGCGCCGAATCGGCGTGCCTGAAACGTACTTGAAGAAATGGTGAGCGCTCTCGGTAACCACCGCTGGCTCGTCGGGCGACCCCTTCTCGAGCTTTCCGAAAACATCCGCGTCCAGCACCAGCGCCTTCTGCAAAAGGCGCAGCGTATTGTAACGCTCCGTCATAATGTCAAAGAGGATCAAGCCCTTCTTCCGCGCCGCGGCAAACGCACCCTCCAGCACCCTGAACCCCTCCGCATCGATGCACATCGGCTTGTCGGAGTAAACATTCAGCCCGGCATCCATCGCGGCCATGATATACTCCGTCTTCCGCCGGTTGTTCCCGGACAGCACCACGATGTCCCCCGCCCTGTCCTCCAGCATCTTGTCGAGGTAGTCCGACCCGACGTACACCTTCTCTTCCCAGCCCGTTGGGTCCTCCGCCCGACTGTTGAAACCCTCGATGCGCCCGAGATACTCCTCCACCTCCGGCCCATCCGGCGCATACACGTGCACCGTCGGATCGACCTGCGCGTACATCGTCTTCTGCACCAGCGCCGCGTGGTAGTGACCCGGATCGAGAACCACCAGTCCGACCTTCCCGTCCTCTACCGGCCTGGCCACCGGCCCCTTGCCGCTCTCCGCACAGGAAAGTAACCCCAACACAAAACACATCCCCAACATCGCCACCAACAAATCCCGCCGCATCGCCAATCCCCTCAGCCAATAATCCAGTACACCGCACCGATCAACAGCCCCACACCGATCCACGCCACCGCAAAACCACCCATGCCAATCAGCGTAGGCTTCGGTATCTCGAAATCAGGATGGTCGATCAACACCCGTCGCGGCCCCGGCTCGACCCCCAACGGCAATGTCAGCGGCTCGGCCTCCGGCTCGTTCGGACCGATCGGCGTCCGCAGACAGCCATACAACCGGTCGAGCTGGGCCGCATCGACCCGCCGCGTCAACAAACTGACCAACACCAATGTCACGAAGCCCGCGCTCAAATACAGAATCATCTGCCAGGGCAAATGAAGCTCGCCCTTCCACAGCATCCACGCCGGCAACTGCTCGGCAAAATGCGCGTTGAAGTCCCACAGCACCCGCGTGCCAAACGCGATCTTACTCGTCAGCAGCAAGAGACCAAAGCTCACCAGCGTCGCCGCCCACGCCCCCGCCACCGTCGCCCCCCGCCAGAAAAGCCCCACCCAGAAAGCAATCCCCATCATCGCCGAGACCATCCAGAAGATCTCCAGACCACCGACAACGCTCTCCAGGCTAAAGGCGAACAGAATGCCGCAGCCCACGATCACAATCGCCATGAACCGGCCCACGAACGTGTAGTGCACATCCGCCTGCCCCGGAACCAAGAACTTCTTGTAGAGATTCCGCGTGAACAACGCCGAGGCGGCAACCATCAGCGAATCGCACGTGCTCATCACCGACGCCAGCATCGAGGCGATGAACAGCCCCACCAGGCCCGGCGCGATGCGGGGCAACAGGTCCCGAGCCATCTGTCCGTACACGAGATCGACATTCTCCAGCTCCTTACCCGCGTACATCGCCACCGCGCACAAACCGGTCAGCATCCAGGCGACCGTGCAAACGCGCTTGCCGAAGATACCCCCCGTCACGCCCATGCGCCCTTCCATCTCCGTCTTGCCCGCCGAGCAGTTGGCCATCGTCTCGGGCGATGTCACCCAGCCGACGAGCGCATTGAAGGCGATGACCGCGATGAAGAAGAACGTAATCTCGCCCGGTGCCACCAACGAGAGCATCGCCGGATCGGACGCGGAAAGCGATTCCTTCAAGGCGCTCATACCGCCAACCTCATGCAGCGCGAACGGCAGCAGGATGAACGAGAGGACAATCGTCAGCAGTCCCTGGATGAAGTTCGTGACAATCGCGGCGCTCAAGCCCCCCGCGACCCCATAGACGACGAACATCACGGTCATCACCACGATGGCAAAATTGGTCCCAATCGCCCCCCCGGAAACCGCCTCCACCATCGCCCCCGATCCCTTCAGCATTACACCGATCGCGACCAGCAATTGAAAGATTCCCATCACCGCATACAACCCGCTCACGCTGCGCCCATAGCGGACCGCAAAGTAGTCCGCCGTAGTGATGGCGCGCATCCGCCGAAAGAACGGGGCGATCAGCCAGAAAAAGGGCGTCACGAACAGCCATTGCCACTGATACCAAATCCCCGAAGCGCCCGAATGGTAGGTCTTGGCCGACACACTGACCGCCTGGTCCGAGTGCGTCCCCGCCCCAAACATGAAGAACGCCATCATCACCTTACCGAACTTCCGGTCCCCGATGAAGAAGCTCGCCGTGCTGTGGACCTTCTTCATCGCCCACAGCCCCACGAACGTAATACCCACCAGGTACAGAACGATGATAGCCCAGTCGATCGCCTCGATTCCTAGCATGCATGTACCTCCCAAGTCAGCGCTCCACCCGCCTCGACCAAGTCAGCGAAAGTCTACACGCTCAGGCCACATTCGTAAAGGACCGCTTTGTCCCCCCGGACGAGTTCTTGCTTGCCGAGTTGAGCTGTGCTATCATGTCCACGTTGGCGTGCTTGAAGGAGACCACGATGGAAACGACAGTGGCCACTGCCTCGAACCGAAGCGACCGGACCCCTCAGGCCCGAATAGTCCTGATCCTCCTGCTGATCGCTCTCTGGCTCGGCCCTCCGATAGGTGCCGCCGAGCCGGCCCCGGACCAATGGAAGGCCGGCCTCGCGACAATCACCATCACGCCCGAGCACCCCATGTGGATGGCAGGATACGCCGCCCGCACCAAACCCTCCGAAGGCAAAGTCCACGATCTCCACGCCAAGGCCCTCGTCCTGGAAGACACCGACGCCAACCGACTCGCCATCGTGACACTCGACCTGATCGGCCTCGACCGCGCCGCGCGCGACTGGATCGAAAAGCAAGTACAGCAACGCTACCACATCGCCCCGGCGAGCCTGCTGATCAACGCCTCCCACACCCACTGCGGGCCCGTCCTCCGCGAGACCCGCTACTCCATCTATGGCGACTCGTTCTATGGCCTTACCCCCGAACAGACCGAGCAATCTCACGCCTACAGCGAGCAACTCCAGCACAAACTCGCCGACCTCGTCGGCCAGGCCCTCAAGGAACTCGCGCCCGCTCGCCTGGCTTACACCCACGCCCGCGCCGCCTTCGCCATGAACCGCCGCCTCAAGGTCAACAACGACTTCCACAACCGCCCCAACCCCGACGGCCCCGTCGATCACGATGTCCCCGTCCTCCGCGTCGACAGTCCCGACGGCAAACTCCGCGCCGTCGTCTTCGGCTACGCCTGTCACGCCACGACCCTCAGCTTCTACCAATTCTGTGGCGACTACCCGGGCTTCGCCCAGCACTACCTCGAAGAAACCCACCCCGGCGCCACCGCCCTCTTCATTGCCGGTTGCGGCGGCGACCAAAACCCCTACCCCCGCCGCAAGGCCGACGGACTCCAGCTTTGCCAACAGCACGGCCGCACCCTGGCCAACGCCGTCGACGCCGCCCTCGAAGGCCCGCCCCAACCCGTACGCGGCCCGCTCCGCGCCGCCCTGGAGGAAGTCACCCTAGACTTCGCACCACCCTCCAGCCGCGAAACGCTCGAACAACAGACCAAGTCCAACAACAAGTACGAACGCCAGCACGCCCAATTCCTCCTTAATCAATTGGAGCACGAAGGCAAAATCACCGCGACCTACCCCTATCTCGTCCAGGCCATCCAGTTCGGCGACGATCTGACCCTCATCGCCCTGGCCGGTGAGGTCGTCATCGACTACGCCCTGCGCTTCAAGAAGGAACTGGGAGACGGACCCATATGGGTCGCCGGCTATTCCAACGACGTCTTCGGCTACATCCCCTCCCTCCGCGTCCTCCAGGAAGGCGGCTACGAAGGCGGCGGCGCCATGCGCTACACCCCCCTGCCCGGCCCCTTCGCACCCTCGGTCGAAGACCGCGTCGTCAAAACCGTACACAAACTGACCCAGAAGGTCAGATCGCCCCAAGGCAAATGAGTAGGGTGGGTCCTTGACCCACGCGTCGTTGTGACAAAGACAATACGATTCAAGACAGGCTGAAAGGACGGGAGATGAGTGCACAACGCCTAACCCGACGGCAATTCGTCACCGCCGCCTCGCTAACCCCGCTGGCCACCCTCGCCGCGCGAACCGTGCCCGCCTATGGCAACCGCAGCCCGAAGACGAGCAAGCTCGCCATGCTCGGGGGCAAACCCCTCCGCGCCAAATCCTTCCCCCACTGGCCCATCTGGGACAAAGACAAAGATGAACAGGCCGTCGTCGCCGTCCTCCGCAGCGGCATCTGGTCCCGCGCCAAGGTCGTCGCCGAATTCGAAGCCAAATACGCCCAACTCCTCGGCGCCAAACGCTGCCTCGCCACCACCAACGGCACCAACGCCCTGCTCACCGCCCTCAGCGTCCTCGGCATCGGCGTCGGCGACGAAGTCCTCGTCGGACCCTACACCTTCATCGCCTCCATCGACGCCATCCTCCTCAGCGGCGCCCTGCCCATCATGATCGACACCGACCCCGAAACCTTCCAGGTCAACCCCGACAAGATGGAAGCCAAGATCACCGAGAACACCAAGGCCATCCTCCCCGTTCATATCCTTGGCATCCCCGCCAACATGGACAAGGTCATGGCCCTCGCCAAGAAACACAACCTCCTCGTCGTCGAAGACGCCTGCCAGGCCTGGCTCGCCGAATGGCGCGGCAAAAAGTGCGGCACCATCGGCGACCTCGGCTGCTTCAGCTTCCAGAACTCCAAGCACCTAACCTGCGGTGAAGGCGGCGCCGTCGTCGGCAACGACGAGAAGATCATGGACATCTGCCACTCCTACCACAACTTCGGCCGGCCCCATGGCGAGAGCATGCTCAGCCTCAGCGGCTATGTCCGGCTGGGAAGCAAGTGCCGCATGACCGAGTTCCAGGCCGCCATCCTCCTCGCCCAAATGAAACGACTCGAAGCCCAGACCCAGCGCCGCGGCGAAAACGCCGCCTACCTCACCTCGCGCATCAAACAAATCCCGGGCATCATCCCCCACAAGCTCTACGACGGCGTCACCCGCGCCGCCTACCACATATACCCCTTCCGCTACGACCCCCAGCGCTTCGGCCGCGTCACCCGTGACAAGTTCATCAAGGCCCTCCGCGCCGAAGGCATCCCCTGTTCCAGCGGCTACGGCCCCATCAACAAAGACCCCTTCTTCGAACACACCCTCAACTCCCCCAACTTCCAGAGAATGTATTCGAAGAAGCGACTGGACTTCTGCCACCAGCAGAACCACTGCCCCGACAACGAGAGACTCTGCCGCGAAGCCGTCTGGCTCTACCAAACCGCCCTGCTGGGTACCAAAGACGACATGAACGATATCGCCGATGCGATCGAAAAAATCTACGAGAACCGGGACAAGCTGGCCTAGCCCACCGCGAAAGCTCGCCCTGTCCCCAGCGCGGAGAATACGAAGATGAAGAAGAATGGGATTACCCGACGTCGGTTCATGAGCACCGCTTCAGCCGGCACCCTCGCCGCCCTCGCCACCGCAAGCATCCCCGCCTACGCCGGCGCTGGCAGCAAAGCCACCAAGCTGGCCATGCAAGGTGGCAAAGCCGTGCGAACCAAGGGCTGGCCCAAGTGGCCCATCTGGGACAAGGCCGCCGAGAAACGCGTCCTGGAAGTCCTCCGCAGTGGCAACTGGTACCGTGGACAGGGCCAGACTGTCACCGAGTTTGAAGGAAAGTACGCCGAGCTGCTCGGCGCCAAGCGCTGCGTCTGCACGTTCAACGGAACCAATGCCCTGCTCACCGCCATGCACGTCCTCGACGTCGGCGTCGGCGACGAGGTCATCGTCTCCCCCTACACCTTCATCGCCACCTACAACGTGATCATCGGCTCGTCCGCCCTGCCGGTCTTCGCCGATACCGACCCGGAAACCTTCCAGATCAACCCGGACACCATCGAGCAGCGCATCACCAAGCGCACCCGCGCCATCATGCCCGTCCACATCCTCGGCATCCCCGCCAACATGGACAAGATCATGGCCATCGCCAAGAAGCACAACCTGCTGGTGATCGAGGACGCCTGCCAGGCCTGGCTCGCCGAGTGGCGCGGCAAGAAGTGCGGCACCATCGGCGACCTCGGCTGCTTCAGCTTCCAAAACTCCAAGCACCTGCCCTGCGGCGAAGGCGGCGCCGTCGTCGGCAACGACGAAGAGATCATGGACCACGTCCACTCCTTCCACAACTGCGGCCGACCCTTCGGCTCCATCAAGAGGACCAGCAGCTATCCCGTCATCGGCACCAACCGCCGCATGACCGAGTACCAGGCCGCCATCCTCCTCAACCAGATCCAACGCCTCGAGAAGGACAGCGAACGACGCTGGAACAACGCCCAGTACTTAAGCGCCAAGATCAAAGACATCCCCGGGATCATCCCCTGTAGGCTCTACGAAGGCACCACCCGCGCCGCCTACCACCTCTTCCCCTTCCGCTACAAGAAAGAGCAGTTCAACAACGCCCCCAAGGACAAGTTCCTCCGCGCCCTCAGCGCCGAAGGCGTCCCCTGCTCCGGCGGCTACGGCCCCCAATACGACGATGGCCTCATCGAAGCCGCGCTCAACTCCAAGAACTTCAAACGCAGCTTCCCCAAGGAGCGACTCGACCGCTACCGCGACGAACTCAACTACCCCGGCAACGACCAACTCTGCGCCGAAGCCGTCTGGCTCGGCCAGAACATGCTCCTCACCGGAAAACAAGACATGGACGACATCGCCAACGCCATCAAAAAAGTCCACGACAACCGAGACAAACTAACGTAGGCAGCAGGGTTGACCCAGACGCCTGACCGGGCGTGGAGGACCGGCATCGAGACACGTGCGCCTGCTTAGCCACGTGGCGGAAGAAGTCTATGAGACAAGGTGCAAAGGCCAAGCGAACCGGCCGGCGTTATGCCGTCATCGTCCTTGCCGTCTGCGTAGCGATCCTAGTGCTACGCCTCGGCTGCCGTCGCGAGCCGCCTAACCTCACGGCCTGCACCCGCATTGAAGTTCGGTATGTCGATGGGGCACTCAAGTACTTCTTCCCCGACGCGTCCATACGGAGAGGGATATTAGATGAGGAAGAGAAGGAGCGTGTCCGATCCTACGACACCTGGACGGTGTCCGATCAGGACCGAATCAGAGAGTTTGCATCCCATATCAGCCAAGGCGCCTACCGAGGGAAGCAATCGGGTGTCACAGAGACTCAGGCCGAGATCATCTGCTATGAGGGCAGCAACCGTCGGGCGTCGTTCGCCGTGCACCATATGACCATAACCACCGGAGACAGGTGCACATTTGGATATCCTCCAAACTTCTTGACTCTAAAGAGCCTTGATCCCTCGGGAATTACGCCTCTCAAGATGCGATGGGGGTGTGCGCTGAACCTGCGCAAGCAATTTGTTCTCGGGCTTCGCCTGGGACGAGTTCATCTTCCGTGTCCAGATCCGGACCATTGGTGTGACGTGATTGCGGCTAACGTACGCAAATGGCGCATCACTCGCGGTGAGGAGAGCGGCAAAGCAGAGCCCTTGGTTCCTGAAAGGATCTTAGCCAGGAGGTTCACCTGCCCGGCTGTACATGGGACTGCGGATGTGAACGATGCTCATGCCCAATTCAACGAAGGCAATTTGTCACGGCAGGACCAGGGCTCCTGGAAGGCTGATTACGCGATGAACTCGAATTGCAGAGACGGCTCACCGGATGATATGGTCTTCCTCTTCGAATCCCAGCCGGGTTGGAACCAGCACGGCGGGCCGGAGTTGTTCACTTTCGACAACCACGACCCCAAAGGCGGCTGCGTCCTGCTCAACGGCGGCACCGTCAAGTTCGTTCGCACCCAGGAAGAACTCCACGCCCTTCGCTGGAGGTGAGCGGCCGGGGGCGGCGATGTTACGATGTCGGGTTTTGAGGGTGCGGGGCTATGGCATACGCTAGGGCTTCATTTCTTTGAGGAGGGCGAGGGATTCGGTGATGAGGATTTCGGCGGCGCCGGGGGCGAGGTGGGTGGCTGAGCCGGACTCGTAGCCGCCTTCGTCGTAGGCGGCGGCGTGGCAGACGTAGCCGATCGAGTCGTTGGCCAGGGAGATGATGCCGAGTTTGGCCAGACCGGCCTTTTCCTTGATCGCCAGGCCGACCTCGACGAGGATCTCGCCCGGCAGACCCAGGATGTAGATGTCACCGAGGCGCAGGACCTGGATCTCCGTCTTTATGGGTTCGGGTGGTGTCTCTTGTTCTTCCGTGGGTTCCGGCGACGTTGTCTTGGCTCTGGTGGGCAGCGTGACCTCGCGGTGCTGGGCCACGAGCGTGACATCGCCGGTCGTGGCGACGAACTGGAGGCGGCGCAGGGCTTCGCCTCCGACGGCCCTGCCGATCTGGGCGCAGGGTCCGACGTCGCGCTGTAAAGGAACCGCATTGCCGGCCAGGCCCAGGGCGAAGAGGCTGATCCCGCCTTCGGCCTTCTGTACCGTGCGGGTGGCGTAGCCGGGATAGTCGGCCGAGACGGCGGTGCTCAAGTACGGATAGACGCAGACCGGGTGACAGCCGAAACCGATGAGCGAGCCGGCCAGGTCGCCGTTTGCATCTTCGACGCGCAGGACGAAGACGTCGGGATCGATGGGACCGAACGTCAACGGTGCCTGCTCGGGTGGCAAGGTGAACGTCACGGCCGTGCGACCGTCGGCCAGGCTCTGCACGCGGCGCGTGGCCGCGACTTCGGCAGGCAGGGAGAAAGTCGTCTGGACCATCCCATCGGCACGCTTCGGCCGGCGGTTGTAGACGACCTCGGGCAGCGTGCCGATCGCGGCGCCTATCTTGACCTCCTGCATACTGCTGTGGGCCATCGCCACGGCGCCGGCCATTTTGCGGACCACGGTTTCGCGATAGGCCTGGTCGATTCGCGCGGCGTCCAGTCGCCCTTCGCTGGGGACCTTCGTCCGCTTGAAGATCTCGGGGCCCGAATGCGTGTGCGTGGCGCAGACCAGGATATTCTGCGCGGGGATGCCAGATTTCTGTTCGACGATGGTGCGCACGGGATTGGTGATGTCATCCAGTGGTGTATAGAGCAGATCGGCTGAGACCATCGCGATGGTGGTGTCACCATCACTGAGGACCAGCGCCTTGGCGTAGAGCCCGTCCAGCACGGCGTCGCTAGGCTCACCCTTGGAGCCGATCAGCGTCAGACCCAACGGAGGGGTGATATCGACGCTCGCGCAGCCGCCTTTCAATGCCCCCTGCAAAGCAGGACCGGTGAGCAAGAGAACGAGTAAGGGTAGTACGAGACGTCTTGTCATGATGCAGGCTCCTCTGTCTGATACCGAAGGTCGTCGATCCATTCTACCCGGACGAGGCCGACAGAACCAGCGGCGGGCGAGGATAATCGTTGCGTTCGGGGCGGTGGCGGGATTATAAAGGGACGTGGATGGGCGAGCGGATTCTTTAGTGTGGAAAGGGTATTAGCATGACGGGCGACGATCTTACCAGACGACGATTCATTGCGGCGGCTTCGGCGGGTTCTCTGGCGGCGGTAGCGGGCAGCGGCATCCCGGCCTATGGCAATGTCACGAAGAAGGCGAGCAAGCTGGCGATCCTGGGTGGCGAGCCGGTGCGGAAGAACAAGAGCTGGCCGGCCTGGCCGCACTGGGACGAGGAGGTGATCGACTCGCTGATGAAGACGGCCAAGAGCCGGATCTGGTGCCGCATCCAATCGAAGACGGGCGCGGTGCCGACGTTCGAGAAGGCGTGGGCCAAGATGACCGGGGCGCGGTTCTGCGTTTGCACGGGCTCCGGGACGCAGGCGCTGCACACCTGCGTCGAGGCGCTGGGCATCGGGCCGGGCGACGAGGTGATTACGTCGCCTTATACCGACCCGGGGACGATCGCGTCGATCCTCTCGGCGCGGGCGCTGCCCGTGCTGGCGGACCTCGACACCGAGTCGTACCAGCTCGACCCGGAGGACGTGGAGCGGCGCATCACCGAGAACACCCGGGCGCTGATGCCGGTGCACATGATGGGCCAGCCGGCGGACATGCGACGGATCATGGCGATTGCGAAGGAGCACGATCTGAAGGTGATCGAGGACGCGTGTCAGGGGCATCTGTCGGTGTTCGACGGCAAGCAGCTCGGCACGATCGGCGACGTGGGGTGTTTCAGCTTCCAGTCGAGCAAGACGATTGCCTGCGGCGAGGGCGGCGCGATCATCGGCGACGACGAAGAACTGATGGACCAGTGCTACACGGTGCACAACCACGGGACGTCGCGGCGGGGAAAGACGGAGACAATCGGGCCGAAGTACCGGATGAACGAGTTCGAGGGGGCGGTGCTGCTGGGGCAGCTCTCGGGAGTGAAACAACGGTTCGAGCGGCGCAACGCCAACGCGGCCTATTTGACGAGCCGGATGAAGGACATTCCGGGGCTGGTGCCGCAGAAGCTGTACGAGGGGACCGAGAGCGGGTCGTTCTATCTCTACCCGATGTCGTATCATAAGGAGCATTTCGCGGGCGCCGACCGGGCGACGTTCCTCAAGGCGCTGGCGGCCGAGGGGGTGAGCCTGAGCCCGTATATCAAGAACGGGCTGCATAAGGAGCCCTGGATCGACAATATCCTGGAGTCGCGGATGTATAAGCGGATGTACTCGGCCAAGCGGCTGCGGGAGTATCGCGAGCAGCGGGCGTGCCCAAGGTGCGACCAGGTGTGCGAGGAGATGGCGATGCTCTGGGCGTCGGGGCCGCTGCTGGGGTCGCGCGAGGAGATGGCGGATATCGCCGACGCGATCGAGAAGGTCTACGAGAACCGGGAGAAGCTGCGGGAGGTCTAGGAGGGGGTCGGCCGTTTCCGGGTGGGTCGGGGCAGATTGGGTTTGTTTGGCGCGAAATTGGGTTTGTTTTTTCACGGCCATTTGCGGCCTGATTCGCCGTAAAGGCATTCCATAGAACGCTTTGCGCCATTTCTGCGCCCCGGGAAATTGGGTTTGTTTGGCGCAATGGGGTAGGTCCGGGGGCGCGGAATTCAGCATTTTTCGACAGTTTTTGGGGGTGTGCCGTTGGGCCGGGGTGGGGGATGGCCCACCCGG
>Ga0272442_10003198_pt1 | contig 23151 bp, 19 predicted proteins | sample SSMForm2O_FD_200262 | JGI IMG/M metagenome (GOLD analysis project Ga0272442, IMG submission 200262) | Marine sediment archaeal communities from Little Sippewissett salt marsh, Falmouth, MA, United States - SSM-Form-2O | ecosystem: Environmental > Aquatic > Marine > Wetlands > Sediment ...
TTGTTCCCATGATCCAGCGTACTGATGACAACTGACTGGCTGGGGAAGATGAACCCGCCCCAGCGGGAAGCCATTCTCCATTTTGACTCCCCCCTTATGGTCGTAGCCGGCGCGGGTTCCGGCAAAACCCGGGTGATCACCCACAAGATCGCTTTCCTGCTGAAAGAAAAGGAGTTGCCTCCGGAGGGTGTGCTGGGCGTTACCTTTACCAACAAGGCCGCCCAGGAGATGAAAGCCAGAATTCAGCAGTTGACCGGCATCGACTCCCGCCGTTTCACCGTATCGACTTTCCATTCCCTGGGATTGCGGATCCTGCGCGAAAGTGGCGCCGCCCGGGGCTTCGGATCCGATTGGTCCGTTATTGATGACGGGGAGCAGCGCCGAACCCTGGACCGCCTGATCAAGCAAAGGGCCATCAATCTGACCAGCGATCAAAGAGATCAATTGCGCCGCCGGATCAACCTTGCCAAAATGAATTCCCTGTATCCCAACAATCCCGACCTTCTGGAAGACCGGGGGTTCACGGATGACGAGATCGAGATCTTCAGAAGATATCATGAGTTCCAGTCAGCGGAGCATATATGGGATTTCGAGGACTTGGTCTCGCTGCCGGTAAAAATGCTTCAGGGTGATCCGGAGTTGTTGCGGCGTTACTCCGAGCGATTCCAATATGTGGTAGTGGATGAATTCCAGGACACCAATCCCAACCAGTATGAAATGGTGCGCCTGCTGGCGGGGCGCCGCAAGGCCGTTACCGTGGTGGGAGATGATGACCAGGCCATATACTCATGGCGGGGCGCCAGTATCCGCTTCCTGGCTGATTTCGAACGGGATTTTCCCGGTACCCGGATTATCAAACTGGAACAGAATTATCGTTCAACCGCTCCCATCCTGAATTTCGCCAATCGAATCATCGGCATGAACCGGCAACGGCGGCGCAAATCCATGTGGACCGAACGAGAGGAGGGCCCGCCGGTTACTATTCTGCACTCCGTATCCAAACAGGATGAAGCCCGAAAAGTCTCGGAGTTGATCCGCTTGTGGAAACGGAAGCATCCTGAGCGCCTGCCGGTGGCGATACTCTACCGGATCAACTCTCAATCCCTGGCCATGGAAACGGCCCTGACCCGGGGGGAGGTATCGTTCCGAATCATCAAGGGGCAACGGTTCTTTGACCGCAAAGAGGTTCGGGATGGAATGGCGGTGTTGCGCCTGGCCGCGAATCCCGCCGACAATCTGGCTTTCCGCCGGGTCGCCGACAGCCTCCCTCTGGGGATCGGCGCAAAAACCATGGAGCAACTGGAGGCCGCGGCCCATGATACGGGTAAGTCCCTTCTCGAAACTCTATTCACAACCATGCCCCACAAAGTCAGCTCCCGGCCTTTTCTCCAGAAACTGGAACAATCGGCGGCAACGCCTCCCCGATCCGGCTTTGCCGACATTTTGCATGGCTTGTTGAAACTGTCGGGATATCGCGAGATCCTGCAGCGGAGGGGTGAGGATGAGCGTTTGCTTAACCTGGATGAGCTCGAGGAATTCATTCGCGACTGGGAGAGCGGTGAGGAATCTCCCCGCATAACCGACCTGCTGGATCGCATTAACGTGGATGCCTATTCCCGGGATCGCGAGGGCTCCGAAGATGCATTCCTCTTAACCATGCACAATGCCAAGGGACTGGAATTCAAAACCGTGATCGTTGCCGGGGTGAATCGTACGTACCTGCCTTTTTTCCTCAGGAAAGGGCTGGATGAACTGGAGGAGGAGCGTCGCCTTTTCTATGTAGCCTCGACCCGGGCCATTCATCACCTTGTCGTATCCACCGGTTCGGACCGGCTGTCTCCCTTTCTTTCCGCCCTGCCGTCCGGACTCTACCGATTTGCTCACTCGCCTCAGGACGTGGACCCGGGGGTCCGGGAAACCAGGGAAGAGGCCGGCGATGACGCAGGGGAGACCGTAGAACATCCGGTGTTCGGCCGGGGCCGCATTGAAAAGCAGATCGATCAGCATCGTTTCCTGGTGGATTTTTTTGACAAGGGCCGCAAGGTGATCGACACATCGATCGTACCTTTAATAAAAGTTGAGAAAATAGAAAAAAGTTGAGAGAGTTGAGGGCGGGAATAAAGTTGAAACGCCAAGTTACCCTCTCCCAGCTTCTTGTCCTCCCTCAACTCGCTGAACTTCCTCAACTTCCCCTTTTCTTTCGCCGGCTTCTGGGGTATAATGTCGGCTCCATGGAAGCCCGCGAGATTATCCAGAAGGAAAAGCTGGACAATATACTCAATCCCAGGAAATCCAACCGTTCGTTTAAAATCACGATCCGTTTCCAGAAACAGTTGACCCGGAATTATGAGAAAGCACTGGAGATGGCCCGGCTGAATCCGGATTTCATGGAAGAGGGCGAAGGAAACTTCTACAAGGTATATGCCAGCTATACTCCGGATAACGTGGACGAGCTTTACCAGTTGTTTGAATTGGTCAAGGGCGCGGAAACCACGGCTATCTTTCTTAACAACAAGCGGATTCCGTATATCCAGGACCTCTGGCTGTTCCTGATGTGGTTTTATCGCGTCGGATAGTGCTTGAATCCGCCGCGCGGGCATATTTCGGCTTGACTTTTCCCGAGGGTTTATTTATATAGAAGACTTGGAGGAGGCTCTTATGAGAAAAACGTCGACACTGCTGCTAATCGGCATGTTCGCTGCCTTGCTTGTGTTTACTTTCTCTTTCACAGGCTGTGAAAAACTCAAAGTGGACAACCTGAAGGCCAACAACCACCTTAATAAAGCCAACAAATACTATCAGGATGAAAAGTTCGCCAAGGCGGTTAAGGAATATGAAACGGCACTGGAATTGAATCCCGGCCTGGAAAAGATCTACTTCCACGTGGGCACGGCTTACGCGAGCCTGTACCGTCCCGGCCGCGGCACCGACCGTAACGAAGTATACGGACAGAAAGCCGTGGAGTATCTGCAGAAGGCCAAGGATGCCGATCCGGAGAACGAACAGATCTATCTTGCGCTGGGTGATATCTTTGACAAGATGGAGAACGCCGAGGAAGCCGAGAAGTACTACCTGCGGATTATGGAGAACGATCCGGAAAATCCCAAATCCTTTTATATCCTGGCTGACTTCTACTCCAAGTACAACGAAGAAGACAAAGCCGATGAGATGTACAAGAAGCGCATCGACCTGAACCCCAAGGATCCGGAAGGTTACCTGTACTATGCCAATTACCTGCAAACCAAGCGGAAATGGTATGAGGCCATGGATGCCTTCGAGTCGATGATCATCGTCATGACGGAACCTGAGATCCAGGCTGAGCGGCGCGAGATTCAGAAGCTGGCCGAAAAAGTGGCCCAGATTGAAAAGATTGAAGATTACCTGGATAAGCACGTTCGCCGCAACCGCTCGATTTCCGCTGATTCCCGAAAGCAGATGATTGCCGAGAAGGAACAGCAGATTCAGGAGATCGGTGACAAGGCCGCCATGGAAAAGCAGCTGACCGAAATGCGCGAAGCCGTGGCCGCCAAGGTGGATGGCTTGAAAGCGGTTCAGGACCAGATGACGGAAGAAGAGAAGATCAAGTTGTCGGAAGCCTATTACTCACTTGGCGTCGTCACCTGGTTCAAGAGCTTCCAGACTCCCATCGATATGATGAGCGCCCAGGAACGCCGCAATGTGGTGGATCGTGGGTTCAAGGCCCTCGACCGGTCGGTGGAACTCAACCCCACCTATCCGGAGCCCTGGGCTTACCGCAACCTGTTGTGGCGTGAGATGACCAAGGTGGAACCTCTCAAGCGGGACGAGTACTTGGCCAATGCCAAGGAAGACGCCGGCAAGTTCACCCGTCTGAGAAAGCGGAAACTGGCTCTCGAAGAGAAGATGAAGAAGCTGGAACAATTGGGCGGCTGATTCTGAAAACATATATTCAAACGTATATAAACCCCGCGGTGCCCCCCCGCCGCGGGGTTTTTTTTCTCCACTCCCGGAGAGTGAAATCCTGACCGCCGCAAGACTGGTTACCAAATGGCAATGAAGATCAACACCAAGCTACGCTATGGGCTGCGTATGCTGCTCGCCTTGGCGGAGCAACCGGACAAGGTACGAAGTACCGCTGAATTGGGAGAAACCATGCTGGTATCTCCCAAATACCTGCGCAAATTGGCGGGTCCCCTGGAACGGGCCGACCTGATCGACAGCGTTCAGGGGATATATGGCGGATACCGCTTGAAAAAGCCTCCGGGTGAAATATCAATCCAGATGATTTTCGCCGCCTTTGACGAGAAGATCCGGCTGTCTCATTGCGTGAACGGAGACCAATGTCCCCTGCTGGATACTTGCCATGCCCGCCCCCTCTGGGATTATCTTGTAGACCTGATCGAATACCGTTTCTCTTCGATCACGCTGGTCGATATCCTGCAGCGCACTTTTGACAAGTCTCAACCGGAAAGCCGGGATCAGGCTTTGCGGCGGATATAGTTCAACAGCGAGCGGGGAATCTGAGCCGCTATCTCGTTCATAACCGCCACGACTTCCTTTACTTTTTCGAAGACCTCGGGTGATCCCGCCCAATTGGTTTGAATCCGCTCCTGAATTTCCGGAGATGATGCGTTGAGTGTCTTATTCAGGAGAACCGCCATGACCAGGAGATCGTCGATCAGTCCGGCGCAGGGAATAAAATCAGGGATGAAATCCAGCGGCATGATCAGGTAACTCATGGCGATAATCAGTCGACCTCGTGCCGCGGGTTCCAGCGTTCGGTCCAGGAGCAGCCGGATGGTCAGGTGGACCATATCGGGGAAAGCCAGCAGGTACTCGATGAACCGGTCCGTCCACCCTCCCATTCGCTTGGAAAGTCGGTTTGACGAGGCCCAGTCGGTTATGCGGGCGCGCACCCTGCGGTAAGCGTCTTCGTATACCCGGGGCTGGGTGTCTACGGCGTTGCTCATGATCCTCTCTCCGTCTGTTTCGTCGCCGGAATGATCCCGACGGACATGGATAAATATAGAACCCCGTGACCGCAATGTCAACGTCGTCCGTAATATCCGGGAATGGATAAAAACGACTGAACAGCGGTTATTGTTGACAATATTTTTTTCCTATGGTAATCCAAGCCCAGGAGCGTGCATGAATAAGCGAGAGATTTCGGAACTCATGGCCCGCCGGTTGGATATCAAGAAATTTGAGTCGTATCAATTCATCGATTTCATGATTCAGGTCATGGTCGAACAACTCGAGCGTGGACGCAAAGTGTTGATTTCAAATTTCGGCACTTTCAAAATAATCCAGCGCGAGAACAAGCGGGTGATCAATCCCAATACCCAGAATCCAATGATTATTCCTTCCAAGAAGATCGTGAAGTTTATCCCCTCAAAAAACCTCAAACAGTCGATAGCGGAAAAGTAAATGAAACAAAGTGAAACTCCTCCGGTTCAGCGTATTCTCTGGGCGACCGATTTTTCCCGGGAGAGCATGTCCTGTCTCCCCTGGATGGAATGGGTCCGGGATAAGATCGATCCCGACATCCACGCCGTATACGTGTTGCCTCGTTTTTCCGATTGGGTATACGAGGCGGCGTTTTTTTCGCTGGAAGACCTGCGGCGGGAAATCGAAGCCACTCGTGAGAAGTCGGCATCCAAACTGGCGGAAATCGCCGAGCGCAAGGGTTTCGACTTCTCTATCGAGATTCGTGAAGGAACTGCCAGTGAGGAGATTTCATCCTATGCCCGGGAGAAGTCCGTGGACATGATATTCGCCGGACGCAGGGGCGTGTCGGAAATCGAACAAATCATGGTGGGCTCCACGACCACGAGACTGGTTCGCCACGCGTACACTCCGATTTTCGTTGTTCCCAGGGAGAAGCGCAAAGTCGCCGTTCGGAGGATCCTGGCACCGGTGGATCTTCACGAGCTGTCCATGCGGGAGTTGCGCTACGCCATCGGTCTCGCCCGGCAATTTGAGGCGGAACTGGTGGTTACTCACGTAGCTGAATTTTATAATTACAAGGTTCCCGCCTTAAAACATCATCAGCTGATGGAGCGCATTAATCAGCGCATTGCCAGAGTCGCAGTCGATATGGATTACAAAGTGGAAAACATCATCCATGAAACCGGAGAGCCCGCTCAGAAGATTCTGGAAGTGGCCGAAAACCGGGAGATCGATGCCATCGTCATGGCGACCAATCAGCGACGGGGTCTGGAGAAGTTCCTGATGGGTAGTGTCACCCAGAAGGTGCTGCTGGCAACCCCGATCCCCCTGATCGTTCTCCCGCCGAATGGTGAATCCACCTCGGAATGACCTTCGGCTGCATATCATTGCGGCCCACCTTTTTTCCTGGCGCCATACCAGCGCCCGGCGGCGCATGCTGCGGCGCAATCTGCGGTTGGACGATCTCCTGCGAATGGACCGGGACTCGGTCAAAGCCCTGGGTTTTCCGGAAGCGGACCTGGAAGACTTTCCCGAAAGATACCTTGACGCGGCCCGCGAAGAACTGCAAACCTGTGAGCGGCTGGAAACGAAACTGATTCTGCGAGGAGATCCGGAATATCCGCCTCTTCTCGAGGAAATTTACGACTCCCCGGAAGTGTTGTACGTGTGTGGAGACTACGGTTCTCTTCATGGGAACCTGCTGGGCGTGGTGGGATCCCGAAAGTCCGACGATTATGGGAAGCAGGCGGTTCTGCGCCTGATCCCGCCCCTGTGTGCCGCCGGCATCACCATTGTTTCGGGAATGGCCTGGGGTATCGACGCCCATGCCCATCATGCGGCCCTGGACAGCGGCCGCCCGACCGTTGGGGTCAATGCCGCGGGTATGGATCATCTGCATCCCCCGGGCAACCGCCGTTTGTTGAATCGTATCAAGAGAAAAGGGTGTATCGTATGCGAAGCGCCTCTCGGAACTTCACCCCAGGCTTTCCTTTTCCCCGTGCGGAACCGCATTATATCCGGATTAAGCCGGGCCGTACTGGTGGTGCAGGGGACCTGTCGCAGCGGATCCATGATAACCGCGCGTATGGCTCTTGATCAGAACCGGGAGCTCATGGCGGTACCCGGGCCCATTCATTCCCCCCTGAGTGCGGGGCCTCACCGTTTGATTCAACAGGGCAGCAAACTGGTCACCCGGGCGGTGGACGTTCTGGAAGAGTACGGTCTGGCTCCGATTCCTCTGCAACATTCCCCGGAGGGCCTGTCCCCCCGGGAACGCCGAATACTTGACTTGATGGAGGTAGATGGGGTAAAACGTATTGACGATTTTGTGGAAACACTGGATCTTCCCGTCCCGGTAGTGGTTTCCCTTCTTCTGGAATTGACAATGAAGGGATTTATCCGCCAAGAAGGGGATGGGTATCTGAAATTGATATGAAGAAAAAAACCCTTATTATTGTAGAGTCTCCCGCCAAGTCATCCACCATTTCCCGCTATTTGGGAAAGGATTTCGTGGTCAGCTCCTCCATGGGACACGTACGTGACCTGAATCCCCATATCCTCAGCATTGATGTGGAAAACAATTTCAAGCCTCATTACGAGGAGTTGAAGGACAAGAAGCATATCATCAAGGACCTGAAGTCCCAGGCCAGGAAATGTGATCGCATTTTTCTGGCCCCCGACCCTGACCGGGAAGGTGAAGCCATTGCTTTCCATCTTCAGGAGATCCTAAAGGAAGCGAATGACAAGATTTTCCGGATTATGTTTCATGAGATCACCCGGCAGGCCATTCTCGCGGCAATCGAGAACCCGGCGGAGATCGACCGGGACAAAGTGAATTCCCAGCAGATGCGGCGTCTGCTGGATCGTCTGGCCGGATACAAGATCAGCCCGGTTCTGCAACGGAAAATCGGCGGTCCGCTTTCAGCCGGCCGGGTTCAATCCATCGCGCTGAAGCTTATTGTGGAAAGGGAGAAAGAAATCCAGGCGTTTTCGCCCGAGGAGTATTGGACCATCAGCGCCGAATTGGAGGGCAGCGCTCCACCTGCTTTCGTCGCGAAACTGGAAAAGTTCCGCGGCAAGAAGATTGCCATCCAGGATGGGAATAACGCCGAGCGGATCCTCGGTGAATTGTCGGGGAATCCCTTTATCCTGGATTCCATCCGCAAACGGGTCCGCCGCCCCAAGCCCCTGCCGCCCCTGATTACATCCACTCTGCAGCAGGAAGCGTTCAAGAAACATCGTTTCCCGGTAAGCAAAACCATGAAGGTGGCCCAGTCGCTTTATGAAGGTATCAACCTGAAGGGGGAAGAGCAGACCGGTTTGATCACCTATATGCGCACCGACTCTTTCCGCATCGCCGATGCGGCCCGGGAGGCTGCCGCCGGGTTTATCCGGGACACCTGGGGAGAAGAGTATGTGCCGGACAAACCAAATGTCTTCGGCCGCAAAGGCAAGATCCAGGACGCTCATGAGGCCATTCGTCCAACCGTGCCGCTGCACAATCCCGATGACGTAAAAGGGTTTCTCAGCCCCGACCAGAACAAGATATACCGGCTGGTATGGGACCGTTTCCTGGCATCCCAGATGAAGCCCGCCCGGATCGAGGTTACCACTTTTGACATTCTCAACGGAGATTACCTTTTCGCCATCAAGGGGGAAGTAATCCGCTTCGACGGCCACTTGAAGTGCTGGAATCCGGAAAGCGGAACTCCCCGCCTGCCCCGCCTCACGGAAAAAGAAACGTTGAAAGCTCTCGCCGTCACCCCCAAGCAGAATTTCACCAAGCCCCCTCCGCGGTATACCGAAGCCAGCCTGGTCAAGGTGTTGGAAGAAAAAGGTATCGGGCGCCCCTCTACTTACGTCAAGATTATCTCGACCCTGGGCAAGCGTGATTATATTGTCCGGGAAGAGCGGCGTTTCGTGCCCACCCAATTGGGTACCAAAGTGGCGGAATATCTGGATGAACATTTTTCCGACATGATGCAGTACACATTCACGGCTGAATTGGAAAAACAGCTGGATCAGGTTTCCGAAGGGAAGCTGGATTGGACCCGGGGGATTGCCAAGTTCTTTGCGCGTCTCAGCGAAAACCTGGATAAAGTCCGGGATACCGAAAAAGTGGACCTCAAGGTGGGCCGTTCCTGTCCGGTATGCGGCAAGGACCTGGTCAAGAAGTACTCCCGCAGGACCAACGGCTGGTTCGTCGGTTGCGCTGGTTATCCCCAATGTACGCATACCGAGCGAATTGACGGGGATACGCCAAGGCCCAAGGATGAACATCTGGATCGCAAGTGTCCGCTTTGCGGCAAGCCCCTGGTTAAACGGTATTCCCCCAAGACACGCCAGCATTTCATTGGATGTACCGGGTATCCTGAGTGTAGACATATCGAGACCGAGGAAGAGGAACTGGGTGACTGCCCGGTATGTGGCAAACCTCTTCGCAAACGTTTCTCGAGAAAAACCCGCCGCTACTTCGTGGGTTGTTCCGGATATCCCGACTGTACCTATATCCAGAAAGCGCCATCACCCAAAAAGGCCGCATCCGGGGAGGAAACCGATTGACTCCCACCGTTCAGGTGATCGGAGCGGGCCTGGCCGGGAGTGAAGCCGCACTGCAGCTGGCGGATCGAGGGATTCCGGTGCGGCTTTTCGAGATGCGGCCGAAGGCCGGGACCGAGGTTCACGAGACCGCCTACGCCGGTGAAATGGTGTGCTCAAACTCTCTGGGATCCACGGAGATCCATTCCGCTTCCGGATTGCTGAAGGCGGAGCTGGCACTTCTGGACTGCCGTTTGCTCGAATTGGCCGAGGGATTCCGGGTGCCCGCGGGCAGTAGTTTTTCCGTAGACCGGCACAGGCTTGCCGCCGCGATAAACAAAATCCTGGAAGATCACTCCGGCATTGAACTGATCCGCGAAGAGACCCGGGTATTGCCGGAGGATGAGTCCCCGGTAATTGTGGCTACCGGGCCCCTTACCAGCCAGGTGTTCGCCCGTTACCTGTCCCGTTTCACCCAGAGGCGGCACCTTTTTTTTTATGATGCCACCAGTCCCATTATTCGTGCCGAATCCATCAACACGGACCGGGTATTTCGCGGCAGTCGCTATGAAAAGGGAGAAGCGGATTTCATTAATATTCCGCTCGAAGAGGAAGCCTATCACGCCTTTGTCACCTCCCTGGTGGAAGCGGAAACCGTGGATCTGCCGGATTTTGAAAAGAAGATATTCTTCGAGGCGTGTCTCCCGGTTGAAGAGATCGCCCGGCGCGGCTCCCTGTCCCTGGCTTTCGGCCCGCTGAAACCAGTGGGCCTCATTGATCCGCGGACCGGGAATCGTCCCTTCGCGGTCATTCAGTTGCGCCAGGATGACATTCGCGAAACCCTTTTCCAGATGGTGGGATTTCAAACCCGGCTGAAATGGGGTGAGCAAAAAAGGATATTCAGGAAACTCCCGGGACTGGAAAACGCCGAGTTTGAACGCTTCGGTCGCATGCATCGCAACACGTATATAAACGCGCCGTTGATTCTGGATGCCGTCAGCCGGGCCCGCGCAAGGGAATCCCTGTTTTTCGCCGGGCAGATCAGTGGTGTCGAGGGCTATGTGGAATCGATCTGTTCCGGATTGCTGGCGGGGCGTCAAATGGCGCGTCTGTTGAAGGGGCAGGATCCCATACCTCTGCCGCGGGAAACCGCCTGCGGAGCTTTGCTTGATTACATTTCCCATGCGGGATGGAAAGATTTCCGGCCTACAAAGTTTTCCTTTGGGTTGTTGCCTTCGTTGGCGTCGTCGGCAGGTCGCCGCAAGCTCCCCAAAAGGGAGAGAAAAGAAATGAAGGCTCAGCGGGCCTTGGAAACCCTGGAGCAATGGATCCGTCGGGAAAGCTTCTAGAGGATTATCTTGATTACCTGCGGGATATCCGCAACGTGTCGAATCACACCGTGCGGGCGTATGGCCAGGATATTCGTCAGTACCTGGAATTTCTCAAAGAGAACAACCTGGCGATGGACCGGCAGTCGGCGCGGGACTTTATTACCTGGGCGTTTCTCCAGAGTGGAAATAAAACCACGGTGGCCCGGAAAATTTACGCGGTAAAATCCTTTTGCCATTTCCAGGTACAACGAGGCCGGATGGAGTCCAATCCGTTTGATGGCATCCAGTCACCCAAGATTGACCGCCGGATCCCCCAGATCCTCACTGAGGCGGAGATGGTGGATTTCCTGGATCATTTGCCGGAAGAGACTTTTATTCAATTGCGCAACAAGGCGGTTTTTGAATTTCTGTATGCAACCGGAATGAGAATTTCGGAACTTACGGGCCTGACCCATGACCACATTCGTATGCGTGAAGGGTTGATCCGGGTTCTGGGCAAGGGGCGTAAGGAAAGGATCGTCCCATTCAACTCTACCGCCGGGGCACTATTGAATCGATATATAGACGCCTGCCGGGCCAGATTCTCTCCATTGCCGGAGCGGGTTTTTCTCAACTCCCGGGGCGTTGGCATCACCGAGCGTTCAATCGAGCGCATTCTGCAGTCCACGTTTCAAACGCAAATGAACAGCTCACGCAGGGTGTATCCGCACTTGTTCCGCCACAGCTTCGCCACGCATCTGTTGCAGAGGGGAGCCAACCTGCGGGTCATTCAGGAATTGCTGGGGCATGCCAATCTGGCGACCACCCAGAAGTACACCAGTCTGAATTACGGCGACCTGCTGAAGGTCTACCGGCAGTATCACCCCCGTTCAAAATGAATAAAAAACTGTTTTCATGGTTATTGCGTCTGACGGTAAGCGCCCTCCTGATCGGATACTTCGTTTTCACCATGGCGGAAAAATATGGGGGAGTCGGGGCCGCCTGGAGCCGATTCGTCCGGGTCTTCACTTCGGCGGAACCCACATGGTTGCTGGCTGCTCTGGGAGGGATGGTGGCCGGTTATACCCTGTTGTCGTTGCGGTGGAAAGTATTGCTGGCCGCACAGGATCATGAAGCGCCTTACTTTCACCTTTTCCGCATCTATATCATGTCGACTTTTTTCAACACCTTCCTGCCATCCACCATTGGAGGAGACGCCCTCCGGGTGGTGCAGAGCCGCAAGGATTCTTCCCGGGGGGCCATGTCCCTCATGGTGGTGCTGCTGGAGAGATTGAGCGGGTTCGCCGCCCTGGTTCTGATCGCCGCGGTGGCGATACTGGCGGACGGTCCCCTGCGTTCTCCCCGCAACCGGTTGATTTCCCTGATTATTCTCGGAGTAATCGTCCTGGCCGCGGTCGGGGCGGTGCTCTGTCACCCCGGGCCGTCATCCCGGTGGCTTCCCCGGCTCAAGCGGATTCTTCCCGACCGGATCGGTTCGCCGATCCAGGCGGGGGTGGAATCCCTGTGGGTGTATTACCGACGCCCGGGCAGCCTCGGGCTTTGCCTGGCGATCAGTGTGGTTTTTCAGTTCAACATGGTGGTGTATTACTGGTTCATCGCCCGGGCTCTGGGTCGCCAACCGGATTTTAAAGGTTTCGTTGTCAGCGTGACGATCATGATATTCCTCTTGATGACCGTCCCCGCCATCAATGGCCTCGGGGTCCGTACCGCGGGTTTCCGAACCCTCATGCGTTTCCCCGCCCCGTTCGCCCTGGCGGCGGAATTCGTTGACCTGGGATTCCGTTTTCTTCTGGCAATGGCCGGCGCCGTGTTATTTCTGGTTTATCGGCGGCCGGATACTTCGCGCCGGAGGTGATTCCATTCCCGGTTCGCCTTTACCCTTTGTGGCCCATGCACTATAATCGTTAACGGAACAGGTGGATGATCAAGCGACCTTCATGGACGAAGCTGTTGTCAATGGGATTGGTGCTGGCCGTCGCGGTCCCGTTGTCCGTGGGAGCCTCCGATCTGCGCAAGGAGTTGACGTCTCTGCGGCGGCAGATGGAGCGGGTCAACCAGCGTCTGAAATCCCTGGATGCCCTGCGACAGCCCATATTGGCGGAACTTGCCAGGATCGACCTGAAAATGGAACGTGAACGATTGGGCATGCGCCGGATCGATGTGGAACAAAAGCAATTGCAGGCCCGGATGGAGATCAATCGCGGGCGTAGCGCCCGGTTGGAAAAAGAGCTGGAGGCGGAGCGGTCACGGGTCCGTAAGGTCACTCGATATCTCTACAAGATGGGCGGCCAGTCCTACCTGAAGCTGTTCCTGCGGGTGGAGTCCCTGGAGCAATTGTTTCGCAACTACCGCTTCTTCATGATACTGATCAGCCGTCACCTGGAGCAGATCCGCGGTGTGCGACGCAAGACCGAGCAGCTCGCAGCGTTGAATCGGGAATTGGACGGGCAGAAAAATGAGTTGGCGCGGCGAAGGCAGGCACACCGGGATGCCATCAAACGCCTGGGCTCCCTGCAGGCGGAGCAGAAACGAGCGGTATCCCGGGTAAATCGAGATCGCGGCACGTACCTGAGACTGCTGTCTGAACTGCGGTCCAGAGCCGGGGAATTGGAAGATCTGATCCATCGTTCCGGAACCGGAGATACGTCGACTCCCATACGTCACTTGGATGCGTTGCAGGGGCGCCTGCCCTGGCCTTTGATCGGAAAGGTTTCGTCCCGTTTCGGACGCCAGCGCAGCACCCGGTTCAACACCTATATCATGAACGACGGGATCGAGATCAAGCCCGGAGACTCCGGAGAGATCCGCGCCGTTTACCCCGGCCGGGTAATCTATGCCGATTATTTCAAGGGGTACGGCAACCTGATCATTCTGCAGCACGCCAAGAACTTTCACTCCCTGTATGGACATTGTTCCCGCTTCCTCAAGGCCAAGGGGGAGCGGGTAAAGGCGGGGGATAAACTTGCTCTGGTAGGTGATAGCGGGTCGACATCGGGTCCATCTCTTTACTTCGCCATCCGTACGGATCTGAAATCCCGGGACCCGCTGAAATGGCTTTCCAAACAATGAGCCTTACCTTGATGCATCCGGCTCTTTGGGGTAAAATAGATTTGCAAACCCATGCGCAGGTCTACCCAAGTTCTCATGCTTTTCCTGGCGGTTGTAGTCGCCGTACGTCTGTGGATTATTCCCCCTCCGGCTGGAGATGGGGATACCCGGATCGACGCACGAATCCTCTACCCTGAAGTTTCCAGATTGATCCAGGAACACTATGTGGATCCGGTGAAACCGGAAGAGGCCTGGTCGGCGGCGTATTCGTCGATGTTGAAAAGACTGGGACCCTTTGGCGCGTATATTCCTCCCCGATTGATCCCGGCCGCCCGGAGTTGGCGTGAAGGCGGAGGTTATTGGGCGGGGATCTGGATTCGTTCTTCCGAAAGGGGATTCGCCATATCCAGGATCCTGCCTGAGCAAACCGTGGGCCTGCGAAAATTACGGGTGGGCGATGTCCTGGAAAGCATTAACGGTTTTGGCTTGACCGCCATGACCTGGGGCACCGCCAGGTTGTTGCTTTTCTCTCCCGGGGAACGGCAATTCCGTCTGGGGGTACGTCGCGAAGGTCAGGCGCAAAGCCTGAATGTTGTTGTCCCCGCCCTGCCTGTTCCCGAGGATTTGGAGCTCCGTAGCGTATCCGACGACACCTTGGTTGTGAATATATTCCGGATCACGCCGGAGGCCGTGAAAGTGGTCGCCGATGATTTCAAGGCCCGGCCCCGGCATAAAAGGATTATCGATCTGCGCAACTATCTCCATGGAGATCTGTCCGCCTGCCTGTCCCTTGCGGATCTCCTGCTCTCCCCATCATCACGGTTGGAGTTGCGCACCCGAACGACGACCCAGCGCATCCGTGCCGGAGACCTCAAGGCGTCTCCATTGCATATGGTTGTACTCACGGGAGCTTCCACCATAATGTACGCCGAAATTCTGGCCCGGTTGATGCAGGCCGCCGGGTATCCCCTGGTGGGAGGAAAAACCGGTGGATTTACCGCCCACCTGCGCCGTATCTCCCTTCCCGACAGCGGAGAGCTTCTCATTGCGGACGGCTACTTTTTCTGGGACGGAGAGAACATCCGTCATGCAGCACTAACGCCGCGGGCGCGTCCCTCCGGCGATGAATCGCTCCTGGCCCTGGCCGGGAAAATTGTAAAGGAAAACTGATGGTTGCACGAAAATCTCGAGGTCGCCGCGGTGGAAATTCCCTGGGTTACTTCATGCTCTTCGCCGTGTTGGCTCTCGGCGTTGTTCTGGTGCTGGAATACCTTGACTATCGCAGGGGACGGCCTACTTTTATCTTGTCCCGGGTCATGGACTCCCGGACGGAAACGGATGGAACCGATCGCCCCTCTCCCCGAAAAGGGGAATTTCATCGCCAGCTGATCAAGCTGATGGATTCCTGGAATTCCCATTACAGCATGATCCAGGACTCCCGGGGGCGATACCATGTCAAGTGGAAATTAAAAAACTCCCTGCGCAGAAAACTGGTTCCTGAATTCGAGAAACTTTCCCGGAAATACAAACGGAACTGGAAGACCGAGGAAATCCAACACCTCCGGGGCGAACACCTTTATCTTTATTCGATCTCCCCGGCGGGGAACGACGCCACCCACTTGCTGCTCATAACCACCGGAACTCCGGAACCCGTGCCGGAACCGCCGCCCTCGAAAGAGGAACCCCGGGGCCGCCTGGCGATCATCATCGATGATATCGGTTTTAATGAATTGGGCGCCATGGAATTGAATAGCCTGGGCATCCCCCTTACGGCCGCGGTAATCCCTCACGCCCCATATGCTTACGACGAGGCCAGACAACTCAACATGTATGGAATCGAACAGATCATCCATTTGCCCATGCAGTCGATGAATCGAGAGATGAAGGTTGATCCCGCACGCTTTGTCGTAAAAGGGGCGGACCTGTCGAGCATCCGCCGTCTGGTCCAGCGCTCGCGCACCCTGGTGCCGTACGCCAGAGGCGTGAACAATCACATGGGTTCGTTGATCACCGGAGATCCTCAGACCATGGGCCGGGTGTTGTCCGTGTTGCGGGAGGAAGGACTGTTCTTCGTGGATTCCCGGACCACTTCCACCACCGTGGCGTACCGGATGGCCCGGGACATGAATGTACCGGCCACCCAGAGGGACGCTTTCCTGGAGGATATTCAGAACGATAACATCACCTTCAACTACACCCGGAAACAGGTTTTGAAAGTGGCGGAGCTGGCCAGGAGGAAAGGTCACGCCGTGGCCATCGGCCATCCCTACCCGACGACGATCAAAGCCATCCGCGCGGCGGTGGGGGAAGTCAGGGCCATGGGGGTTCGCTTCGTCCCGGTTTCCCGTCTGCTGGAAAAATAGGTCCTGTCCGGGAACCCCTGAAGGTGTGGCCAATACAGGAGGAAAGATGAGTGACGGAAAAGCCAAAAAGGAAACTTTCGAATTTCAGTCCGAAGTAAAGCAACTGCTTGATATCCTGGTCTATTCCCTTTATCAGGACCGGGAAGTATTTTTACGGGAACTCATATCCAACGCCGTGGACGCGTTGAACAAAGCGCAGTTCCGATTTTTGACCCAGGCCGATCTCTCCGGCGGTGACGAGGAACTTGCCATCCGGATATCGGTCAACCAGGCGCGGGACGCCTTGATTATCGAGGACAATGGGATCGGCATGACCCGGGATGAATTGGTCGAGAACCTGGGAACCATTGCGCATTCCGGGACCACCCAGTTTATCCGGCGCCTGGCGGAATCGGAATCGGATCGCCAGGTGGACTTGATCGGGAAATTCGGAGTCGGATTCTATTCGGCTTTCATGGTTGCCAGGGAGATTCATGTGACCACCCGCAGCCTGGATGCTGAGGCCGAGGCCTGGCTGTGGAGTTCCAAGGGGGATACGGCCTATTCCATCCGTGAAGCGGTGAAGAAGACCCGGGGCACCCGCATTGAATTGCGGCTAAAGAAAGATGCGGCGGAGTTTCTGCAATCCGAACGGATCCGCCAGGCCCTTCTCAAACATTCCCGCTTCGTCCCCTTCCCGGTGTACCTGGAGCAAAAGCGCTTCGAAAGCGCCGAGGCCATCTGGACCCAGCCCAAGTCCAGCCTCACGGAGGAACAATACCGGGAGTTTTATTCGTTCCTGGACCATACCCCCGCCGAGCCTCTTTCCTGGTTGCATCTTTCGTCGGACGCCCCGGTTCAATTCAACAGCCTGGTCTTCGTGCCGGGGATTTCCATGGAGTCCCTGGGACTCGGGCCCGGAGATCCCGGGGTGGATCTGTATTCCCGAAAAGTACTGATCAGCAAGGGCAGCCGTGATATCCTGCCGGACTACCTCCGTTTCCTGCGGGGCGTGATCGATTCCGAGGATATCCCCCTCAATATCTCCCGGGAATCCATTCAACACAACGCCAGGATCGACCGGATCCGCAAGCATGTCGTCAAGAAGTTCATCGCGCACCTGGCGGATCTCCTCAAAAGGGATCGGGATCTCTACACAAAGATATGGGAATTGTTCGGCCGTCACCTGCGGGAGGGCGTGGCCACCGACCCGGAACATCGGGAAGCCCTGGCGCCGTTACTCTTGTTCCGCTCAACCCGCGGGAGAGAAAAGGAATGGGTGGACTTGGAAGCTTATATACAACGCATGGACAAAGAGCAGAAGGAAATCTACTTTATTTCCGGTCCGGACATGAAATCCCTGCTTCGGAACCCGGCGCTGGAGGCGTTCCGCCGCCGGGACAAGGAGGTTCTCCTGCTGGTTGACCCCCTGGACGAGATTGTCCTGGACCATTTGGGTACGTTCAAGGATCACAAATTCAAATCCGCTGAAAGCGCGGACATTTCCCTGGAAGGTGCGGAGGAGTCAGCGGCCAGTGAAGAAGACAAAATCAATGCCGGGCAGTACGTGACATTCCTGAAGAAGCTGTATGGAGAAAAGGTGTCCGACGTCCGTGTATCCCGACGGCTGGTGGATCATCCTTGCATGCTGGTAAGGCCCGGAGACGGTCCTTCCGCCCAGATGGAAAAGGTCATGCGCATGGTGAACGAAGAGTACAAGTTTACCCGGCGGATACTGGAAATCAATCCCGCCCATCCTCTGATCCGCGAACTGGTGCGTCTCCATGGCGATTCACCGGAATCGCCGGAGCTGAACGAATTATCCATGTTGTTGCTGGACAATCAGCTGCTGGCGGAAGGGATGGTGGATGGCATCGACGAGTTGGTTCCCCGTATCCAGGCGGTGATGCTGGTCGCGGCCCGCAAGAAATGAACGGATCTTTAATTTCGGGTCACCGCGCCAGCGGTCTCTTGCTGCATATTTCTTCCCTGCCCGGCAGCCGGGGGATCGGAACCATGGGAAGAGAAGCCCGGGATTTTCTGGATCAGCTGTCCCGAGGCGGACAGTCGGCCTGGCAGGTCTTGCCCCTGGGCCCGACTGCGCCGGTGTTCGGCCACTCCCCCTATGCATCCGCCTCAGCCTTCGCCGGCAATCCGCTGCTTATTGACCTGGACGCAGTTCAGGCGGAATCGTGGTGTCCCGATTTGAAGCTGGATGATCTGGAAATCCCCGCATCCGGTACGGTCGATTTCACCGCCGCGGCCCGATGTGACCAGAGATTGGACGCGGCCCTGGCGGGGTTTCGGGAATCCGCTTCCTCCCGGGACCGGGTGGCTTTCGAGGATTTCCGGGAGCGTCATGCCGGCTGGTTGGATGATTACGCTCTGTTCACCCATTATCAACGGCGGTTCCAAACCGCAAAATGGACGGAATGGCCGGAAGCCATACGCTTGCGGGATCCCGCGGCCCTGGCGGAAGACGCCCGGATTCATGGATATGCATTGGAAGCCACGGTATTCCGGCAATTCCTTTTCCAGAAACAATGGCTGGACCTGCGGGCGGAAGCGGATGCCCGGGGAATACGCATCATCGGCGATATCCCCATTTACGTGACTCTCGACGGGGCCGATGCCTGGGCCCAGCCGGAGATATTCGACCTGGATCCCCTGACTCGCGCTCCCCGGGAGGTAGCCGGGGTGCCTCCCGATTACTTCAGCCCCACCGGTCAACTCTGGGGGAATCCCCTGTATAACTGGTTTAATGGGAAGCGCTTGAATGAGGCCGTTCTGGCATGGTGGGAACGCCGCTTCCGGCGAATGCTGGAGTGGTTCCACGTTGTCAGGCTGGACCATTTTCGTGCCTTCAACGATTTCTGGGCCGTTCCCGCCGGGGCCGCTACCGCTGAATCCGGTCAATGGCGGAAGGGTCCGGGGCGAACGTTTTTCGCGTACATGGAGCAGCGTCTCGGCCTCCTGCCGCTGATCGCCGAGGACCTGGGCGACATCACTTCGGAAGTGGAAGCCCTGCGAGACGGTTTGCATCTGCCGGGCATGAAGATCCTGCAATTCGCCTTTGACGGCGATCCGGATAATCTGTATCTTCCTCACAACTATTCATCCCCCCGTTGCGTGGTGTATCCGGGGACCCATGACAACAACACGGTGAACGGCTGGTTTTACGGGCCGGAGCTGGACGATGCCGCCCGGGGCCGGATCATGGAATATGTAGCCGCTCCGGATCACCACGACATGCACCGGCGCCTGGTGAGGCTGGCCCTGCAGTCCATAGCGGGCCTGGCGGTTATCCAGGTGCAGGATGTGCTGGGCTTCGGTGCCGAGAGCCGCATGAACACCCCGGGAAGGGGCGAAGGGAACTGGAGTTGGATGCTCAAACCCGGGGACCTGGACAACCAGACCCTGGATTGGCTGGCGGGCCTGACCCGTCTCTACGGCCGCGCCTGATTGGACAACAGCTATCTCCGGGCGTATAACCGTAAGCGTGTTCCCTGCGGAGGATATCCATGCATAAATGGCGAATTTCAGTACTGATGGGATTGTGCTCTTTTTCTGTCTTGGCGGCGGCGGATCGCATTACCGGGCCTGAATGGGCCACCCGTTCGGAAGTTATCGCCGCCAACGGCATGGTGGCCACCAGTCACCCCCTGGCCGCCCAAATCGGAATCGATATCCTGAAAAATGGCGGCAACGCCGTGGACGCCGCCATTGCCGTGGACGCGGCCCTGGGGCTTATGGAGCCTACGGGCAGCGGGATCGGGGGGGATCTCTTCGCCATTGTCTGGGATGCCTCCTCCGGCAAATTGTACGGACTCAACGCCAGCGGCGCCGCCCCCTCCGGTCATACGCTGAAGATGTTCAAGGACCGCGGCCTGGAGCAGGTCCCCTACCGAGGTCCCCTGAGTTGGACGGTTCCGGGATGCGTGGGCGGCTGGTACGCCCTGCACGAACGCTTCGGCAGTCTGCCCATGAAGGCGGTGCTGGGACCCGCCATTGCGTACGCCCGTTCCGGTTTCCCCCTGACCGAGCTGATCGCCTACTATTGGGATTTGTCCGTGGAAGCATTCAAGGATTACCCCAATTTTCAAAAACTCTATGCTCCCGGAGGCAAAGCCCCGGCCAAGGGCGAGATTTTTCGCAATCCCCAATTGGCGGAAACCCTGGAACGCATCGCGGAATCGGGTCCCGGCGTTTTCTACCGGGGGGAAATCGCCCGGCGCATGGCAGAGTATTCCAAACAAGTCGGTGGATTCCTGGCCATGAAAGACCTGGCGGCTTTCACTCCCCGGTGGGAAGAACCCCTGTCCGTGGATTACCGCGGCTACCGGGTGTGGGAATTGCCGCCCAACGGCCAGGGGATCGCCGCCCTGCAGATGCTGGCCATGCTGCGGGAAATGGATGTGGCCGTCCTGGGCCACAACACGGCGGCTTACCTGCATGCCCTGGTGGAGATCAAGAAGCTGGTGTACGAAGACCGGGCGAAATTTTACGCGGACCCGGCTTTTGCCGACGTTCCGTACCGGGAACTGATCGCCGGAGATTATGCCCGGCGACGCCTGAAGTTATTCGATCCCCGAAAAGCGGCTCGCGCTGTGTCCGCGGGGAATCCCCGCCTGGAAACGGGGGATACCGTCTACCTTACCGTGGTGGACAAGGATCGCAACGTGGTCTCGTTGATCCAGAGCAACTACGGCGGTTTCGGTTCCGGCAATGTTCCCGACGGCCTGGGTTTCTGCATTCAGAACCGGGGGGCGCTGTTCTCCCTGGAGGAAGGCCACGCCAACGTGGTGGCGCCGGGCAAGCGTCCCTTTCATACCATTATTCCCGCCATGGTGACCCGGGACGGCAAACCCGTGTTCAGCTTCGGGGTCATGGGCGGGTCCATGCAGCCCCAGGGCCATGTCCAGGTATTGTTGAATATTATCGACTTCGGTATGAACATCCAGGCCGCGGGGGACGCGCCCCGTTTTCGCCACGGCGGTTCATCCCAGCCCAGCGGCGGAGTGATGACCGACGGCGGCGAGGTGCACCTGGAATCCGGCGTTCCCTGGCCGGTGGTGCGGAAACTCATGGACCTGGGGCACCATATCGCTCCGCAACGCGGGGGATACGGAGGCTACCAGGGCATCTGGATCGACCACGCCCGGGGCGTACTCCTGGGGGGCTCGGAATCCCGCAAGGACGGCTGCGCCATCGGCTACTAGACTGGAATAATTTTCACCCCTACTTGATCGGGATGATGTGGAGTTCCCACTCCTCGTCTTCGTTTTCCGCCAATTGGAACAATTGGTTGTCCCGGATGGCGAAGGGCGCGGGGCGCACGGCGTTCTGGTAGGCCAGGGGGAGCCACAACTTTTTTTCCACTTTGCCCTTTGCGTCCATGACCAGAATCTCGTTGCGGCTGTTTTCGCGGCGCCAGGTCATGACGTACATCTTGTCCTGGGCTGAGAATATGGCGACGATGGCGGGGTACTGATCCTGGAAGCGGATGGGCTTGAGGAGTTCAAAAAATTCCTTGGTGCTCCTGTCGGTTTTGAGGAAGTTTAGGACTCCGTCCCGGTCCGCCGGGGTCATGTCGCGGCGGGGATGATCCAGATGGATCTCGCCCGCCGGATCGCCCTTCACATCGTAGGTGTGGATAGTGAAATCCGGCGAGTGCGCAACCCACAATTTGTCTTTTAGAACCGCGAAGCTAAAGGCGGCCTTGAGGATGTCCATACCTTGGCCCGGGGATTGGAACTCGTCTTTCTGTTTGACGATGGTGCGCAGCTTTTTGAGGTCTTTGTCGCGCAGTTCGATGGTGCGGTAGCGGACCTGGCTTTCCAGCGCCAGGCCCCAGCAGGCCAGATTGTCCCCCAGGGGCAGGGCCATGAAGATGAAGCCCGCCTGGGTGCGTTTCTCCCGCAGGAATTCTCCCGATTTTGTAAAGTAGGATACTTTGCCGAAGCTGTTCACCTCAAGCTCCTTGCCTTCCACATTGAGGATCAGGGGCAGGCCGGGCACCTGGCGAAACTCCTTGGGGCCTTCCCCCTCCTTCCCGAATACCGCCACCTGCTCCAGGCTCCGGCGATCAAAGATGTGTATCTTCGTACCCTCGGTGATGTAGATCCGGTTGTCGTCCAGGGCGATGCTGTCGGGGTTCATCAGTTCCGGGATCACCCGCACCTGTGCGTCCGCGGCGGGCAGCACCCGGCCCCCGGTGACCAGAAAGATCAGCAACAATACGGTCAACGCTTTTATCAATAGTTTCATCTCCGCCTCCCCCTTGGAATGTATATAAATAGTACGTACAATTTTCCCGGTGGTTCAACAACAGCCGGGGCAGCGGTAAGATAAACGGGAGTCGACCAGAGGAGGGCCGGTGTGAAGAAAATTGATATGGAAAGGTTGTCACGATAAATTCATCCCATGCCCGAAGCGGTGAAAAGAGCTCTGATGGATCGGGGCCTTGTTGACGCCTACAATCAGCGGCCTCCGTATCAGCGCAACGACTACGCAACAGGAGTGAAGACGAACGAAAAATCCGGTTTGCGGCGACTGGGTTCAGAAGGATTCGCCAAAGGACATATAAAACCCGTCGTTATTGTCTTGCCCAACGGCGTAATCCATGCGGAGATTCGTGCCGTCTCCTTTGTCTACAAGAAAACGAATGCCGAGGCCGATATTGTATTTGATGCTTTTCAGATTGAAAGGATGGTTCCCGGAATAAAGACTGGAGAGACCCCCAAAGAGGGCCGCCCCGAATTTCCAGAATAGCGGGAACCTGATTTCCGTCTGCAGTGAACTGAGGTTTTTATCCCGATACCTTCCATAATAGTATCCTCTGACGAATTGGTCGCCACCCAGGAACGCATGATCGAAAAAAGGCGGGTTTCCGAAGCGTAAATCATTGACCGCCCGTACGGCAAGGGTGATCCTGCTTTTCCAGGTTTTGTAGTACCTGGTGTCGA
>Ga0272442_10003199_pt1 | contig 23151 bp, 15 predicted proteins | sample SSMForm2O_FD_200262 | JGI IMG/M metagenome (GOLD analysis project Ga0272442, IMG submission 200262) | Marine sediment archaeal communities from Little Sippewissett salt marsh, Falmouth, MA, United States - SSM-Form-2O | ecosystem: Environmental > Aquatic > Marine > Wetlands > Sediment ...
TTCGGGCTGGTGTGCGACCAGCAGGGCCGCTGCGTGGAGTGCTACCGGGACGACCAGTGCGGCATCGGCCAGCGCTGCAACCCGGACACCAGCCGCTGCGAGGGGGAGAACACCTGCTACACCGACCGCGACTGCCCCGACGGCCAGGTGTGCAACCTGCAGACCTCCCAGTGTACCGTGCCGCCGCCCGACTGCCTCTCCCACGAGGACTGCCCCGCCGGGACGCTGTGCGACATCTCCAGCGGGACCTGCGTGTCCGAGGACTGCCTGGCCGACCGCTTCGAGCCCAACGACGCTCCCGGAGAGGCGGTGACCCTGGACGCCGGGGAGTTCGTTGATCTGACCCTGTGCGGCGGCGACCTGGACTGGTTCTCGATCTTCCTGTCGCGGGGCGACCGGCTGCAGGTCATCGTCAGCACCGACTTCCTCAACGCCGACCATTTCCTGACCACCCTGTTCAACCCCGACGCAACCGAGGTCCTGCAGGAGGACAATCTGCTCATCGACCACACCGTCTCCGAGGACTCCGCCTACCTGGTGCGCATCCAGACCTCGGACCTGCGCGCCGGCTACGGCCTGCGGGTGACCGTCTCCCGGGGGACCCCCTGCGACGACGACGAAATGGAACCCAACGACTCCGCCCTTTCCGCCGTGCCCGTCGAGGCCGGCGGCTACCCGGGGCTGGTAGTCTGCCCCCACGACGAGGACTGGTACGTGATCGACCGCACCTACGAGCAGAAACTAGAGGTACGCATCGAGTACCCGGCCATCGAGGGCGACCTCGACCTCGACCTGCTGGCCGGCGACGCCCAGACCCTGGTGATGCGCTCGGCCACCGCGGCGGACTTCGAGCTGGTCTGGGCGGACAGTTATCCCGGGACACGCTTCTTTATACGGGTCTACGGAAATCCGGAGATTTCCAATCAGTACACGATGGGAGTAACGCTGTCGCCGCGATGGTGACGGCGGGGGAAGGATGTCATGAAGAAGCTGTTGTATTCGCTGGTTTGCATTGCGGCGCTGGTTGTTTGGGGCTGCTCCGAGTCATCCGAGAAGATCGACGCCGGGTCGGACGCCGACGCATCGCTGCCGGACGGCGACGGCGGATCCGATTACGAATACGACGACGGTGGGGATGGCGGAGACGAAGCCGTTACTCTGCTTAAGGTGGAGCGGGTGGTGCCGTCGCGGGGGCCGGTGGGCGGAGGTGTGTGGGTCAATATCGAGGGGGCGGGGTTCGTGGAGGGGATCCAGCAGACCGCCTTCGGTCTGGAGGCGGTGACCGAGGTGATCTTCGGGGACAACCCCGCCATCGACATCGAGGTGATCCGCGACGACCTGATCAGCGTGGGCACCCCCGCGGGGGTCACCGGCCCGGTGGACGTGACCGTCGAGAACCCCAACGGGCGGGTAACCCTGACCGGGGGCTTCACCTACTACGAGCCGGTGTCCGCCCGGCGGGTGGACCCGGCCGACTTCTCCTGCGACGGCGGGACGGCCTTTTCCATCGAGGGGACCGGCTTCACCCCCGACACCGGCGTGGTGATCGCCGGGCGGCCGGCCTCCGCGCTGGTGGTGGAAAGCGCCACCCGGGTGACCGGCGTGGCCCCCCCGGCTTCACCCGGCCTCCGGGACGTCGAAGTAATCAACCGCAACGGCCGCGCGCTGTTGTTCCAGGCAGCCGACTACCACCCGGTGCCGGTCTTGACTTCGATCGAGCCCGGAGCGGGGCCCGAGGCCGGCGGCACCGCCGTAGTGGTCGGCGGTCAGGGATTCGAAGAAGCGATGGAGCTTTCGTTCGGCGGAGTGGCGGCCACCGTGACGGCCACCACATCCGATCGCCTGGACGCCGTCACCCCGGCGGGCAGCGGCAGCGTGGACGTTACCGTCGCCGGGGTTGTAGATTCCGCGACGCTGTCGCGCGGCTTCGTTTACCTGCCCGATCCCTCCGGAGCCCTTACGGTGACCGGGGTGGCCCCGGCCTCCGGACCGGAGGCCGGCGGCGGCCTGGTGACCGTGGCCGGCGAGGGCTTCTCGGCCGGGGTGACCCAGGTTCTCTTCGGCGCCAACCCCTCCCAGGACGTCCAGGTCCTGGATGACCGCTATTTGACCGCCGGGGTTCCGGCCGGCGCGGCGGGTTTTGTCGCGGTCACGGTGAGCACCGCCGCCGAGCAGGCGACGCTCCCGGATGCCTACCGTTACTTCCAGCCGGTGGATGTCACCGGGATCGATCCCGCCGGCGGCGGCATCGAAGGCGGGACGGCTTTCACCCTGACCGGCTCGGGGTTCCACGCGGGCGTGGAGGTCTTCTTCGACGGTGCTTTGGCCGGGTCGTTGTCGGTCACCTCCGACACTACTTTGACCGGGGTGACCCCGCCGGGCTCTCCGGGCCTCGCCGACGTGCTGGTCAAAGACGCCGACTCGCAGGCGGTGCTTTCCGGCGCCTTCGAGTACGTAACCGACCTGGCGCTGACCCGGGTGCATCCGGACTACGGCGCGCGGGCGGGCGGCTCCTGGGTGGTCTGCTACGGCAGCGGGTTCGAGCCCGATCTTACCCTGTGGTTCGGCGACCAGGAGGCCACCGACGTACAGGTGACCTCGTCGTCGACCATCACCGCCAACACTCCCCCGGGAAACCCGGGATACGTCCCGGTCAAGGTAGTCCTTCAGGGCGGCGCGGAGTATGAGCTGCCCGAGGGTTTCTACTACTACGACCCGGTCAACTTCCAGGGCGGGGCCTCCGGGGGGCCCATCCGGGGCTCCTTCAACGTGACGGTGCTCAACGGCGACCGCAGCAATTACGGCCAGCCCATCACCGGGGCCACGGTGATCGTCGAGGAGCCGCACTACAGCGGCCTGACCGACGAGCTCGGCCAGGTGACCTTCTCGGGCCCCGACTTCGTGCGCGCGATCACCGTCACCATCGCCATGGAGGAGTTCGAGTCGGTGACGGTGGCGGACCTGAACGCCGCCAACCTGACCGTCTTCATGTTCCCCGCGGCCTCCTCCACCGACCTGGACACCGAGCCGGAGTGCGAGCACACCTCGGTGCTTTCCGGGCGGGTGTTCGGCTTCAAGGACATCCCCGGCCTGCCCACCGGCCCGACCATCCTGATGCAGGCCATGCTCTACTTCTCCGCCGACAACATGTTCCGGCTGCCGCCCTTCGGCTCGCTGCCCGAGGGCCTGGCCATCGATGAGGACGGCGGGCAGTTCGACATCGAGCTGTGCTGGGGCAACTACACCCTGTACGCGATGTACGGGGCCTTCGACGTCTTCTCCGAGGAGTTCACCCCCGCGCTGTTCGGCATGCGCCGGAGCATCCACCTGTTCTCCGACGATCCGCTGACCGAGCAGGACATCGTCCTGGGGACCTACCTGGACCAGTCGGTGGCCATCCACCTCCAGGACCCGCCGGTGGCCCCCGGCGGCGCCGGCACCGTCTACCGCTCCTACGCCCACCTGGACCTGGGGGCCGACGGGGTGATCTACTTCGGCGAGGACGACTCCAGCGGCCCCGACATGCAGATCGACCGGCTGCCCTCGGCCACCTCGGACAGCTTCGTCTTCATCGGCATGGCCAGCGTCTACGACAGCTATCCCATCTCGTACACCTTCCGGCGTCCGCAGGGCGACCTGGCCGACGGGGTGACCCTGGGGCCGTTTCTGGGCTTCTCCGAGATCCAGAAGCCGGCCTACGGCGCGGACCTCGGCGACGGGCTGATCACCTTCTCGGTGCAGGACCCCGAGCCGGAGCTGATCCAGATGATCGTCATGACCAACGAGTTCCCGCCCCGCTACGTCTACCGGATGATCCTGCCCGGCGACGCCACCCAGGTGACCCTGCCGCCCGAGGCGCTGGCGCTGTTGCCCAAGCAGCAGCCGCTGTTCTTGATCATCTACACCGCCGACTCGCCCTACTTCAGCTTCGACAGCTTCAACTACTACCAGTTGGGCACCAACCACTGGACCAGCTACACGATGAACTACACGGTGTTCACCATGCTGTGAGGACAACCGGAATGCGTTCGATCATCATAGTCGGCATGCTGGCGGCGCTGGCTGCCGGCTGCAGCGAGTCCAGCGAGCTGCGGGGGTTTTGCACCTCCGATCAGGACTGCCCTCCGGATCACCGTTGCGACCGCAACACCGGCATGTGCGTCTGCGCCAACGACGAGGCGTGCGCGCCCGACGAGTACTGCGCCCCCGACGGCACCTGCCGCCGTAGGATGAGCTGCGACTCCAACCTGGACTGCCCCGACGGCACCTACTGCGACACCACCACCGGCAACTGCATCGAGATGTACAAGTGCACCAAGGACGAGCAGTGCCCCCTGGGAGAGATCTGCTCGGAGACCTATTTCCGCTGCGTGGAAGGCTGCCGCCAGAACGGGGACTGCGTCCTGGGCCAGGTGTGCCAGGATGATCAGTGCGTGGAGGGGATCTGCGGCGACAAGACCTTCTGCGACTACGGCCAGATCTGCGACGCGGAAACGCAGAAATGCGCCGACGACAACCGCGGGCCCTTCTGCGAGCCCTGCGACGACGGCTCGGTCACCAACCCGCACCGCTGCGGCCCCGGCGCCAACTTCTGCCTGCTGACCAAGAACGACCCCAACCTGGAGCCCTTCTGCGGGGTGGACTGCAGCAACGGGCAGGAATGCCCCCACGGCTACACCTGCAACCTGATCCTGATCGCGCCGGAAGACGAGTGCCGCGAGGACACCGAATGCGACTCGGGCACCTGCCACATCAACGAGGGCGACGACGTGGGCTTCTGCCTGTGCGACTCCGATGACGACTGCCCCAAGGACTCCTGCAACGAGTTCTCCATGTCCTGCCTGTACACGCTGAAACCCTGCACCCCCGGCGGAAACGAATGCGACCGCCCCATCTTCTGCATCGACGGCCTCTGCCTCCTGGGCCACAACTGCGCCCCCCTCGAAGGCCTGGAGTGCGTGGACGTGAAATAACCGATCGAGCCCTGAAAGGGCGGTAATACGTCAGCCCGGGGCGAAGCCCCGGGTTTGAGGACCGTAGATGTTTTCCAAGCCCTGAAGGGGCGGAATACCCGGCGCGTTCCAGATATATTTCGCCCCTTCGGGGCTCCAAAAAAATCAAACCCCGTCATTCACCCAGGGCGTTGCCCCGGGCTGACGTATTACCGCCCCTTCGGGGCTCACCTGATTACCACTGGGACGGGTCGGCGATGATGTCGCAGTCGACGAATTGCGCGCCGGCGGGGTTTTTCAGAGGCGACCAGCAGTATTCCAGCGGCAACACCATGTCCTCGATGCTGGGCCAGCGCTCCTCGTCGCGCCAGTCGCCCGGCCGGTAGGGCAGCTGGCCGTCCTCGTGCTCGGGGGCCCACAGGTTCCAGTACCCGAAGGTCGAGTACTCGTCGACGCCGGTGCCGTAGTAGGTCTGGATCAGCCGCGCCTCCTCGGAGGTCAGCGGGTACCCGTAGGCCGCGGCGCGGATGGCCAGCTGAACGATGTCGCGCTCCCACTCGGAGCGCGAGCGGGTCAGCTCGCCGTCGGGCGTTTGCATGTAGCCGTCGATGCGCTCGGCCATGCCCATCAGCAACTCCCTCGCGGCGGTGTCGTCGTGGTTGATCAGGGCGTTGGCGATGTGGGCGGCGTGGAAAAAGCGGACGATGTCGTGGTTGTAGTAGTGGGTGGCCACCGCCATGTCCTCGTAGGCGTTGCCTGCGGCCTTGCCGCAGTCGAGATCGCCGCCGTCGCCGTAGCCGATCAGCGCCGCAGCGCGCTTGGCGTTGCACTCCCCGTTCTCGATGATCTCGTCCCACCAAACGAAGCTGGCCAGGTCGCCGGCGGCCTCGTCCTTCTCCGCGTCTCCGGTGTAGCCGGGAATGAAGGGCACCCCGTTCTCGTCCTTGCTGCGGATGCGGTAGCCCTGCTCGACGATGTCCTGGGCGAAGGCGGTCATGTACTCGAGCGTCTCGGCGCAGGCCTCCTTGACGTCGGGCGACTCGGCGCGCGATGCCGCGTAGGTAATGAAGGGCACCGCCATGAACAGGTGGGGCACGTCGTCCTTGGAGCGCATGTTGGTCACCCACACCGATCCCCAGTAGGGGTTGTTCTGGTACTCGAAACGACAGGTGTTCCAGTGCTCGTAGGTGGTGTGCCAGCCGGTGTAGTCGATCTCCTTGGTGTAGCCCTCCTGGGTCTGGTAGGTGTGGCTGATGGTGGCGATGTTGCGGGCCGGCAGCCAGTCGATGGTGTCGTTGTCGTCGTAGACCATGCCCAGCATGGTGGCGGTGATCCCCTTGCAGTACTGCTCGGCCACCTCGGCCATCTGCGGATCCCCGGTCAGCAGGTACCCGCCCAGCGCCGCCGACAGCATCCGCGGCGTGGGGATCATGATATTGTGCCCCCCGCCGTCAGGGTCGAAGTGGTAGAAGCGCACCGTGTCCCCCTCCCGGAAAGCCTGCACCCCGCTCCACCACACCATGTAGTCGCGCTTGCCGGTCGACTCGTCCACCCCGTGACTGATGCGCAGCACCCAGGGAAAGAACCCCACTTGCTTCCAGAACCCGGTGACCTTGCGGGTGAAAGCCTCGACCTCGGAAGCGCCGAGCGGATCGCCCACGTCCGTCCGGGTGAACTCGAACGCCAGCTCGTCCGGCAGCCCGTCTCCCGAACCACCCGACTCCCCACAACCTGAAAGCCCCAGGACCAGTAAAAACCCGATTGCCGCTGTCCGCATGGCCGTCTATACCTGCATCTGTTTCTTCTGGCGGGCCAGCTGCTTCTCCTTCTTCTTCTTTTTCTTGTCCTTTATTGACAGCTTCGGCTTGTTCTTGCGATCCGGTTTCTCTTGTCCCTTGGGCATGGCTTGCTCCTCCTTGGGCGATATTGTAGCATGAGTTCCAGATAAGACAACGCCCAATAGAGTGTAAGACATGCCGATTCCCTGGTGGATCAGCCTTTCCCTGGTCGCCACCCTCCTCCTTCCCGCCGCCGCCGGCGGGGAGGAAGAAGTCAAGGACTTCGAGGACATCGAGGACTTCGGGGAGTTCGACCTGGAGAAGCTGGCCGACGTGGTATTCACCGCGGCCAAGCACGAGCAGGACATCGCCGAGTCGCCCGCGGCGGTGACGGTGATATCCCGCAAGCAGATCGAGAACACCGCCTGCACCGATGTGGTCTGCCTGCTGCGCCAGGTGCCCGAGGTGGACGTGGTCCGGATCGTGCCCATGTGGACCTCGGTGGGCGCCCGGGGGCTGACCGGCGAGTTCGGGGACAAGGCCCTGCTGCTGGTGGACGGGCGGGAGATCAACATCGAGGTGTTCGGGGTGCCATTCTGGCAGGGGCTGCCGGTGCACCTGCAGGACATCGAGCGCATCGAGGTGGTCCGCGGCCCGGGGTCGGCGCTGTACGGGGCCAACGCTCACTCGATGGTGGTCTCGATCACCACCCGTAAGACCAGAAAAGACGGCGCCGAGATCATCGTGGGCGGGGGCGAGCGCGGCCGCCTGGACCTGCATGCCCGGGCGGACAAGACCCTGGGCGACTGGCGCCTGCAGCTCACCGGGAGCCACGAAACCGCCGGCCACTGGCGCACCCGCGACCTGCAGGAGCGCCGGATCAGCCGGGTCCGGCTCCGTCTGGATCACCAGACGGACTCGGCCCTCTCCAGCCTGCAGGCGTCGTTCTGTGACATGGATGGAAGGATCTTCGCGCTGCGCACTCCGGGCGATCTCAAAAACACCTTCATGACCGAATTGCACCTTCTGCACCAGACCGACTTCCTGCGGGCCCAGGTGTCCGGAATGCTGATGGGCGGGGACATCCACCTGGACTTGCCCCTGTTCTTCGGCGAGACCAAGCTGGGCTGGGAAGCCGAGCCCCTGCAGGCCCTCTCCTCCAACCTGGACGCATCTTTTGAGCTCACCTGGGAGCCCTTCGAGGGCAACCTGCTGATCGGCGGCGGGAACTACCGCTGGATCACCTTCATGTCCGACCAGAACCAGCCGGGCACCAACCACCAGCACCGAGTGGGCGCCTTCATCCACGACGAGCAGCGGCTGGGAGATTACCTGATCCTCACCGGCGGGGTGCGCCTGGACTTCAACACCATCTCTCCGTTCACAGTAAGCCCCCGCCTGGCCGGCGTGGTCCGCGTCGCCGAGGACCAGTCCCTGCGCGCATCCTTCGGCATGGCCTTCCGCAAGCCGTCGTTCATCAACACCTCGCTGCACCTGAAGAACTACCGGGGGACCCAGGGGTTCGAGATCATCGAGGATCTGCTGCGCGACAGCATCGGAAACCCCGATCTTCAGAACGAGAGCATCACCGCCTTCGAGATCGGGTACACCGGCCGCTTCCTGGACGGCCGCCTGGTGGTTGAGAGCGACGTATTCTACAACCGCTACCGCGACACCATCACCCTCCACGTGGAGTTCGCCACCGACAACCTGGGCATGCCCGACCTGCAGAGGAGCATCCTTCAGTTCCGCAACAGCGGACTGGAGGCGGACACCCTGGGCGGCTCGCTCTCGCTGACCCTGCGCCCGGACGACTCCCTGCTGCTCAACGCCAACTACACGCTGCGGCGCAGCTGGTACGCCGAGGACTCGCGCTTCGACTACCAGGGAGTCCAGAAGGAAGAGGGCGACCGGGTGGCATGGGAGCCCGCCCACCTGGTCAACGTCTCCTTCCACTACCTGACCGGGTTCGGGCTGCGGCTGGGCCTGGGCTTCCACGCCGAATCCGCCAAGACCCTGGAGCTGCCCGGCGGCGGCCCCTTCGAGTCCCCGGAGGAGGTCGACACCCCCGCCTACTGCTTCGTAAACGCCTTCGTCTCCTGGCGGGTGACCCTCGGCGACAAGTGGGTGGAGGCGGGGGTGCAGGCCTTCAACCTGCTGAACGCCGGCTTCCGCGACCGCCCGGCCATCATGCGCCTCGACGGAGTCGAGGCCGGCGGCGAACTGATCGGCCGTTTGATCTTCGTGTTCGTAAGAGCCGGGATCTAGATCAGAAGTCATCTCAGAAAACCCCGAAGGGGCGGGACAACCTCTCCCCCCAAACCCCCCTCTCCGACTCGGCTGTCTCTTGATCGGATCTTAGGAATGTCTATGTAGGGGCGGGCTTTATGCCCGCCCGTTGGGCTCCTGTGTTTACGGGCGGGGGTGAACCCCGCCCCTACACAAAAAACTGTTTCTCCACCTCATTTTGTGTTTCATTCGGGACAATGAGCGCCGAAAGATTACCTAGGGCACCTGAAGTAATCCCAATCTTTTTCAAGGGGGTAGAGAGATGTTTGTACAGGACGAGCGTGAGTGGGCCGAGTTGGTTTGAGGCAGATGCAAGCCGTCGTGGATGGTTCGTGCACAGCGTTTTGCTGTTTGGCGCCCGGGAGCAAAAGCCGCTGGGCCTGATTGAGCAGGAGCGTTGGATCCGGCAGGAAGCCACTCGCGGCAAGAGGCATCGTCGGAAGAAGAGGAAGTATGAGGAGAAGGAGAGCTACAAGTGGCAGAGAGCGAGTGAGCGAGTGCTCAAGCGACTCGGAGATGAAGTAAGCCAGCGAGTGATATCGGTGTGTGACCGGGAGGCGGACGTATACGAGTACATCGATTACAAGAATAGCCGAGGACAGCGTTTCGTGGTGCGAGCCAGTTGGAATCGCAAGTTGGCGGAGAAAGAAGGAGGATATCTGTGGGGATCGCTGGAGGGACTAGAGCCAAAGGATGGAGGTACCGTGCACCTGGCGCAGCGGGGAGGTCGGCCGAAGCGGGATGCCCGTCTGAGCATGCGTTACAGGAAGGTGACCTTGCATCCTCCCAAGCGGGACGGCCGGGTCGGGTGGCTGTTGTTATGGAGAGGGTGGTCCCGCCTCATGGAACGTGTCGTTGGGTTCAAGGTGGCTCTTCAGCTCACCGGAAGGAGTGAGTTGTGATTAAGAGACAGCCGACACGGAGAGGGGGGCTTTAAGCCCCAACCGTTTCGGTCAAAGGCAACACCCCCCCTTCCCGCGTCGGGAAGGGGGGGCAGGGGGGGGTTAGGTTTATAGCCCAGGAGATGGCTCCTAGTGCATCTCGTAGCGGGCCTTCTCGTAGGTCTCGTAGCCGGCGAAGCGGGCGTATTCCGAGTCGAAGCTGAAGGCTATTACGTTGGTCTGGTCTTTTTTCAGGTCCAGCTCCCAGATGAAGTTTTCGCCGGGCTTGCGGTCGGGCTTGCGCTTGAAGCGGTAGATGGTCTTGTGCCGCGAGCCGAACTTCTTGGGCATGACCACCTCCAGGCGGATGCGCCGGCCGCCGTGGTTGGTCACCTTGAACCTGGTTTTGTGGGTGAAGGGGCGGGCGCGGTTGGCCAGGCGCTCGCTGGTTTCCACCGAGCGCTCGATCTCGATCTCGGGAGCGTGGCCGGCGGCCAGGACGATCGGCAATCCCGGCCCCACCCACTCGGCGGTGTCCTGGCTTACCAGCACCCCGCGCCGGTACAGGCTGGCCGGCGCCGGGCAGACCGGGACCTCGAAGGGATTGGTGATCATCAATACCACCCGGACCCACTCGCGGGTGTCGGTGTGCCAGATCAGCTTCCGGTCGTAGCGGCTGCCGGCCGAGCGGATGGTCAACAGGCCCGGCTTGCCCTTCAGGGAGGTGCGCCGGCCCAGATCGTAAATCAGATCCGCCGAGCGCCCTCCGACGTTTCCGGCGTAGTGCTGCCGGGCGAAGTAGACCCGTCCGGGCAGCGCCCCGGCGCCGGAGGCCAGGTGGATGCGGCAGTTTTTCAGATCCAGGGCGGTGTTGCTCACCAGGGCGGTCAGGGTGACGTCGACGCGCTCCGCGTCCAGGATCTCGGCCGAGAGCTGCGGCTGCCAGCCGATGCCGGTGGTGCCGTAGCGCAGCAGCAGCTTGCCCTTCCCCACCGGCTTTTCGATCCCCGGGCGCACCAGGTAGCCCACCCGCTTCTTGACCGTAACCGGCTTCTCCACCACCACCTGCCCCACCACGGTCCGCTCGGTGGTCTTCTCCTCCTCGATTATCTCCTCGATCGAGACGTCGCCGAGAAGCCGGCCGTCCATCAGCACCCGGACCGAGGCCAGATCGGTCCCGGCCGGCAGCCGGACGGCGCCCCGGGGCTCCATGCGGCCCAGGGTCTCCTCCAGGACGGCATAACCGTCCCGGTAGATGGTCGCCCGCTCCGGCCGGCTGGGCGTGCCCGCCCAGGCGGAAGCAGTCATCGCGGCCGTGAGAAAGAAGATGGTAATTGCTTTCATATCCCGTACCTCCTTGTTTCCAAAGTTACATAGATTTTACGGAAAGAGTGGTCGGGGATATGTAGGAAGTATGTAAAAAGATTGTCAAACCCGCTTTTTTTGCTATCCTACCCGCCTTGAGCCAATCCGGGAGCCTCTGGTGGCGGGCAACATTCTGGGCATAGATATCGGCGCGGTGGCGCTTTCGATGGTTGAGCTGGACGGGGGCGGCAAGATTCTGTCCACGTCCTACCGGTTGCACAAGGGGGAAATCCGCGAGGAGCTGAGGCGGCGGCTTGAAGCGATCGATCTGGGGGCGGTGGGGTACATTGCGCTGACCGGGAGCGCCGCGGATGTGGTGCGGCACTCGCGGAGGTACCACTCCCAGGTAGCCTGCGCCACCGCCGCCCGGCGGCTGCACGCGGGGCTGGGCGGGCTGCTTTTGGTGGGCGGCGAGAAGTTCTCGCTGGCGCGCTTCGGTCCCGACGGCAGCTACCAGGACAGCCGTTTCAACTCGTCCTGCGCGGCGGGGACCGGCAGCTTTCTCGACCAGCAGTCCGGGCGGCTGGGGCTGGCCGACTCGGCCGAGCTGAGCCGGACCGCGCTCTTGGCCGGGGGAGACATTCCCAAGATCGCCACGCGCTGCGCGGTGTTCGCCAAGACCGACCTGCTCCACGCCCAGCAGGACGGCTTCTCGCTGGAGGCCATCTGCGAGGGCCTGTGCCGGGGGCTGGCCGCCAATATCTTCGACACGCTGTTCACCTCCGACCGGCCCCGCCCGCCGGTGGTGTTCGCCGGCGGCGTGGCGCAGAACCAGGCGGTGGCCCGGCACCTTTCTCAGATGCTGGGGCACGAGCTGATAATCGACGAGCACGCCGCGGTCTACGGTGCGCTGGGCGCCGGTCTGCTGCTTTTAGACGACCTGGCCTCCGGCCAGGCCTCTGCGGCTGAATCCATAAACGCCGCCACGCCCGACAACCTGCTGCTCCCGCCGCCCGAAGCCAAGCAGACCTTCTACCCGCCCCTGGAGCTGCTGTCGGACGACTACCCCGACTTCCAGGGCGAGGAGAGCTACGAGTTCAATCCCGAACTGGTCGCCAATGCCCGCGCGGTGGAGGTGGACATCTACCGCCGGCCGGAGCCGGGCATCACCCTGCCGGTCACCCTGGGGGTGGACGTCGGCTCGACCAGCACCAAGGCGGTCTTTCTGGATCAAGAGAAGGAAGTCCTGGCGGGGTTCTACACCCGCACCTCCGGCCGGCCGCTTCTGGCCGTGCAGGGCATCCTCGAGGCGGTGGCCGACTGGAGCGGGCGCGCGGAAATCAAGCTGGAGGTCGGCGGGGCGGCCACCACCGGGGCGGGGCGCAAGTTCATCGGGGCGATGATCGGGGCCGAGCTGATCGTCGATGAGATCACCGCCCACGCCACCGCCGCCTGCCGGCTGGACCCCGAGGTGGACACCATAATCGAGATCGGCGGGCAGGACTCGAAATTCACCAACCTGAGCCGCGGCACGGTCACCCAGTCGGTGATGAACCACGTCTGCGCAGCGGGCACCGGCAGCTTCATCGAGGAGCAGGCCGGCCGGCTGGACTGCCCGCTTTGTGAATACGAGCAGCGCACCCGCGGCCGGCGGGCGCCGCTGGCCTCGGATCGCTGCACGGTCTTCATGGAGCGGGACGTCAACCACCTGCTCAGCTCGGGCTTCGACACCGGCGAAGTGCTGGCCACGGTGCTGCACTCGGTCCGCGAGAACTACCTGACCAAGGTGGCCCGCGGCGGAGTCATCGGCAAGCGCATCTGCTTCCAGGGCGCCACCGCCAAGAACCGCTCCCTGGTGGCCGCCTTCGAGCAGCAGCTCAAGAAGCCGGTGAAGGTCTCGCGCTACTGCCACCTGACCGGCGCCTGGGGCGCCGCGCTGCTGCTGCAGGCGACTCCGGCCGAAAAACGCCGGCCGGGCAAGTTCCGGGGCCTGGACCTGTACCATGAAAAGATCGAGGTCCGCTCGGAGGTATGCGACCTGTGCAACAACCACTGCAAGCTGCGCGTGGCCGATATCCGCGGCGAAACCGTGGCCTACGGCTTCTTGTGCGGCCGCGACTACGACGTGCAGAAGTTCGTCTCGTCCAACCGCTCGGGATTCGATCTGCTCAAGGAACGCCGCCGGCACTTCGCTTTCGAACGGCAGGCCGTCCGGGGCCCGGTGGTGGGGATCCCCGCCGCCCTGTACCTGCTGGACGAGCTGCCCCTGTGGCGGAAGTTCTTCGACCTGCTGGGCGTGCGCACCATAACCAGCCAGGGCTGCACCGACGCGCTCGCCCGGGGCAAGCGGCTGGCCGCGGCGGAGTTCTGCGCGCCCATGGCCGCTTTCCACGGCCACGTGGATTTTTTAGCCGACAAGGCCGACTACATCTTCACGCCCTTCTACCTGGAGGCCGAGCACAAAAGCGGAACCCGGCGTCAGTACTGCTACTACAGCCAGTTCGCTCCCTCGCTGATCCCCACCATGGAAAACGAGGAACTGACCAAAAAGTGCCTGACCCCGCTGGTTCATTCCGGCTCCGGCGGCGAGTTGCTGCCCGCCTGGCGCCTGTACAAATCGTTGAAACCGGTCCTGGGCGAGTGCATCAACCTGCCGGCCGTCTCGGCGGCCTACCGCGAGGCCCGGCGGTTCTTCGACGGGAAGAAACGCGAGCTGCCCGGGCTGATGGAGGCCGCCCGGGATAAAGACCGGGTCAGCGTGGTCCTGATCGGCCGGCCCTACACGGCGCTGTCGCCGGCCATGAACAAGCTGATCCCCGAGATCCTCTCCGGCCTGGGAGTCCGTGTGTTCTACCAGGACATGCTTCCCGGCGGCGATCCCGAGGGGATCAGCGGCGAGATCGGGGACCTGCTCGGACAAATCCACTGGAAGTACGCCTCCGACCTGCTGACCGCCGCCTGGAAAGTGGCCCGGACACCCGGCCTGTACCCGGTGATGATCACTTCGTTCATGTGCGCTCCGGACAGCTGCACCCTGGAGTACATCCGGCGAATCATGGATCGCCACGAAAAACCCTACCTGATCCTGCAGATCGACGAGCACGACTCGCGCACCGGCTACGAGACCCGTATCGAGGCGGCGGTGCGCTCGTTCGAGAACCACTTCGGCGGGGCACGCCCCTCCGGCCGGTCCCGGTCCCTGCCGCTGTCGCCGGTGATTTCCAGCAACATGCGCGACAAGGTGGTGCTGGTCCCGCCCTGGGACAGTTTCGCGGTGCGGCTGTTCGTGTCCAACCTGATCCACGAGGGCATCGACGCCCGGATGCTGGACGAGACCGAGCTGCTGATCCAACAGAGCCTGCGCACCAACACCGGCCAGTGTATCCCGCTCAACGCCATCACCCATGACTTCATCGACTACGTCGAGCGCCACGACCTGGACCCGGCCGACTGCGTCCTGTGGATGCCCAGGTCATCGATGGGGTGCAACATCGGGTTCTTCCCGCATTACGCCAAGGGCCTGCTGGAGTCGCGCGGCGGCGGTTTCGAGAATGCCGGGGTCTACGCCGGCGAGACCTCCGGGACCGACATCTCCACGCGGGCGGTGATCAACAGCTATTTCGGCTACCTCTTCGCCGGCAACCTGCGCCGCGCCGCCTGCAAGCTGCGGCCCTACGAGGTGCAGCCCGGCGCCACCGACGCGGCCGTAGCCGGGTGCCTGGACTTTCTCTGCGAGGTCATGCGCACCGGCGGCAACAAGCTCGAGGCCGCCCGCACGGTGGCCGATCGCCTGGAGAAGGTTGAAGTCCGGCCCGGGCAGCGGCCGCAGGTGGCCATCTTCGGCGACCTGTACGCGCGCGACAACGACGTTTTCAACCAGGGGCTGATCGACACCATCGAGGAAAACGGCGGCGAGGTCCTGACCACTCCTTACTCGGAGTACGCCCGGATAGTAATCAAGCCCTACTTGAAGAAGTGGCTGCGCGAAGGGCTGTACAAGGACGTCATTTCCATCACCCTGGCCTGGGCCGGCGTGAACCTGCTGGAGCCCAGGTACGTCGAGCAGTTCGAGCGGGTGCTGGGCTCCGCCCCGCAGCCGGTCAAGCCGACCGGCATCGACGAAATCCTGTCCCGCTTTCACATCGACATCCACCACACCGGCGAGAGCTTCGACAACCTCCTCAAGGTCTTCCACCTGGTCGAGCGCTACCCCAACCTGGCCCTGTTCGTCCAGACCAACCCGGCCTTCTGCTGCCCCTCGCTGGTCACCGAAGCCATGTCCCGCCGGATCGAGCGGGCCACCGGCGTGCCGGTGGTGACGGTCACCTACGACGGAACCGCCTCCAACAAGAACGAGGTGGTCATCCCCTACCTGAAGCTGGCGCGCGAAAGAATATCAGAAAAACAGAGCCGGCGGTCGCAAGGCTGAAGCTGAAGCCGGTCAGTAGAAATCCACCGTCAGGGTCATCTCCCGCCCGGCGCCGATCGGCACCATGCGGCTGTATTTCTGGCCGGTGGCGGCCTTGACGGTAACCTTGTGCTTGCCCGGGGGAAGCATGTGCCGCTTCAAGGGCGCCGATCCCACCAGGCGGCCGCGGACGTAGACCTTGGAGCCCGCCGGCGCCTCGACGGTCAGATACCCCATACCGAAAGCCCCGGCGGAGGTCTTCCTGCGCGCCGGCCGCTTCCGCGACTTCCTCTTTTTCTTGCGCTTTGGTTTCACCTTTGGCTTGGGCTTGGCATTGGGCTCCGGCTTGGTTTCCGCCGGTTTCACCGGCGGCGGGGGCGCCTTGTCCAGCGGCTTCAGCTCGACGGGAATGTGCTCCTGGACGGGCGCTTCCTTCTCTTCACGGTTGGAGAGCATGTAGCCCAGGCCGAAGGCGCCGGCCACCAACAAGATGAAGACCAGGTAGACGAACGGCGGGATGCGGCGGCGCCTGCGGACCGGCTCGGGGGGCGGAGGCTCGGGGGGGAGGCGCCGGGCGATGGCCGGTATGGGTGCGGGTTCTTGTTTCGGCTTGGGTTTGGGTTTCGGTTTGGGTTCGGGCTTGGGTGCAGCTTGAGGAGCCGGTTTCTTTTCGGGCGCGGGCACGCGCGCGGGCACGGGCACGGGTTTAGGTTCTGTTTTGGCGACCCTGGTCGCCGTAGCAGGCTTCGCCTGCGAAGGCGACACTTCGCGGATGGGGTAGCGCCAGACCAGGTCTACGGTTTCGGGCTGGCCGGCGTCGGTGAGTTCTGGGGGGTCGGTGTCGAATTCCATTTGGCCGCGCTTGAGCATGATCCGGCGGGCCTGGATCTGGGGGTGGTCGTTGGGGAAGATCTCCTGCATGAACGCGCCCACCTCGCGCTTGGCGGCCACGTCGATCTCGCGCAGTATGGCCTTGCGCATTTCCAGCGCCGACTCGAAGCGGCCGGCGGACTCCAGGGCCATGGCCTGCTGCGCCACCCCCAACAGCCCCTCGGCCGGCCCCTCGGGAAACTCCTCCGGCGGCTTGCCCGACAGGGCCTCGAATAACACCACCCCCAGGGCGTAGACGTCGCTCTGCACCGAGGACGCCTGGGGGCCCTTGGCGATCAGCTCCGGCGCCATGTAGTCATCCCGGATGGCGGCCTTGGATCCCTGGGCCTGCAGGATCCCTTCCATGATGGCCGCGGTGCCGTACCCGGTTACCATCCCGATCCCCCGGAAGGTGACGAGAATCGTCCCCGGCCGGATGGCCTGGTGCAGCAGCGGCTTGCCCGTCTCCTTCCCGCCCGCCTCGTGTGCGGCGTGCACCCCGGCGCAGGCGTCGGCCATGACGGCCGCCACCACCGGCTCGGGAATCTTCCGCTTCAGCTCCCGCGCCCGCGACAGCACCGAGCGCAGCGACTCCCCGTCGGCGAACTCCACCACCCGCGCGTACCCGTCTTCCAGCTTCACCAGGCCCAGGATGGTGATGATGTTGATATGGTCCAGCCGGACCGCGACCTTGGTCTCCTGCTGGATCCGCTCGAAGAGCGCGGCGTCCTCCACCAGCTCCTCGGCCAGAAAGATAATCACCGCCGGCCGCAGCCTCCCCGAGGGAGACAGCTCCTGCCCCAGAAAGGCCTTGGAACCATAGCCCCCCATCAAGGGGCCCAGGATATAAAACCGGCGTCCCGCCATACCTATGATTTTCCCAAATGGAAACGCCGAAGAAAAGAAGTTTCCTAAGGGCCCCGACTGCCGGTAGAATCCTCAACAATCCCATGGGCAAGAAGAAGAAAAAGCCGCGCAGGAAGAAGAAGAAAAGCTCCGGCGGGTCCCTGTCGTCGCTGCGCGGGACCATCAAGTCGGCCGCCGGCTCCGGATCGAAGACCCCCCGCAAGAAGACCTGGAAGGGCCGGGTGCTGGACGTGGTCTTGTGGATCGCGGTTCTGGTGGTGGCCTACTTCGTTCTCCGCTCCCGCTGCTCGCGATGAGGGAAAGCCAGGTTGTCTTCCAAGCCAAACAAGCCCATGAACCCGATGGTGCTGTTTCTGACCCAGCTGCTCCCGCTGATCGTGTTCATCATCGTCGACTCCTTCGTCGCCGACGTGAGGATTTCCATCGTAGCCGCCATTCTCTTCGCCGCCGGGCAGATGGTTTTCGTCTACGTCCGCACCCGCCGGTTCGAGTGGCTGATCCTCGTCGACGTCGGCCTGATCGTCGCTCTGGGCGGGATTTCGATCGCCTTCGATAACGAGATCTTCTTCAAGGTCAAGCCCGCCATCATCGAGGGGCTGACCATCATCTTCATCCTGGTGCTGATCCTGGCTCCCGGCCGGTTCCTGCTGAGGTACTTCGGCAGGATGATGCCGGGAATGGTTTTCAGGCCCGAGGCGCTGAGGATGATGAAGCTGATGCTGGGCCTGATCTGCGCCGGAACCGCCGTCCACATCGGCGGCGTGCTCTACACCGCGTTCTGCTCGTCCCGGGAGGTGTGGGCCTTCGTCTCCGGGCCGGGCTTCTACATCATCGTCCTGCCGATCGCCGTGGTTCCCGTCATCGTAAAGAGGCTCAGAGCCAGCGCTTGAACCAGGCCGCGATCCGCTCCAGGCGGTCCACCCGCCGGTCGGGGCGGCCGCCCCGGGACAGCCCGTGGCCCTCGTCCCCGTAGCGGACCAGCTCGGCGGTCACGCCGTTCAGGCGCAGCGCACGGTAGTACTGGTCGCCCTCGGAAATCGGGCAGCGGTGGTCTTTCTCGCTGTGGATCACCAGCGTGGGGGTCTTCACCTTGTGGGCGTAGGCCACCGGCGAGCTGTCCCAGTACTTGTCGGGGTCCTCCCACATGGTCTTCTTCATGACGTGCTCGACCCACACCGGTATGTCGTCGATCAGCGCGCAGGCGGCGAAGTTGTACACGCCGCGCATGGCGACGGCGGCCTTGAACCGGGTGGTGTGGCCGACGATCCAGCCGGTCATGAAACCGCCGAAACTCCCCCCGGCCACCCCCAGCCGCCGCTGGTCGATCCACGAGTAACGCTTGATGGCCGCGTCCACGCCGGCCATCAGATCGCCGTAGGCCAGGGTGATGTTCGTCGCGCCGGGCGTCCTGAACGACTCGCCGTAACCGGTGCTCCCCCGCGGGTTGATGTACAGGACTCCGAATCCGGCGGAGGCCAGCACCTGGAACTCGAGCATGAAGTGCTCGCCGTACATGGTTTCCGGGCCCCCGTGGATCTCGAGCACCAGCGGGTAGCGCCGGCCCTTCTTCAGCCCGACCGGAGGGATGATCCACCCGTCCAGCTCCTCGCCGCTTTCGATCTTGAAGCTGAACTTTTCAGCCTTCACCGTCCGGTGCTTTTTCAGCCAACCGGCGTTGAAGCTCGTCAGCGGCTTCGACTTGCCGGTCTTGACGTCCACGACGACCAGCTCCCGGGGCCGGTCGGACACGACCTCGGTCGCGACGAACCGCGAGCCGTCGGGGGACAGGCTCAGCGCCGCCGGGGGAAACATCTGGGAATGAAAGCCGATCTGGCGCCGGCCCGAAGTCACCCGGCGGCCCCGGAACGTCTCCGGGTCCAGGGACCAGATCCGGGCGTTGCCCCGCTCCTCGGCGACCGCCAAAACCCGCCGGCCGTCCGGCTGCCAGCGCAGCATGCCGAACTCGCCGTCGAAGCCGGTATCGATGCGCTTCCACTTGCCGGAATCGACGTCTACCCGGTACAGGACGCTGTTCAACCCGTCCCAGTTGCCCTTGGCCACGATCAGCTCGGACGATCCCGGCCGGAACGACAGCCCGCCCAGGTTCTTGCCCGGCGCCTTCAACATCCGCGTTTTCCCGCCCCGCTTCACTATGGCCAGCCTCGTCTCGTAGATGTCTTTGGACTCCGGGAACCGCTTGAACAGCACCGCGGCCCGCTTGCCGTCGGACGCCCATTTATAATCCCCCACGCTGCGGTCGCCCGAGGTGAGCTGGAACAGCTTGCCGGTCTCCAGGTCCAGCGTGTGCAGGTGGCCGGCCAGCGGGCCGATATACTCACCGTACGAAAAGTAGATCACCCGGTTTACGACCTTGATGCCCTTCTTCAAAAGCTCGCCCGGCTCGGGCTTCTTCAGCTCCTGCTTCGGCCCGGACTTCGACTCGATTGGAACCTGGGCTACGAAGCTGACCGCCCGGCTTCCGGGCACCCACCGCAGCGAGCCGACCCCCACCCCGTCCGGGGTGACGCACCGGGCCTCGCCGCCCCCCGTCGGAAGGATCCACCCCTGGGGAACCCCTCCCCGTTTGGACAGGAAGAGAATCTCGCGCCCGTCCTCCGACCAGCGCGGCGCCCAGTCGGCGCCCGGGTCAAAAGTCAGCTGCCGCAGCCCGCCGTCCGGGGCGTCGGCCCCCACTACCCAGAGGTTCTTGTCGTACCCGTCCCTCTTGTCGTTCGGAACGCTGGTCGTAAAAACGATCTGGTTTCCGGCCGGAGACCACTGCGGATCGTCGACCTCGACGATGTCGTAGAAATCCCCGGGCACGACCCTTGATTTGGAAAAGGCCGAAGTCGAGACGATCAGGCACAGGAAAATCGGGAGTATTTTCATCCGTCAATCCTTTCAGGGCATCTCGTGATCGATCCGGGCGATCTGCTCGCGCAGGTCCTGCATCTCGCGCTGCCAGAACTGGAGCGTTCCGAAATGCGGGAAGGTCCGCTTGAAGGCCGGGTCGTCGATGCGCCGGGCGATCCAGGTGGCGTAGTGGATGTAGCGCAGCGCCCGCAGCGGCTCGACCAGCCGCATCCAGGCGGGATCGAAATCGCGCATCTGTGTGTAGGCCTCCACCAAAAGCTCCCGCTGGCGCTTTCCTTCCTGGTCGGAGGCCGGCGCCAGCAGCCAGATGTCCTGCACCGCCGGCCCCACCAGCATGTCGTCGAAGTCCAGGAAAGTCGGACCGTCCGGCGACCACAGCAGGTTGTTCAGATGGCAGTCCCCGTGGACCCGGTGGTACGGCACGTTTAAAAACAGCGGCTCGATCCGCTCGATCAGCGCCCGGACGGTGGCCGCGTACCCCTCCCGCACCTCCGCATCCAAAATTTCATTCTCCAGCAGGTACTGAAGGTTCTCGGTCCCGTAAGTCGCGGAGGTAAGCCGGATCCGGTCGGGCTCCTCGGCCCGGGCGCCCACGTTGTGGATCCGCGCCACGTAGCGCCCCAGGATCTGGAGCTGCTCGTCGGAAGGCTCCTCCGGCGCCCGTCCGCCCACCCGCCTGAACAACGCGTAGTAGATCCCCTGCACTTCTCCGATGGTCTCCCCCGGCGAAAGCTCGATCGGGCAGGCCACCGGCACCTCCTCCTCGTCGAGCTCGAAGAGGAACCGGTGCTCGGCCAGTATGGTCTCCCGGCTCCAGCGCCCCGGCCGGTAGAACTTGCCCACCACCATGGTCTCATCGTCCAGCTCCAGCTGGTAGACCCGGTTCTCGTAGCTGTTGAGGATAATGAACCGCCCGGTGCACCGCCTTCCCCCGGCCTCCACCGCGTCGAGTATCTCATCGGGCGTCAACCGGTTGAACCGCCCGGCCAGGGGATGGCTCTCGATAGCTTGTTTCATCTCTCTGGTCTGGTTACGATATCCGCCGAGATGAGCGTCGCCGACACCTCGCCCCGGTTCTCGATGTAGTGGGTGTACCCCTGGGTCTCACAAAACACCTCCCCGGCCCGCACCTGGGTGACTTTCTTGCCCTTCGGGTGGTTGTAGACGGCCCCGGAGACCACGTACACGATGCCGGGGCGGTCCTGGTGGACATGCAGCGCGGTGTGGCCCCCCGGCTCCACGGTGATCAACCGCATGCGCAGGCTGGAACCCTCGACGTCCGGAATCTCGCCCTTGAGCGGGGTCAGCCCCAGCGTCTTGAAACACAACCCGGCGTTCTTTTCAGGCCCGGCTTTTCCAGTCGCCTTCCCGAACACAAAACCGGCCAGCAGCATCAATAAAACGGCCAACCATGCGACGCTCTTCTGGATCATCGGCAGACCTCCGTTAACTGCTTTTTCCCGCCGCCGCGGACAGTATTTCCTTGACCGAACGGGCGGCGGGGGAGTCTTCGGGCAAGTTCAGGAGCGTTTCGCCCTTCAGGTTCAGTTTCTGGACACCGGCATCGAACTCGACCTTGCCGAGGTAGCTCTCCGGGTGGTTTTTAAGGATCTCTTCGGACTCCCGGTCGAAGTTGTAGTTGCCGACCAGAAAAAGGTTTTTGTAGCTGATCCCGATTTCGCGGGCGACGTCCTTGATCCTGTCCACGTGCTTGAGGGATTTCGAGGACGGATCCAGTATCACGAACAGGTCGTCGATCTGCGACACGATTTTCCGGTTGAGGTGCTCCAGGCCGGCAGGGGAGTCGACGGCCACGACCGGATAGTGTTTGGACAGGTTGGGTATCATCGCCTTGATCAACGCATCCGGAACGCAGTAGCAGCCTTCGGTCATCTTGGTCCCCAGCACAATCAGGTCGAACCTGCTGCCCTCGTAGATGCAATCCCGGTTGAGCAGGTATTCCATGCGCTCTTGCAGGGAAACCGCCTTGGCGGCGTCCCGCTTCCTTTCTTCTATGATCTCGTAGAGCGCATCCGAAATGGTCTTGACCCCGTGCTTCTCCAGGTCCACCCCCAACATATCGGCCAGGCTCAGATCGGGATCGATGTCGATCAGCAGCGCGGGCGAAGGCAGGTACCGGCTGGCCAAAGCGGTAAAAGTCGATTTCCCGGTCCCCCCCCTTCCGGTGATGACGATTTTCCTGCCCATCCTGGGGGGGGATACTAGCACATACCCATCAACTTTTCTCCTGCTCTAAGGGAATCCTGTGCCGAGGAGGAATCCTGTGCCATAGAGTTCGTAAGGAGGCTAAGGGAATCCTGTGCCAGGAGGAATCCTGTGCCAGGAGGAATCCGAATCCTGTGCCATAGAGTTCGTAAGGAGGCCGGAATCCTGTGCCCGGAATCCTGTGCTGCCCGGAATCCTGTGCCATAGAGTTCGTAAGAATTCGTAAGAATCCTCGTTCAAATTGTGCCAACTTGGTTTCACGAAGTGGATTTCGGGACGGATCGTCACCTGGAGATCGTGAAGGTGGCAGGATCACAGAACGGGATCTCCTCTTTTTTGGGAAGAAGACGCACCGCTGCCTTGCTGCCCCCTGACAGAAAACAAAAAACGGTTGGTTTGTCTGGTGTTGCTACTATCCGGGGGGATCGGGACCGCTGAAGGCCAGCCGGGGCGGGAAGCAATTGGCGGGAAAGCTCACGCTCAGGTCTCCAGCCCGCAATCGCTTCGATGCCACCTGGTACAACTGCACGAACCAGCGGTAGTCATCCCGGTACTCCCTCCATTTGTCGGGATCGGAACAGTGAAACAACGGAGCCGGCTTCTTCTTGATTTTCCTGGGTCGTCGGTGCGGATGCTGCTTGAGAACGCCGCGGACACCCAGAACCCGACGGCCTCCCCGCCCGAACTTATTGCGGGTCTCG